>Ga0156782_115_pt1 | contig 87382 bp, 85 predicted proteins | sample RifOxyD3_FD_110732 | JGI IMG/M metagenome (GOLD analysis project Ga0156782, IMG submission 110732) | Gammaproteobacteria bacterium RIFOXYD12_FULL_61_37 | reverse complement strand
CTCGGAAGTGAAACGACTCAGCGCCGATGGTAGTGTGGGGCCTCCCCATGTGAGAGTAGGACACTGCCAGGCTTTTATCACTAAACCCCTGCTGATACGATCAGCAGGGGTTTTTTTATATGCCTGACATGACGATTTACCGTTATCAAGTCTCTATTCAGTCGGTGGCGGAACACCTTTTCCGCGTCCGCCTGGACGTACCGCCGAATCTCCGGGAAAAGACGATACTGAGCCTGCCTGCCTGGATACCGGGTTCCTATAAAATTCGCGATTTCGCCCGCCATATCGTCGAGCTGTCCGCCAGTGACGGGTGTGCTTCCCTGGTCTGTGCAAAACTCGACAAGCAGCGCTGGTGCGTTCATAACGGCGGGACTGGGTTTGAGTTGAGCTATCTGGTCTACGCATGCGACATGTCTGTGCGTGGCGCCCACCTCGACGGTACCCATGCCTATTTCAACGGTCCGACCCTTTTGCTCCGTCCCGAGTGGGATTCCGATGCGTCCTATGAACTGGAACTGATCAGGCCCGAGGGTGATGCCTTTGCCGATTGGCGGGTTTATACGGCCCTGCCTGCCATCGAGACCGGCCCGGAGGGCTACGGGCGTTATGGGGCCGTCGATTACGCCCAATTGATCGATTGCCCCGTGGAGATGGGGCATGCCTGCACCAGTCTCTTCTCCGTTGCAGGTGTGCCCCATCGGCTGGTGGTTTCAGGCCGTCACCCCGGTGATCTTCAAGAAATCACCCAGGCACTGAAGTCGATTTGCAGCGCCCAGGTGGCTCTCTTCGGCGAATTGCCCCTCGATGATCAATATCTCTTTCTCCTGCAACTGGTTGGTAACGGCTACGGCGGGCTTGAGCACCGTAACTCCTCCAGCCTGATCTGCTCCCGCGCCGATCTGGAAAACCCCGACAAGGCCAAGCCCAGCGAGGGCTACCGCCAGTTTCTCGCCCTCTGTAGCCACGAGTACTTCCACCTCTGGAACGGCAAGCGCATCTTCCCCGAACAATACCGCGATCCTGACCTGTCGCGGGAGGTTCATTCCGAGCTGCTCTGGGTCGTGGAGGGGATTACCTCCTATTATGATGAATTGGCCTTGGTCCGGGCCGAGGTGGTCGATGAGTCTGCCTATCTGGATATGTTGGCCCAGAATCTCACCCGCTACTACAAAGGCTGGGGCCGCCTGCACCAGTCGGTCGCTGATTCCAGTTTCGATGCCTGGACCAAGTTCTACCAGCAGGACGAGAACGCGCCCAACGCCATTGTCAGTTACTACGTCAAGGGCGGCATCCTGGTGATGATGCTGGATCTGGCCATCCGTGCAGAGACCGGCGGTGAGTTCAGCTTCGATCACGTCATGCGTTACCTCTGGTGCCACTACGGCAAGCCGGGCATCGGCATCCCGGAGGACGCCATGCCAGGCATTATCGAACGGGCCGTTGGTATCGATTTGGGCGATCTGCTCCACTCCCTGGTCCATACCACAGAGGAGATCGACGCCAGGCTGGCGGAGTTGCTGGCCTCGGTTGGTGTGCGTTTCCGGCTCCGTCCGCCGCGAAGGCTTCAGGACAAGGGGGGCTTTCTGGACTCGGCCCCAACACAACAGAACCCCCCGCCCTGGCTGGGCGTCAATCTCAGGAACCATGTCCTGGGGGCCGAGGTGCTCAATGTCTATTCCGGAAGCCCCGCCGCTGAGGCCGGTCTCTCCTCAGGGGATGTCCTCATCGCCCTGAACGGCTTCAAACTGGAACAGGCCGGTTTTGACGAGGCTTTGCGGCGTGTCGCCTCTCTCCAGGAGGTCCCCATCCACTTCTTCCGGGGCGACGAGCTTCGCCTGGGCCGTTTCACCCCTCACCCCGGCCACCCTTTCGTTGCCGAGATCTGGCTTGACCCTGATGCATCAGATGCCTGTAAGCGAGCGCGCAACACATGGTTGCACCTCTCCTGATCCAGACCCTGGCCGATGGGTGCTTCCACTCCGGCGAGTCGCTGGCCGGCCGGATCGGGATCAGCCGGACCGCGATCTGGAAGCAGATCCAGAGCATGGAGTGCGCTTGGGGCTTGAAGGTCTTCGCCGTCAGAGGCAAGGGCTACAAACTGGCGCAACCCCTGGACCTGCTGGATGAGGCGGTCATATTGCACCAGATCCCCGCCGAGATTCAGCGCCGGATTCGGGCGCTGGAGATCCATGCCAGTATCGATTCCACCAACCGCCACCTGATGGGGAATCTCTCCGGCGCGGCCACGGGCCTCCAGGTCTGCCTGGCGGAGCAGCAGACGCAAGGGCAGGGCAGGCGCGGCCGGAATTGGTTCTCACCCTTCGCGGCGAATATCTATCTCTCCCTGTCGTGGCGCTCGTCACGACCCCCCCACCAGCTCGGCGGCCTGAGTCTGGCGTTGGGCGTTGTCGTGGCCGAGACCTTGCGAGAGCTGGGTTTCGAGGGGGTTGGGCTGAAATGGCCCAATGACCTTGTCCATGAAGCGGGCAAGCTAGGGGGGATTTTGATCCAGATGGCCGGAGAGAACGAGGGTCCCAGTAGTCTGGTGGCAGGACTGGGCCTCAACGTTCGCATGCCGGCCGGGGCCGGGCAGAACATCGGCCAGCCCTGGGTTGATCTCAGCGCCCTGGGCCGGCCTCCCGCCCGTTCCTTGTTGGCGGGGCTTCTCATCAAGGCGCTTGTCAATGGCCTGACCCAGTACGAGACCCTTGGCCTGGAGCCCTTTCTTGCCCGCTGGAAGCGTCTTGATCACTTCCTGGGTCGTGAGGTGGCGCTCTTGCGGGGCGATGAGCGTATCCAGGGACGCTGCGCCGGCATAGCCGGGGACGGGTCGCTGCTCTTGCATACCGGAAGGGGGTTGGAACGTTTCCACGGGGGAGAGATCTCCCTGCGAGGCTGCTAAAAATACGATGACAACGACCCTCCTGGTGGACATGGGCAACAGCCGGCTGAAATGGACCCTGCTCCAGGGCGGGGCACGGGGTGTCCTGCATTCGGAACCTTACAGCCCCGACCGGGTGCCGGATCTATTGAGCAAGGCTTGGCCGCCCAACCCTGTCCCTGGCCGGATATTGATCGCCAGCGTCGCATCCGGCGCGATCAATGGAGTGTTGAGGCGCTGGATTGAGGCCACCTGGAAGGTCAGCCCAGACTTTATTCAAAGCGAGGCACAGTGTCTCGGTGTCACCAACGGCTACCGGCAGCCCGAGCGGCTCGGGGTCGATCGCTGGCTGGCCCTGATCGCCGCCTACCACCATTGCCGGGGGCCGGTCGGCATCGTCGATGCCGGAACGGCCGTTACCATCGACTTGGTGGATCGGCTCGGCATTCACCAAGGCGGCTGGATACTGCCTGGCTTGGCCCTCTATCCTCGCTGCCTGCGCGCCAACACGGCTATTCCTGATTTCGGGGAACTTGCCCCAACCCTGACCTTTGGAACCGGCACGGCGGAGGCCATCGCCAACGGCGGCCTGGCGGCCGTCGCGGGCGCCATCGAGACCGCCGCCCGGATCGCCTCCACACAAGAGACACTGCGCGGCATAAGATGGGTGCTTACCGGGGGCGATGCGGATAGACTGGCCTCCATGATTTCTCTCGATTTTGAGATAATCGGCGAACTGGTGATGGACGGTCTGAATCGGATAGCCGAGTTGTTGGTGGCAAAGCAATGATACGAATGATCGTGGCCGTGCTCCTGGCGGCCAATCTGGCGCTGCTCGTCTGGGTGCTCAACGAGCCTGAAGATGCGAAAAATCGGCCTCCCCAGGCTGGTGGTGATCTCAAGCTCCTGTCCGAGGTGAAAAAAAACCCAGCACCGGCCTCTGTGCCTACGGAGCCCGAAGTTGCGGCGGCCAGGCCTGCCGAGGCTGCCCAGATCCCCGCCGCCAAACCGGCGCAGGCTGAAAATCCGGCCAGCTCCGCATCCGCACCGCAGCCTGCTGTGATGCATCAGGCACCTGAGCCGCCGAAAACCGGGGGCGCAGTCACCCAGTCGATTTCCGAGCCATCCCGGCAGGTAAAGACCGAGGTGCAGCTGCCGACGGCAACCCCCAGCGCTCCGGCGCATCCCGAAGCGGCACAGCCGGTAGCGGTGCAAACACCCGAACCGGCGCCAAAAGAACCGGAACCTGTCGCCGTCAAGACCGAATCCGCCAAACCGAGCTGCTATAGCTTCGGCCCCCTGGAGGAGCGGCTCGCTGCCATAGGCATCATGGCGCGCCTGAAGGAGAAGACGAGTGACCAGGATATCCGTCAGGAAGGAACAAAGCTCACCGAAGGCTTCCGGGTCTTGATCAGAACAGCCAAGACCGAGGAGGAATCGCGCGCCTTGGAACAGCGAGTCCTGGCGGCAGGGATCACCGATATCTGGCGGATCAGCCGGGGCGAGGACCAGAATGCCATCTCCATGGGTATGTTCTCGCAACGCGCAAATGCCGCGAAAAGGGTCTACCAGGCAAAGGGGCTTGGCTTCGAAGCCATTATCGAACCCAAGGTGGCCGACAAGGAGCGATTCTGGATCGAGTTCGTCAGCGATCAAGAGACGCTTTCCGCCGCTGACCTCGGACTTAAGCCGGGACCCGGACAGTCGTTGAAGAAACGTCCCTGCAACGGCAAAGACCCCCGGAAACCCTGATTCCCGTTCTGTGCAAAGCATCGGGCACTGCGCTAGAATGCCACGCTCGCGCTGGCGTAGCTCAGCAGGTAGAGCAGCTGATTTGTAATCAGCCGGTCGCGGGTTCGATTCCTGTCGCCAGCTCCAATTTTCCGATACCCCAAAAATGCCCGCGTTCGCGGGCATTTTTGCTGGTGCTCCCCTTTTTGCCTCGCCTTTGAGACGTGCGCATTTCCGATTTCCACAGGCGATCCTCTTCCCGGCAGTGCCGGGTTGAGGCGCCCTTGTCAACCCTTTATTTGGGAATTCTGGCTAAAGGCCTGTTTCTATTCACAGAAGACGTGCCGGTGAAGAATCCCGCCGGAGGACGGAACAATAGGGGCAAGATCTGTCAATAGCAATCTTGTATCCTATTGATTCATAAGAAAACATCCGAGATTGGCTAAAAAGTAACCAATCTGAAACAAGGCCCCTGAAACCGTGGCCTCCAGGCAATTGCTACAGAGAAGTACACAGGGTTACTAACAGGGGATGGGGAGAAGTGTCAAACCCCTTGTTCCGTGGCGGTATTTCGACTGTCAACCCCCGCAATCGGGAATGCAGTGGGCTCCAGATCGTGAAACTTTGGCTGCCATCGGCGGGCGCTCTCCCCGGCCCCGAATGGTGTAAAATTCCCGGCCTTCGGTTTCGGGGTGCCGGAACTCACTTTATCCAGGAAAAATGTCATGGGCTTCAAATGCGGAATCGTCGGCCTGCCCAACGTGGGCAAGTCCACCCTGTTCAACGCGCTCACCAAGGCAGCCATCGCCGCTGAGAACTACCCCTTCTGCACCATCGACCCCAATGTCGGCATCGTGCCCCTGCCCGATCCCCGGCAGGACGTGCTTGCCACCATCGTCAAGCCCGAGCGCATCGTCCCCACCAGCATGCAGTTCGTCGATATCGCCGGACTGGTCGCGGGCGCTTCCAAGGGCGAGGGGCTGGGCAACAAGTTCCTGGCCAACATCCGCGAGACCGACGCCATCGCCCATGTGGTGCGCTGTTTCGTCAACGACGATGTCATCCATGTGGCCGGGCGCATCGACCCCCTCTCCGACATCGAGGTGATCGACACCGAGCTGGCCCTGGCCGATCTGGAATCGGTGGAAAAGGCCCTCGACCGCGTACTGCGCCAGGTCAAGACCGGCGACAAAAAGGTGCTTTTCCGCAAGGATCTGCTGGAACGGGTGCGCATGCACCTCGACCAGGGCCAGCCGGTCCGATCCCTCGGTCTGAGCGAGGAGGAACGGCAGGAGATCCGCGACCTCTTCCTGCTCACCATCAAGCCCAACATGTACGTGGCCAATGTCGCCGAGGACGGCTTCGAGAACAATCCCGCCCTGGACGTTGTCCGGCAGCGGGCCGAACGGGAAGGCTCCATGGTCGTCCCCGTCTGCGCCGCCATGGAGGCCGAGATGCTGGAGCTGGACGGCGCAGAGCGGGCCATCTTCCTGGCCGATATGGGACTGGATGAACCGGGCCTGAACCGCGTCGTCCGTGCCGGTTATAAATTGCTGGGCCTTCAGACCTACTTCACCGCCGGGGTCAAGGAAGTCCGCGCCTGGACCATCCCCATCGGTGCCACAGCCCCCCAGTCCGCCGGCGTCATCCACTCCGACTTCGAGCGAGGCTTCATCCGCGCCGAAGTGATCGCTTACGACGACTTCGTGCAATACAAAGGCGAGCAAGGCGCCAAGGAGGCCGGCAAGATGCGATCCGAAGGCAAGGAATATGTGGTCAAGGACGGCGATGTCATCCACTTCCGCTTCAATGTTTGACGAACAGGCTCACCGGCATTGACTCTCGTCGAGGCGCTGATTAAAATCCCCAACCTCTCATGGCAAGGTAGCTCAGCTGGTTAGAGCACAGCACTCATAATGCTGGGGTCGGCGGTTCGATCCCGCCCCTTGCTACCAATAAAAACAAAGGCCTACGGCGCAAGCGACGTAGGCCTTTTTGTTTGGGATTTCTCATGGACGAAAGAAACAAAGAGTGGACATGACGAGTAAAGGAACCCTACGCTAACGGCTTCCACGGTTTCATCCAGTAACGAAATCCCCACATCGATTGCCCATGACAAGGGGCTTGAATCTGTCGAGGCCGACTGACTATGCGCTGGATTGCCCCCACCGAAAAAGACCCCGCCGGCGCCATGCTGGATGGGATGCCGCAGGCCGGCAACGATCGACAGTCCGTTTTTGGGGGGTATTTGGAGATTGTCTGCGTCCCCTTGCTGATGGTCTTTCACCGGCTTTGTTATGACCTGACCGGCATCCTACTTTCCGGGAGCGCCGTCGATCATGGCCCGCTGTTGCTCACCCGCCTGGACGAATGGATTCCCTTTGTCCCGGTCTTCGTCCTGCCCTATATCCTCACCTGGGGCTATGGCGGGTTCATCGTCCTTTATGCCTTGCTCTCCAGGACCTACGACCACCGGCTGTTCCGCTATTTCTATCTGGCCTTTCTGCTGATGACCGGGGTGGAGTGCCTGCTCTGGCTCACCTTTCCGGCACAGATCTCGATCCGGGCCGGGGCGACCGAGCTGGCGCGGTCGGGCTGGCTGGGCGAACTGACCTCCTATGTCTATCAGCGGGCGACGCCCTGGAATGTGATCCCTTCGGCCCACATAGCCTTTGCCTGGCTTGCCTGGCTCTTCTCCGCCCATTTCGCCAGGGCGGGGCAGCGTTGGCCGTTCCTCGCGGCATTTATTCTGGTGGCGCTTTCGGTGCTCTTCATCAAAAACCACTATCTGGCCGATGTGGCCGGCGGGGTCTTGCTCGGGCAATCGATTTATCTGCTGGTCTTCCGGCCGGCCTGCCGTCGCGGCCTGCTGGACAGACTGCCGGGTTCCCTTGTCGTCGGTGTTTCCCTGGCCGCAGCCACGGCGGCAACCCTGGGTTTTATGAGCCTGCAAGGATGAGCATGGAATTCGTCGGTCACAAAACCATTGCCCTGCTGGACCTCTGGTCCTTGTTCCACTTTCTCGCCGGAGTGGCAATCGGCAACCTGTTGTTCAGGCTGCTGCCGCGCCGGGTCAACCAGGATGCCGTCAGAGAATCCCAGTATGCCCTGGGATATTTCGTACTGACCATGATCCTTCTGCTGGCCTATGCCTGGGAATTGCTGGAATACGGGTTGGAACAGGGTCTGGTCGGCGAGGGCGTCGCCTTTTGGTTCCAAGGGCAAGAGCACTGGCTCAATCGCCTGCTGGCCGATCCCCTTTTGCTGCTCGCCGGCTATCTGCTCAGCCGCCGCTTCCCTCCCGTGGTGTGGCCGGCGCGTTTGATCATCCTCATCTGGCTGTGGCGGTTTCTCTTTGTATTGCCGCACAGCATGGCCTACCCCTAAACGCCCCATCACGCAGCTTTTCCGCAGGGCGCGCACACTGATTGTGCGCTTTGCTCTCGCTGATGCACTTGTATCGTGCGAAATCCTGCCCGTAATTGAGGCGTGTAAATCTAACCCATTGATATGTAAGTGCCGCAATGGTGGCATGAATGGTGCATTCGATTGCGGATATTCAATTGACCCTCAATGACCTTTGTTCGGAGTGACCTAACGATGAAAAACCGGGGATTGATCGGCCTGGCGGGTGCGGTGCTGATGGCGCCTTCGCTGGCCCTGGCCGAGGAAGCGACCCTCAATGGCGCAAATACCGCGTGGATACTGACCTCCACTGCACTGGTTTTGTTCATGACCCTGCCGGGGCTGGCGTTGTTCTACGGCGGGCTGGTGCGCACCAAGAACGTGCTTTCGGTGATGATGCAGTGTTTCGCCATCGCCGGGGTGGTTTCGATCCTCTGGTTGATCGCGGGCTACAGCCTGGCCTTTGGGCCGGGGAATGGGGTGATCGGGGATTTCAGCAAGGTCATGCTGGCGGGCGTGGGGCGCGAGACCCTGGCGGCGGGGAATATCCCGGAATCGCTGTTCATGGCCTTCCAGATGACCTTCGCCATCATCACCCCGGCCCTGATCGTCGGCGCCTTCGCCGAGCGCATGAAGTTCGCCTCCATGCTGCTGTTCAGCGCCCTCTGGCTGATGCTGGTCTATGTGCCGGTGGCCCATTGGGTCTGGGGCGGCGGCTGGCTGCAAAAGATGGGGCTCTATGATTTCGCGGGCGGGGTGGTGGTGCATATCACCGCCGGGGTCGCGGCCCTGGTGGCCGCCCTGGTGATGGGGCCTCGCAAGGGCTTTCCCGCCACGGCCATGCCGCCCCACAACATGACCATGACCGTGACCGGCGCGGGTATGCTCTGGGTCGGTTGGTTCGGTTTTAATGGGGGCAGTGCCCTGGCCGCCGACGGCAACGCCGCCATGGCCTTGCTGGTGACCCATATCTCCGCCGCGACCGGGGCCGTGACCTGGTCCGCCATCGAATGGAAGCGCTTCGGCAAGCCCAGCGCCCTGGGCGCCGTCACCGGCATGGTGGCCGGGCTCGGCACCATCACCCCGGCCTCCGGCTTCGTCGGCCCCGGCGGCGGCCTGATCATCGGCCTGCTGGCGGGCGGGATCTGCTTCAGCGCCACCATGTTCATCAAGCGGGTGTTGAAGATCGACGACTCCCTGGATGTCTTCCCCGTCCATGGGGTCGGCGGCATGCTGGGCACCCTCCTGGCGGGCGTCTTCTCCTCCACCGGCCTGGGGCTCTTCAGCGGCTACGGCTTCGCCAGCGGGGTCGCCGACATGGGCGGGCAGGTCGGGGTGCAGTTGACCGGCGTCGTCGCCACCGTCCTCTTCACCGCCATCGTCACCTGGGGGCTGCTGAAAGGGGTGGGCGCCCTGTTCGGCCTTCGCGTCGAGGAGGAGGAAGAGGTGGGCGGTCTGGACATTGCCCTGCACGAGGAGCGCGGTTACGATCTGCATTGACGCTCGGCCGGGGCAAAGCCCCGTGGCATCGGCGAACCCCGGCGGTCCCTTGGACGCCGGGGTTTTTTCTCTGCGAAAGGCTGCATTCCCGCCGCTACTTTGTTAGCTTTAGCAGGTCAATTTCCACATCCACTGGGGCAAAACCATGAGCACGGAAATCCTTATCGGCGGCAACGGCAAGACCCAAGCCAAACTGGCTGGACGCATGGCCAATCGTCACGGTCTGATCGCCGGGGCCACGGGTACCGGCAAAACCGTCACCCTCCAGGTGCTGGCGGAGGGCTTCTCCCGCGCCGGGGTACCGGTTTTCATGGCCGACGTGAAGGGCGACCTCTCCGGTCTGGCCCAGACCGGGACGATGAACGACAAGATCAAGACCCGTATCGAGAGCATCGGCATCCAGGGTTATTCCAGCGCCCCCAACCCGGTCCTCTGCTGGGACCTGTTCGGCAAGCTGGGGCACCCCATCCGCACCACCATCTCCGACATGGGGCCGCTGCTGCTCTCCAACCTGCTGGAGCTGAACGACATTCAGACCGGCGTGCTCTACAGCGCCTTCGCCGTGGCAGACGACAACGGCATGCTGCTGCTGGACTTGAAGGACCTGCGCGCCATGCTCAACTGGGTGGGCGAGCATGCCCAGGAGCTGGGGACCAAGTACGGCAACATCGCCCCCGCCAGCATCGGCGCCATCCAGCGCAGCCTGCTGGTGCTGGAAGAGCAGGGCGCCGAGCACTTCTTCGGCGAGCCGGCCCTGAGCCTCCAGGACCTGATGATCACCGACTTCTCCGGCCACGGCGTCATCAGCATCATGGACGTGACCGAGGTGATGTCCAAGTCGCCCCGGCTCTACGCCACCTTCCTGCTCTGGCTGCTGGCCGAGCTGTTCGAGCAGATGCCCGAGGTGGGCGATGCCGACAAGCCCAAGCTGGTCCTCTTCTTCGACGAGGCCCACCTGCTGTTCGACCGCGCCCCCCAGTCCCTGCTGGACAAGATCGAACAGGTGGTGCGCCTGATCCGTTCCAAGGGCGTCGGGGTCTATTTCATCTCCCAGAGTCCCCTCGACATCCCCACCGACATCCTGGGCCAGTTGGGCGCCCGCGTGCAGCACGCCCTGCGCGCCTTCACCCCCAAGGACCAGAAGGCGGTCCAGACCGCGGCCGAGACCTTTCGCCCCAATCCCGAGATCGACACCGCGACGGTGATCACCGAACTGGGTACCGGCGAGGCGCTGGTTTCGACCCTCGACGAGAAGGGCGCCCCCTCCCCGGTGGAGCGGGTCTTCATCTGTCCCCCCGGTTCGCGCATCGGTCCCCTGACCGATGGGGAACGCAGCGAACTCCTCGGGCGTTCCCCCATCAAGGGCCGCTACGATACGGCGCAGGACCGCGAATCGGCTTATGAGCTGTTGCAGAAGCGCATCGAGGAAGAATCCCGCGTCAAGGCCGAGGAGCAGGCCCGCGTGGTGGCCGAAAAACAGCAGGCCAAGGAGGAGCGGGAGAGCCAGCGCGGCACCGGCCGCCAGACCGTCACCGAGGCGATTCTCAAAAGCGTGGCCCGTTCCGTCTCCAGCTCCATCGGTCAGCAGATCGGGCGCCAGATCATTCGGGGTGTGCTGGGGTCGTTGTTGAAATAACTGCTTCGCTCCCCCTCCCCAACCCTCCCCCAGAGGGGAGGGGGTAATACTTAAAAACAAACCTATCCTTGGAGGCGTCGCGCAGATGATCCCTAGACTTCATCGACTTGCCCTGCTGGTTCTGGCTGGCTGGGTACTTTTCATCCCCGTCGCCGAGGCCCGTTATGGCGAGGAGATCTGCAACAATCAGGGGTTCAAATGCCATGAGGTCAAGAAGGGCGACAACTGGCAAAGGCTCTTCCCCAGCGGGCGCGACCGCAACCTGGTGCAGCGCCTCAACCGCATGAACACACGGCTTCGCGTCGGCATGGTCATCGCCGTGCCGAAGAACCTGGGGACGACCTCCCTGGGGGATATCTCCCCCTTCCCTGCCAAGATCGAATCCTCGGACCAGAGCCAGGTCTTCGTCAATCAAGGCGAGCTGGCCTGGGGGGCCTACGACAAAAGCGGCAATTTGATCAAATGGGGCCCCATGTCGGGCGGCCAGTCCTACTGCGAAGACATCCGGGAACGCTGCGCGACTCCCTCGGGACAGTTCACTGCCTTCCGTAAGGAAGGGGCCGATTGCATCTCCAAGACCTTTCCCCTTAACGAAGGCGGCGCTGAGATGCCCTTCTGCACCTTCTTCAGCGGGGGCGTCGCCTTCCACGGTTCGGCAGAAGTGCCTGGCTTCCACGCCAGTCACGGTTGCGTCCGCATGTTCACCGAAGACGCCCGCTGGCTGAATACCGAGTTCGTCGAACTGGGCAAGACCCGCGTGATGGTGGACAGCAGCCTACCGCACAGCCCCCGCCCGCTGGTGAAAAGCACCTACGGCATCGGCATGAGCAATAGCAAGGGCGGCATGCCATCCTTCCCCTGGCATTGAGTATCAGGCTGGAGACTTGAGGCTGGAGGCGTTTCTTCCCTCAAGCCCCCAGCCAAATATAAGTCACATCCCGCTGTCTTTATCCAGGGCAGAGGAATACAATGAATTTCTTCACGGGCGCCATCCGGTCGGCGCTCCCTGTCTCGCGGCTGTCTCCCTTCTCCAAGGCTCACCCTCGAACGATTATCTTGTATCGCCTCGCCTTGACCGGTCTCGTGCGACCACGAGGTGGGCAGGCTTGGAGTATTTATGCCCTTTTCAAAACTTGGCCTTCAGGCCGAACTCCTGCGCGCGATCGTGTCGCAGGGCTATTCCAGCCCCACCCCCATTCAGACTCAGGCCATCCCCGTAGTGCTCGCAGGCCGTGATGTCCTGGCCGGCGCCCAGACCGGCACCGGCAAGACCGCCGCATTCGCACTGCCTTTGTTGCAACTGCTCAGCGGCAAGCCGCGTACCGGCAAGGCCCCGCGCGCCCTGGTTTTGACCCCTACCCGCGAACTGGCCGCCCAGGTTGCCGAGAGCGTGCAGACCTATGGCGCCCACCTGTCGCTACGTTCGACGGTGGTCTTCGGCGGCGTCAGCATCAATCCCCAGAAGGACGCAATCAACCGGGGCGTCGATGTCCTGGTGGCGACCCCCGGCCGTCTGCTGGACCACGTCGGACAGCGCAGCGTCGATCTGTCACGCATCGAGATCCTGGTGCTGGACGAGGCAGACCGCATGCTCGACATGGGCTTCATCAACGACATTCGCAAGGTGCTGGCCCTGCTGCCGAAGCAGCGGCAGAACCTGCTCTTCTCCGCTACCTATACCGATGAGATCAAGCGCCTGGCCGACGGCCTGCTGCGCAATCCGGCCCTGATCGAAGTGGCGCGCCGCAATACCGCTGCCGAAACCGTCTCCCAAGTGGTCTACCGGGTGCAGAAAGAGCACAAGCGCGACCTCTTGATCCATCTGGTCAAAGATGGCCAATGGCAGCAGGTGCTGGTCTTCACCCGTACCAAGCATGGCGCCAATCGCCTGGCCGAGCAGCTCGGCCGCGCCGGTATCGAGTCCGCCGCCATTCACGGCAACAAGAGCCAGGGCGCCCGTACCAAGGCCCTCGCCGGTTTCAAGGACGGCTCCGTGCGCGTCCTGGTGGCTACCGATATCGCCGCCCGCGGCCTGGATATCGACCGTTTGCCCCATGTGGTGAATTACGAGCTGCCCAACGTCCCCGAGGACTATGTCCACCGGATCGGCCGCACCGGCCGTGCCGGCGAAGAGGGCGCAGCCCTGTCGCTGGTGGAGCCGGAGGAAACGAAGATGCTGAAGGACATTCAGCGTGTGTTGAAAAGGGACATCCCGGTGGCGGAACTGCCCAATTTCCCGCTCGGCGCGAGACAGCCCGAGGATGCGCGGCCGCCGCAGGTCCGGCGCCACGGCCCGCGTCATGCGGGCAACGCCCCGGCCCATGCCGACGCCCATCGCAAGCCCCGTCCGCGCAACCCGCAGCGCCGGGCTGCCGGGGATGCACGCTAACCCCATGAGGAACTTGCAGAATTGCCATCCTGGCAACTTTGCATGAATCCCTATTCGCCATTGATGGCAAATCGTCGTCGCCTTCCTGGTGTTGGTTTGGCGGCGGCGTTCTTCTCGACCAACACCTACCAGGAACGAAGCAATGATGAATATTTACGTGGGCAACCTGCCCTACAGTGTGACCGAAAACCAGTTGCGTGACGCCTTCGCCGCCTATGGCGAAGTATCCAAGGTGAGCATGATCACCGACAAATTCACCGGTCAGTCCAAGGGCTTTGCCTTTGTGGAAATGGCGAGTAACTCCGCCGCTGACGCAGCCATCAAGGGTCTGAACGAAACCCCCCTGGGTGGACGCAATATCAAGGTGAACCAAGCCAAGCCGCGCTCCGAACAGCGTCCTGCCACCCGCAGCCAGCGCTGGTAAGAACCTCCTTCTGACGACGGCCAAGGAAGGCCGCGTTTTGAAGATTGGGCAGGATTGACAGGATTTTTCAGGACTAACAGGTTTCTTTCCTGTAAACCCTGAAAAGTCCTGTTGGTCCTGTCTGTTTTTGTTTCGCCCTCAGCCCAGGGCGGGCAAGGCACGCCATTCCCACACCATCCTCGATGTAAAGCTTGAAAACGGGCATCTCGCCCGTATTTCTTCACTGCGCGGGTCCTTTGCGCCCCGGCAAAGCAGTCATCAACGAGGAGACATCGCATGCAATACCTCCATCAAGGGCCGTCGGCCCTGGTCCGGTCCTCTCTGGCCCTGGTCGCGTTAGGCGTCATGGGACTCGGCGGACCCCTGAGCGGCGGGGAAAGTGCGACGCTCACCCATGGCGCCCCGCAGGGGACGGAGTCCATCGTCCTCGGCATGGGCTGTTTCTGGGGAGCGGAAAAACGCATGGCGGCACTGCCGGGGGTGATCGATGTCATGAGCGGCTACGCCGGAGGGGATTATCCCGATCCCGGTTACCGCCAGGTCATCGACAGCGAGCGCCGGCCCGGCGTGCGCAATCATGCCGAGGTGGTCCGGGTGGTCTTCGACCCGGCCCAGACCTCGGTGGAACAGATCCTGGCCCGTTTCTGGGAAAACCACGACCCGACCCAAGGCGACCGCCAGGGCAACGATATCGGCACCAATTACCGTAGCGCCGTCTATTACGGCTCCGAGACCCAGCACAAAGCCGTCCTCATGAGCCGGGACGCCTATCAAAAGGCCCTGAGTGCCGCCGGACAGGGGGCCATCACCACCGAGATCGCCCCCCTCAAGACCTTCTATCCGGCCGAGGCCTATCACCAGGACTACCTGGCCAAGAATCCCAACGGCTACTGCGGTCTCGGCGGGACAGGCGTCCGGTTCCCCGGCGGCATGGGGGACAAGGCCCAGGCCATCCAGCCGCTGGACCCGAAGGGGCTCTCGGCCCAGGAGCAGCTCATCGTCTTCGAGGCGGAGCATTGCCCCTTCTGCGAGTTGTTCCGGGAGCAGGTATTGAAGGATTGGTCAGCGAAACAGCCGGTCGCCGTCAGCCTCTCACCCCGGCAGCCCAAGGGCTGGACCCTGGAGAAACCCCTCTGGGCCACGCCGACCATCGTCCTGTTCCGCGAGGGCAAGGAGGTCTCCCGCTACACCGGCTACAACGGTGAGAAGGAGCGTTTCTGGAAGTGGCTCGGCTTCGCCACCCTGACCGAGGAGCAGCAACGCATCGCCTTCCAAAGCGGCACCGAGCGCCCCTTCACCGGTTCGCTCCTGGACAGCCACGCCGAAGGGACCTACGTGGACCCCGTCAGCGGCGCGCCCCTGTTCCGCAGCGGCAACAAATTCAACAGCGGCACCGGCTGGCCCAGCTTCTTCGATCCCATCGAAGGGGCCGTGACCCTGCACGAGGACAGCAGCCTGGGCATGCGCCGGGTCGAGGTCCGCAGTGCCAGCACCGGCATCCACCTGGGCCACGTCTTCGACGACGGCCCGCCCCCCACCGGCAAGCGCTACTGCATCAACAGCCAGGTACTGAGGTTCGTGCCGGATAAGTAGCTGCGCATTCATGCGCATCTTTGGACGCTCCAGAGTCCTGATCGCGATGCTGGGTGCCTGAGTAATATCACAGCAGCCGATCAGCGCCTCAGCCGAAGGTCGCTGATGAATTCACGGGGATGCGAAATTTAGCGGGCCGACTCGCGAGCCCGGCTACCGGCTTCGGGCCTCGGGCCTCGCTTTGGGTGGCGTTGGAATTTCAGAGGTAGGGAGCCAGGATGGATTTAGGCAAGGATGCCCAATCACGGTGACACTTTACTAAATACACTTTGTCGAGGGTATTTGGTGTATTTAGTAAAGTGTCACCGTAATTCCACGCAGTAGCCGCATGCGGCGAGGCGTCCGATGAAAGTCTCACGGGAAATGGGGAAGACTTCGCCTGGGTCTTCGGTCTACTCGACCCGTAATTCGTTTGACTGACGCCCCGTCAGGCTTACAATCCCCATAACCATCGCCACGCTGGCGGTTCAGTCCAACTGAGGTTTATCCGCCGCAATGTCCGCCTGCGCTCTCCTCGTTCGTTCCTGGCGGCGGATAAACGCTATTCGTTAGGCTTCATGAAATCAGTCGAGCACCTCTTCCACTACACGTCGCTCGAATCGTTGGCGCTCATCCTGAAGAGCGGGAAGATTCGCTTCACAAGACTCGATCGCCTCGATGACGTGACAGAGTCCCAACGCATCGCTGGCATCGAGTTCGGCAAGTACGTACTCGCAAGTTGCTGGACTGAGGAGGCGGAGGACAGCCTGCCCCAGTGGCACATGTACGGATCGGGGATGGGGGGCGTGCGTTTGCAGTTCCCCAAGCAAGTGTTCCCACAACTGCCCTACGTCGTTCCGAAGGATGTCCCTGGCATCGAGGTCAATGACATCTACTTGAGCCCCATCACTTTTGAACAGGGCATTGCGGATCACTGCCTCGTCACGCCGCTGCTCTTCGAGCACGAGCTGGCCGGTCCAGTCGAGTACGTTGACGACGTGCGCCAGGCCGTAGCTGCACACATAGGCTCGAGTGTCGACAGCGCGGGATCGCCGACATCCACCATAAGCAAGACCGGTCGTGTGGTTCGGTACAAGGCCAAGACCTGGAGCTTTCAGAGCGAGTACCGCTTCGTGCTGGCAGCCCTACCTACAGAGAGTCATCCCTCGCTCGGAATGGGCAATGTCGCCGCTGCCCTACGTGCAGGAGTAGACCACGGCCTGCACTTCTTCGATATCCCAGTCGACTCACTCGCTCTCGCAAAGCTAGTTGTTCGGACCGGGCCGCTGTGCACGCCCGGCTCGGTGGCATGCATCGAAGCTCTTCTATCGAAATGGGCCCCGACTGCCGGTATCGAAGCCAGCCCCCTCACCGGCACTATCCGGCGCAGAGCAGCATGAAGCCTAACCCTTCGCTCGAGTGGACGGCCACCGGCAAGGCGCCTTGCCGCCGTCCGCCGCTCAGCTCAAACGTTGGGCTTCTGGGAGGCCGACATGATCGCCGATGTAATTACGGTGACACTTTACTAAATATACTTAATTGATTGTATATTTACAATTACGGTGACACTTTACTAAATACACTTTGTCGAGGGTATTTGGTGTATTTAGTAAAGTGTCAACGTAATTCCGGGTTAAGATCGTTTCTGCCCCCATTTTTCGCTACCAACCTTTGAAATTCGGCAATAAGCCGGCCAGTTCTGCCTCGGTCAAATTGCGCCAGGCACCGGGTTTTAATTGGCCCAATTTGACATTGACGATTCTGATGCGGCGTAGCTGAGTCACTTTATAGCCGAGCGCTTCGCTCATTAGGCGAATTTGTCTGTTCAAACCTTGGGTCAGGGTAATTCGAAAGCCAAACTTCGCCAATCGACTCAGCTTGCAAGGCTTGGTCATTTCCCTATGAATACGCACACCACGCGCCATGCTGCGCAGGAACTCATCGGTGACGGCCTTATTTACGCCCACCAGATATTCTTTTTCGTGATTATTCTCGGAGCGCAGAATTTGATTGACGATATCGCCATTGCTGGTCATCAGAATCAAACCCTCCGAGTTCTTGTCCAGGCGTCCAACCGGAAAGATTCGTTCCTGATGGTCGACAAAGTCCAGGATATTGCCTTTCACCCCGGTGTCGGTTGTGCAGGTAATGCCGACCGGTTTGTATAGCGCGATATAAACATGTTTACGTTTATTGTTGGCGGTTGCCTTGGGCTTTATCTCGTTGCCATCGACACGGACGACCATGCCCTCCAGCCACTTCGCGCCGGTGAGGGCGGTTTCTCCATCCAAGGTTACACGTTGCTGCGTAATCAACTCATCGGCTTCGCGCCTTGAGCATAACCCGGATTCGCTGATGAATTTATTCAGTCGCATGGGTCAATTCTCCAACACCCGCACCTTCAGGGTTTTGCCCTTGACCTTGCCCGCCGCCAGTTTGCGCACCACTTCCCTCGCGATGTTGTGGTCCACGGCCACATAGGTGGATTGGTCGGTGACGGTGATTTTGCCGACTTGTTCGCGCTTGAACCCGGCCTCGCCGGTGAGCGCCCCCAGCACGTCGCCGGGGCGGATTTTTTCCTTGCGTCCACCCAGCATCTGGAGCGTCACCATGGGCGGCACCAGGGGCTGGTCGTTCCCGCTTTGCAACGAGCCGAGGCGGAGCCATTCCGGGTCCCCGCCCATGATGGGACCTAGGGCGGCGACGCGGCGGGCGTCGGCGGGGCTGCACAGGCTGAGTGCCCAGCCGTCCTCGTCGGCGCGGCCGGTGCGGCCAATGCGGTGGATGTAAATTTCCGGGTCGGGAGTGACATCGACGTTGATGACGGCTTCGAGTTGGGCGATGTCCAGGCCGCGCGCTGCCACGTCGGTAGCCACCAATACCGAACAACTGCGATTGGCGAACTGAATCAGCACCTGATCCCGCTCCCGTTGTTCCAGGTCGCCGTTCAGGGTCAGCGCGTGAAAGCCCTGGCGGTGCAGCACTTCCAGCAAATCGCGGCACTGCTGCTTGGTGTTGCAGAACGCCAGCGTACTGACCGGGCGGTAGTGCTTGAGCAGGATGCCGACGGCTTGCAGGCGTTCCTCCTGTTTCACCTCGTAGAAGCGCTGGCGTATCTTGCTGCCCTCGTGCTGCTCCAGCAGTTTCACCTCCTGCGGCTTGCGCAGAAACTGGCTCGCCAGCCGGGCGATACCCTCGGGATAGGTGGCGGAGAACAGCAGGGTCTGACGTTTGGCCGGGCATTGCTTGGCGACGCTGTGGATATCGTTGTAAAACCCCATATCCAGCATGCGGTCGGCCTCGTCCAGCACCAGGGTATTGAGGGCGTCGAGCTTGAGGCTGCCCCGTTCCAGATGATCCATGATGCGGCCCGGCGTGCCCACCACGACGTGAGCGCCGTGCTCCAGGCTGGCCAGTTGCGGGCGCATGGTGGCACCGCCGCACAGGGACAGAATCTTGATGTTGTCCATGAAGCGCGCCAGCCGACGGATTTCCTGGGTCACCTGGTCTGCCAGCTCGCGCGTAGGGCAGAGCACCATGGCCTGCACCGCGAAGTAACGCGGATTGAGGTTGGTGAGCAAGGTCAGGGCAAACGCCGCCGTCTTGCCACTGCCGGTCTTCGCCTGCGCGATCAGGTCATGTCCGGCGAGCGCAATCGGCAGGCTGGCGGCCTGAATCGGCGTCATTGTCAGGTAATCGAGCTGCTGCAACGCCGACTGCAAATTGGACAGCAAGGGCAGCTCGTTAAAGGAGCGCCCGGCGGCGAGGGGGGGCGAAGGGGGGATAATAGGGGTCATGCGCAATTATCCGGCCTGGGGCCTGGCCTGTCCGAAATAATTTAAGTGCCCGGAATTACCGGAATTACGGTGACACTTTACTAAATATACTTAATGAATTGTATATTTAGTAAAGTGTCATCGTATTCCAGCGCCTCACGTCCTTAGGGCGGGATGGCCGTGATCCGTTGCAAAGCATGGAATCGGCCTTCGCCTGGAACTACACTCCTTGCCGGACTATCGAGATAAGGTGCAACGATGAAAGACCAATCCGCCTTGGCCATGTGCTGGTACGACGAGGATCAGTGGAATATTTTGAAGGCGCGCGAACCGGATGCGCTGGACGATTCTTACGAGACCTGGAAGGGGAACGCGACCCGCGCGCTGCATGAGCTGCGGCAGGCGGGTCATAATATCCAGAAGGTCTCCGTCAAGATCGGCCCGTTTCTGAGCTGGTGCGAGGAGAATGGGGTGGAGTCCAGCGGGGAGGCGCGTTCCGCCTATGCGGCTTGGAAGTTGAAACGGCGGGATTCGTAGTCACGGCCCATCCCCATTTTCGGGCGGCAGCGGCGGGTTAGGGCTCCCGGCGCCAATAGGCCAGCAGCTTTTCCGCCGGTTCCGGCCGGCCGTACTGGTATCCCTGGCGGATGACCGGTTCGAGGGTCTTGAGGAAGTCCACTTGCTCGGTGGTTTCGACCCCCTCCGCGACGACAGTCAGGTTGAGGTGGCGGGCCACGGAGAGGATGGTCGCCACCAGTGCGGCGTCGTTGGGATCGGTCGGGGCGTCCTGGATGAAGGTTTTGTCGATCTTGAGTTCCTGAATCGGCAGGCGTTTCAAATAGACCAGGGAGGAGTAGCCGGTGCCGAAATCGTCCACTGAGAAACGGATGCCCACCGCCGCCAGTTCGTTCATCTTGGCGATGACCTCGCCGATGTTGTCGATCATCAGCCCCTCGGTTACCTCCAGTGTCAGGTGGCTGGGGTCGCACCCGCTGGCATCGAGCAGGTCCCGCACCCAGGGGACGAAGCCCGGTTTGCGGAAGTGGCGGGGGCTTACGTTCACCGACAGACGCAGGGGGAATCCGGCCTTCTCTTGCTCTGCCATCAGCCGGCAGGCCTCGGACAGGACCCAGACGCCGATATCGACAATCAGGTCCGATTCCTCGGCGATGGGGATGAAATAGGCGGGCGGCAGCAGTCCCCGTTCCGGGTGGAGCCAGCGCACCAGCGCCTCGGCCCCCAATGCGACACCCTCGGCATCGACCTGGGGCTGGAGGTAGAGCCGCAGCTCGCCCCGGACCACCCCGCGCCGCAGCTCGTGTTCGAGCTGGAAGCGCTGGCGGGCGATCTTGCCCATGCCGGCGTCGAAGAAGGTGGTTTGATTGCCGCCGGACTGTTTCGCCCGGTGCATGGCCATTCCGGCCCGCCGCATGATCTCCAGCGGGGTGTCGGCGTCGCCTTCCGGGTACAGGGCGATGCTGAGGCTGGCGGTCACCAGGACATCCTTGCTGTCGGTGAAGACGAAGGGCTGGCACAGGGTGGCGTGGATTCTCTCCGCCACGAACAGGGCGCGCCGGCCGACCTCCAGGTGCCAGTCGTCCACGTCCTGCAACAGCAGGGCGAATTCATCGGCGCCTAGGCGCGCCAGGGTGTCGTCCTTGCGCATCAGCGAGCCGATGCGTTCGGCCGCCGCCGTCAACAGCCGGTCGCCCAGTTCGTGGCCGTGGCCGTCGTTCAGTGTCTTGAAGCGGTCGAGGTTGATCAGGATCAGCGCCCCTTCGCGGGCGCGGCGGCAGGCGGTGGCCAGTGCCGATTCCAGGCGGTCCATGAGCAGGCCGCGGTTGGGCAGGCCGGTCATCTGGTCGTAGTAGGTCAGGCTGTCGATCCGGGCCAGGGCTTGCTTGGTCTCGGTGATGTCCTGCTTGATGGCCAGGTAGTGGCTGATGGAGCCGTCGGCCTGCCGCACGGGGGAGATGATGGCCGATTCGACGAACTCGCTCCCGTCCTTGCGCCGGTTGACGAATTCCCCCTGCCAGGCCTCGCCTCGCTCCAGGGACGCCCAAAGGTCCAGATAGATCTCACGGGGGGTCTTGCCCGACCGGATGATGCCCATGGTCCGGCCGATGGCCTCTTCGTGGCTGAAGCCGGTGTTGCGCGTGAAGGTCTCGTTGACGTATTCGATGCGGCCGCTCAGATCGGTGATGACGATACTCTCCGGGCTCTGCTCCACGGCCTGGGAGAGCTTGCGCATGCTGGCCTCGGACTCCCGGCGCTCGGTGATGTCGCGGCCCACCACCACGATGGCCTTGCGCCCGCCGTCCTCGCCGAACATGGGCATCTTGCGGATCTCGAAATGGTGCCGCTTGGCGTCCGGGCCGATGACATCCTCATAGCTGACCTGGACCCCCTGGGATTGCCAGGCCTGCTCGTCCCCCAGCAGGAAGGCCTCATGGGCCGAACGGAACAGCGGCCGCTGGGCCGCCAGCTCGGCCCCGGTCTTGCCCTGCCAGGGAAAGTCCTTGATGCGGAACAGCTCTTCCGCCGAGCGGTTGATCAGTTGCCAGCGGTCCTCGCCATCCTTGAGAAAGACCGCGTCGGCCATGGCGTCCATCACCGTGGTGAGGCGATCATGGCTGTCGCGCAGGGCCTCGTTGGCCTGGCCGAGTTCCTCGATCTTTCGCCGCAACGCCTCGGATTTCTGCTTGAGCCTCACATGGGCGCGGGTTCGAGCCTGAACCAGGGGGCGTTCGATGGGCTTGGTGATGTAATCGACCGCCCCCAGATTGAAGCCCTGCTCCTGGTCGGCGACGCTGTTCTTGCAGGTCACGAAGATGACTGGGATGTCGCGGGTGGAGGGGGCTTCCTTCAAGCGGCGGCAGACCTCGTAGCCGTCCATCTCCGGCATCATCACGTCCAGCATGATGAGATCGGGATTCTCCCGCCGGGTCATCATATCCAGCGCCTCACGGCCCGAGGTGGCGAAGCTGACGTCGTACTCGTTTTCGAGCGCCGAGAGCAGGACCTCGATGTTGGCGATCGTGTCATCGACGATCAGCACACTCGCCCGTGGGGATGCGGCTTCAAGCATGGTGTCTTCTGTTTCCAGTCGAACAAGTGGCAGAGTCCGAAGCATAACGGCCCGGAAGCCGTGCAACAAGGCGCGATGGGCCAAATGCGCCCTGTGTCACAAGAATGGAAGGGGTGGAGGGGGAGGGCCTGGTTTTTACTCGGTCTTCACCCGCGCCAGCAGCACATAGGTCGCGCCGGTGCCGCCGTCCCAGCGGGGGGCGGAGCAGTAGGCCAGGACCTCCTCGCTTTGGGGCAGCCATTGGTTGACCTTTTGTTTCAGCACCGGCTGTTGCCCGGCGGAGCCTTTGCCCTTGCCGTGGATGATGCGCACGCAGCGATAGCGGCGTAGCTGGGCGCGCCGGATGAAGCCCTTGAGCAGCCGACGCGCCTCTTCCACATGGTAGCCGTGCAGGTCCAGGGTCTCTTCCGGGGGCAGTTTGCCCCGGCGCAGGTCGAGGAAGAGCCGGTTCTGGATGCCGGGGCGCTGGAAGGAGAGTTCGTCGTGGGTCTGCGAATTACGGTGACACTTTACTAAATACCCTCGACAAAGTGTATTTAGTAAAGTGTCACCGTAATTCGCCTCTTCCGGCTCGTGCTCGGGGGGCTGGTCGAGGGGAATGGGCCGGCGCCTGGTGCGAAAGGGTTCGGCCAGATTGGCGTCGATCGGCGTGGTGTCGGCGGTGGCCTGTTGGAACAGTTCCCGGTCTTCCTGAGTCATGGCGAGCTAGTCTCGGCTGTAAGCCTTGAGTATAGTGGTGGCTTTGGCGGATTTGCGGCTGATCATGAGGATATTACTGAGCAACGATGATGGATACCAGGCGCCGGGGCTCGCCGCGCTGGCGGAGCGTCTGGGCCGGGTCGCCTCTATCCGGGTGGTGGCGCCGGAGCGCAACCGCAGCGGCGCCAGCAACTCCCTGACCCTGGAACGGCCCATCCGCGCCCACGAGGCCGCCAACGGTTTCATCAGCGTGGACGGCACCCCGACCGATTGCGTCCATCTGGCCATCACCGGGCTGCTCGACGAGGAGCCGGACATGGTCATCGCCGGCATCAACGCGGGCGCCAACATGGGTGACGACGTGCTCTATTCCGGCACGGTGGCGGCGGCGACCGAAGGACGCTTCCTCGGCTATCCCGCCATCGCGGTCTCCATGGTCTCGCACGACCCCCAGCACTACGACACCGGCGCCCGTGTGGCAGAGGAGCTGCTGAACCGCCTGCGGGAACATCCCCTGGCCCCGGAGATCATCCTCAACGTCAATGTGCCGGACATCCCTTATGAAGAGCTGAAGGGCTTCCAGGCCACCCGCCTGGGCCATCGCCACAAGGCGGAGCCCGTGGTCAAGGCGCGGGACCCGCGCGGCAAGCTCATCTATTGGGTCGGCCCCGCCGGGCCGGAACAGGACGCCGGACCCGGCACCGATTTTCACGCCGTGCGCCAGGGCTATGTCTCTGTAACCCCCTTGCAGGTGGACCTGACCCGCCATGCGGCGATTCCTTCCCTGGCGGAGTGGCTGGGCGGTTGTGGGTCATGACCAGCCTGCGCATCCAGGGCATCGGCATGACTTCCCAGAGGACTCGTGACCGTCTGATTGCGCGGCTCAAGGAGGAGGGAATCAAGAGCATCGCGGTGCTCAACGCCATGCGCGCCACCCCGCGCCACCTGTTCGTGGACGAGGCCCTGGCGAGCCGGGCCTACGAGGATACGGCGCTGCCCATCGGCCACGGCCAGACCATTTCCCAGCCCTATATCGTCGCCCGCATGACCGAGGCCCTGTTGGAGGGCGGTCTTCTGCAACGGGTGCTGGAGGTGGGAACCGGTTCCGGATATCAGACGGCGGTGCTGGCTAGGCTGGTGAGCGAGGTTTTCAGCGTCGAGCGTATTAAGGCGCTCCTGCTTCAGGCCCAGGGACGGTTTCGCGATCTCGGCCTGCGCAATATCCGCGCCAAATACAGCGACGGCACCATGGGAATGCCGGAGTCTGCCCCTTTCGACGGTATAATGGTTACCGCCGCGCCGGAAGGCATCCCGCTGGCCTTGGTGCGGCAACTCGCCGTCGGCGGCCGCATGGTTCTGCCGGTGGGCGATCGCGACATGCAGGTGCTTGTCCGGGTCACCCGCACCGAGGACGGGTACGAGAAGGAAATGTTGGAGCGCGTGGTGTTCGTGCCCTTGTTGGGAGGAGTTGTGTAATGGGTCCGTTCGCAAGGCTGGCCGCTGTTCTGCCGCTGGTATTGGGATTGGCGGGTTGCATCGGGTCATCGGACTTTCGCGCCCCGGTATTTGAGGGCGGGCAGGAGGTCGCCAACACTACCGCGCCAGGTTCTGCGCCCTCCGTGCCAGGCAGGATTTATGTCGTGCAGCGCGGCGATACCCTCTATTCCATCGCCTGGCGGGAGAATCTGGATTACCGCGCCCTGGCGAGCTGGAACCGGCTGCCATCCACTTACACCATTCATCCAGGGCAATCGTTGCGGTTGACCCCTTCCTCCGATGTGGCTTACGGCGCCACGGCCCCTCAGCCCAGCGGGCCGGAACGGGGTTCCGCCGCGCCCGCCGCTACTGCGGCCAAGACGAGCACCTCCTATCGCGACGACAATGAACCCATCAACAGCAATATGCGCTGGCGCTGGCCGACCAACGGCCAGGTGGTCAGCAGCTATTCGGAAGGCGACATCGGCCGCAAGGGCATCCTGATCTCGGGCAACGAAGGGCAACCGGTTCAGGCGGCGGAAAATGGGCGGGTGGTCTATGGTGGTATCGGCCTGAAAGGATACGGCAGACTTATTATTGTAAAGCATGACAAATATTATCTAAGTGCCTATGGTCACAATAGAAAGATTCTGGTAAAAGAGGGTGATACGGTGACGGCCGGGCAGCAGATCGCGGAGATGGGGCGCGCAGGCAGGGACCAGCCCATGCTTCATTTCGAGATCCGGTATCAGGGAAAGCCGGTTAATCCGGCGAAGCTCCTGCCGCCTTTGTAAGACGAGCGGAAGGCCGGCCGATCACGATCGAGGGGATGTTGAGGGGGAGTAATGAATAAGCAACTGGAAGAAATCCAGGAAGAAGAAGTTTTCAACGAGTCCGAGGACGCCTTCGAGGACGAGGAGGAGGACAGCCTGCGATTGGATGCCGGGGAAGAGCCCGAGGCGGACAGGGAAAGGCCCTCATCGTTCGACGAGGAGATAGCCCTTTTCAAGGGTTCCATCCAGCCCTCGCAAATGGACGCCACTCAGCTTTATCTCAGCGAGATCGGCGCCTCCAAGCTGTTGACCCCGGAGGAAGAGGTCCGCTTCTCCCGGCTGGCGCAGAAGGGTGATGCCGCCTCCCGCAAGCGCATGATCGAGAGCAACCTGCGGCTGGTGGTCAAAATTGCCCGGCGCTATATGAATCGCGGCCTGGCCCTGCTCGACCTCATCGAAGAAGGCAACCTGGGCCTGATCCGCGCGGTGGAGAAATTCGATCCCGAGCGCGGTTTCCGCTTCTCCACCTACGCCACCTGGTGGATTCGCCAGACCATCGAGCGGGCCATCATGAATCAGACCCGGACCATCCGGCTGCCGATCCATGTGGTCAAGGAGATCAACAGCTATCAGCGGGTGGCTCGCCAACTGGCCCAGAAACTCGACCACGAACCGACGGCCGAGGAGATCGCCGCGCTGCTGGGCAAGCCGCTGGAGGAAGTCGAGCGCATGCTGGGATTGAACGAGCGCATCGCCTCGGTCGATACCCCCTATGGCAAGGATGCGGATAAACCCCTGCTCGACACCATCCCCGACGAATCGGCCTCGGACCCCATGGAATCGCTCCAGGCCGATGGTCTGAAACGACACCTGGACGAGTGGCTGCACCGGCTGAACGACAAACAACGCGAAGTGGTGGAACGCCGCTTCGGCCTGCACGGCTACGAAAACGCCACCCTGGAACAGGTCGCCAACGAACTGGGCGTCACCCGCGAACGGGTGCGCCAGATCCAGATGGACGCCCTGCGCCGGCTGCGCGTCATCCTGGAGCGCGAGGGCTTCTCGGCCGAGTCGTTGTTCAAATAGATGGCAGGCCGGCCTTCAGGCCGGCAGCCACGCCGATTGCCGGTCTGAAGGCCGGCCTGCGTCTGGACGCTTCCGTTCGCACCCCCTCAAGCCTCTTCCTTTGACAGGGGGTCCGGCGCTCAGTTAACTTAGCCCCTTTTCTATCACCGTCCCCGAGGTTCCCCGTGTCCACGCCAGAAATGGAAGAATTTGCCCGAATCAAGCGACTGCCTCCCTATGTGTTCGCCATCGTGAACGAGCTCAAGGCGGCGGCGCGGGCGCGGGGCGAGGACATCATCGATTTCGGCATGGGCAATCCCGACCAGCCGACCCCTTCGCACATCGTCGAAAAGCTGGTGGAAGTGGCCAATCGCAAGGACACCCACCGCTATTCCGCCTCCAAGGGCATCCCGCGCCTGCGCCGGGCCATCTGCAACTGGTACAAGCAGAAGTTCGACGTGGACCTAGACCCGGAGACCGAGGCCATCGCCACCATCGGCTCCAAGGAGGGCCTGGCCCACCTGGCGCTGGCCTGCATGGGGCCGGGCGATTCGGTGCTGGTGCCCAATCCGGCCTATCCCATCCACCCCTACGGCTTCATCATCGCCGGGGCTGACGTGCGCCATATCCCGGTCACTTCCGGCATGGATTTCTTCGAGGAGCTGCAAAAGGCGATCCAGGACTCCTGGCCGCGCCCCAAGATGCTGGTGCTCAACTACCCCGGCAATCCGACCACCGAATGCGTCGATCTCGATTTCTTCGAAAAGGTCGTCGAGATGGCCAAGGAGCACAATATCTGGGTGATCCACGACATCGCCTACGGCGAGATCGTCTTCGACGGCTACAAGGCGCCCTCCATCTTGCAAGTGCCGGGGGCCAAGGAGATTGCGGTCGAGTTCTATTCCCTGTCGAAGTCCTACAACATGCCCGGCTGGCGGGTGGGCTTCATGGTCGGCAACAAGACTCTGGTGGCCGCGCTGGCGAAGATCAAGTCCTATCTGGATTACGGAACCTTCACCCCCATCCAGGTGGCCGCCATCGCCGCCCTGGAGGGTCCGCAGGACTGCGTCGAGGAGATCCGCCTCATGTACCAGAGCCGGCGCAATGTATTGTGCGACGGCCTCAACAACGCGGGCTGGAAGGTGGAGCGGCCTAAGGCCACCATGTTCGTCTGGGCGCTCATCCCCGAACCCTACCGGGCCATGGGCTCCCTGGAGTTTTCCAAGAAGCTGCTGCAAGAGGCCAGGGTGGCCGTGGCGCCCGGCATCGGTTTCGGCGAGCACGGCGACGGCCATGTCCGCTTCGGTCTGATCGAGAACGAGCACCGGACTCGTCAGGCGGTCCGCGGCATCCGCGACATGTTCCGCAAGGATGGGGTGGTTAAGTAATCGACAAATCGGTAGGTTGGGTTAGGCGCGCACCAACCTCTCCAAGAGAAGAAAGCCCGTCGAAATTGCGCGCCTGACCCAACCTACAAATGAAACTAAGGAGCACTCAGTTGAATCCTGTCAAAGTCGGCCTCATGGGGCTGGGTACCGTGGGTGGCGGAACCGTCAGTGTGCTGCATCGCAACGGGGCCGAGATCGCCCGCCGCGCGGGGCGTGGCATCGTCATCTCCCACGCGGCGGCCAAGGTCTACGATGCCTCCCGCATCAACGGCATCGAATCCATCGCCCGGATTACCGACGACGCCTGGCAGGTGGTCGATGACCCCGAGGTCAGCATCGTCGTCGAGCTGATCGGCGGCTACTCCCCGGCGCGGGAGCTGGTGCTGCGGGCCATCGAGAACGGCAAGCATGTGGTCACTGCCAACAAGGCACTGATCGCCCGCCACGGCAACGAGATCTTCGAGGCGGCCCGCAAAAAGGGCGTCGTGGTGGCCTTCGAGGCGGCCGTGGCCGGTGGCATCCCCATCATCAAGGCGGTGCGCGAGGGCCTGGCGGCCAATCGCATCGAATGGATCGCCGGGATCATCAACGGCACCGGCAATTTCATCCTCACCGAGATGCGCGACAAGGGCCGCGACTTCGACGACGTGCTCAAGGAGGCCCAGGCCCTGGGCTATGCCGAGGCCGACCCCACCTTCGACGTGGAGGGCATCGACGCCGCCCACAAACTGACCATCCTGAGTTCGATTGCCTTCGGCATCCCGCTCCAGTTCGAGAAGTGCTACACGGAAGGCATCACCCGCATCAGCCGTGAAGATGTGACCTACGCCGGCGAGATGGGCTACCGCATCAAGCACCTGGGCGTCACCCGCAAGACCGATAAAGGGGTGGAGCTGCGCGTCCATCCCACCCTGATCCCGGCCCGCCGACTGATCGCCAATGTGGATGGGGTCATGAACGCCGTCCTGGTCCATGGCGATGCCGTGGGTCCGACCCTCTACTACGGCGCCGGCGCCGGTGCCGAACCTACGGCCTCGGCAGTAGTGGCCGACCTGGTGGACGTGGTCCGCGCCCTCACCACCGATCCGGGCAACCGCGTCCCGCACCTGGCCTTCCAGCCAAGCGCCCTCTCCGACATCCCCGTGCTGCCCATGGACGAGGTGGTCACCGCCTACTACCTGCGCATGACCGTGCAGGACAAGCCCGGCGTCCTGGCCCAGATCGCCGGCATCTTCGGCAACGCGGGCATCAGCATCGAGGCCATGGAACAGAAGGAACCGGGCGAGGGCGAGACCCTGGTTCCCCTCATCATGCTCACCCAGCGTGTGCGGGAACAGGCCATGAACGAGGCCATCGCGGCCATCGCCAAGCTAGATGTCATCAGCGGCGAAATCGTCCGTATTCGACTGGAAAGCCTGCGATGAAGTAGGGGCGGGTTTCAAACCCGCCCCTACGGTTTCCCCCCTTCCGCCCCCCTACCTCCGCTTGCGGAACCCTGTCTGTCCGTCCGGCTTCTGGGTCTTGCCTGATTGGCCGAGGAAGTGGATGCAGTTGCGCTGGTCGTGTTTGGCGGCATAGAGCTGGCCGTCTGCGACCGACAGGAGGGCGTCGAAGCTTTCGGTCTTACTGTCGGCGAAGGCGATGCCGATGCTTACGGTGAGGGGGATGATGTCTCCCTTGACTTCGATCTTCTTGGCCTCGACCGTCCGCCGGATGGCTTCGGCCATGTGGATGGCGCCGTCGAAGGTCCGGTTCGCCGGGACGATGGCGAATTCTTCACCCCCCAGGCGGCCGAACAGGTCGTCCGGTCCCAGTTGTTCCTTGACTCGCTCCACGAAGGCCTTGAGGGAAATGTCGCCGGCCTCGTGGCCGAAGGTGTCGTTGATGGCCTTGAATCGGTCCAGGTCCAGCATCAGGGCGGAAAGGGGCCTTTGCGACTGTTGGGCCTGGGCAAACATCTCGATGCCGCGCGCGAAGAAGGAGCGGCGGTTGGATGCCCCGGTCAGTTCGTCGGTCACGGCAATGTATCTCAGCCGGTCCAGGGCCTGCTTGTAGTTGAGCAGGTTACGCACCCGCGCCAGGAGTTCCTTGGAGCGGAAGGGCTTGGTCACGTAATCGCTGCCGCCCACTTCGAAACCCTTGAGGATGCTGGCCTCGTCGGTGCGGGCAGTGATGAAGAGGACGGGGATTTCTTTCCACTGTTCGCGTTCCTTGATGGTTTGGCAGATCTCATAGCCATCCATGCCAGGCATCATGATGTCCAGCAGGATGACGTCCGGGCGCTGCTTTTCCAGGATTTCGAGCGCGGATGGGCCGTCGAGGGCGACAAGGACTTCGTACTCGGATAGCAGGTTGAGCAGGATATCGATGTTCGATTCGGTGTCATCGACCACCAGCACGGTTGCGGTATGTTCAGCCATTGAGGTGTCCATTCAGGAGTTGCAACGCCTGTTTGTAGCGGTAAGAGGCGATAAGTTTACTGAGTTGCTCGAAAAAAGTCTGTTCCGGCTCGGGCAGCTCGAAACATTCGATCTGGCCGATGACCTCTTTGCAGGGGTTCGCCCGGTGCTTGCCCAGGGGTTCGATCAGGGTTTGATAGCGCGCCCGCAGTTCTTCGGCACTGATCGGCGGCTTGCCTTTGCCGCGTTGCGGCATCCGTCCCGCCAATGCCCGTTTTATGGCCTCGCAAAGAGAATCAAGCTGGAGTTGCAGTTCGGCGAGCAAGGGCATGCACAGCTCAGGGTCCCTTTCCTTGAAGGCCTCGTCCAAGTCCTTCGCGGCCCTGAACGCGGCCTTGGCGCCCAGGTTGCCGGTCACTCCCTTGAGGGTGTGGACCATGCGTTCCGCTCCTGCCGGATCTTCGTGCAGCAAACGGAGAATCTGCTCCGGGGCATCGCAGAATTGCAGGGCGAAGCTGTCCAGTATCTTGTAGAGGGTCTCCTCGTTACCCCCGACCCGGCTGATCAGTTCGGCGGTGTTGATGCCGTCGATGGCCGGGGTATTGATGTACATGCTGACCTCGCCAGGGGTCATGGCGTCCGGGCCGGCCTTGGACGGCAGGTATTGCAGCAGGGTGGAATAGAACTCATGCACGTCGATGGGTTTGTTGAGGTGGCCGTTCATCCCGGCCTCACGGGTCCGCTCCACATCCTGAATCATGGCGTTGGCCGTGAGGGCGATGATGGGCAGCCGTTCCCGCCCGGCGTGGCGGCGGATGATCTCGGTGGCCTTGTAACCGTCCATCACCGGCATCTGGATGTCCATCAGCACCAGGTTGAAGTGACCGGGGTGTTGCAGAATCTTGTCCACCGCCTGGCGGCCGTTTTCGGCGCACTCGACCTCTATGCCCGTATCTTCCAGCAGTCCGAGGACGATTTCCCGGTTGAACTGGTTGTCCTCCACCAGAAGAAGGGCGGTGCCACCTCGGGTGCGCAGCTCGCGCTTGAGGCTGGAGAAGTGGCGCCGCAGTTCGTCCGGCTCCTCGTGGAGCAGGGAGAAGGCCGCCAGCAGCGCGCGGTGCATCATGGGGGCGGTCATGGGTTTGGGGATGACGTTGCGGATGGCGTGGGGTTCGAGCTTTTGCAGCACCGATTCCCGGCTCAGGCTGCCGGTCATCACCATCAGCGGCGGCAGGGGGACGATCCGCTGACGCAGTTGCTCGATGAGCCCGATGGGGTTCTGATCGGGCAGGCGCCAGTTCAACAGGATCAGATCGCAGGGTTCAGTCCGCTGTTCCAGCGTCTCCAGCAGTTCCTTTCCGCTGAGGCACATCTGGGCACTCATGCCGAAGCCTTCCAGCAGTTCACCGATGATCTCGCGCCAGCGGGCATTGCCTTCGGCCACTACCACCTGGCGGCCTCGCAGCAAGGGATCGACCGGCGGGGGTTCGGCGCCCGCCTGCACGCCGAGCGGGATCTCGACAAAGAAACGGCTGCCTTCGCCAGCGGTACTTTCAACCCAGATGCGTCCGCCCATGAGTTCGGTCAGATGTTTGGAGATGGCCAGCCCCAGGCCGGTGCCGCCGAATTTGCGGGTGGTGGAGGTGTCGGCCTGGGTGAAGGGCTGGAACAGCTTGGCCTGCTGTCCAGGGGTCATGCCGATGCCGGTGTCGTAAACCTCCATGCGGATGCGCAGGGCGCCGTTGTCGCACTCCATCAGACGCACGTCGATGCCGACATCCCCCTCCTGGGTAAACTTGACCGCGTTGCTGGCGATATTGATCAGCACCTGCTCGACCCGCAGCGGGTCGCCGTGGAGATGACCGGGGATGCGTGGGTCTAGGGTGACGTAGAAGTCGAGATTTTTCTCCTCGGTGCGGATGGAGAACATGTTGATGACGTTCTCCAGCACCGAGCTGAGGTTGAAGTCGATCTCCTCCAGCTCCAGTTTGCCCGCGTCGATCTTGGAGAGGTCCAGGATGTCGTTGATGATGCCGAGCAGGGAACGCGAGGCGCTGTCGATCTTGCGCAGATAATTGGCCTGCTTGGATTCGAGCTGACTCTGCATCATCAAATGGGCCATGCCGATGATGGTGTTCATCGGGGTACGGATCTCATGGCTCATGTTGGCGAGAAAATCGCTTTTTGCCCGGGTGGCATCCTCGGCACGTTCCTTGGCCAGGCGCAGGGCCTCCAGGGTGTGCTCCAGGGCCTGGTTCTGCTCCGTCAGCTCCTTGGTGCGCTCCTGCACCTTGTCCGCCAACTGCCAGCGCTCATGTTCCAGGGCGTGGTAGTAGCGGATGTTGTTGATGGTGTTGGAGACCTGGCTCAACAGATTGCCCAGCCCGACCATGAACTCGCTGTCCGTCTGGACGGGGGTCTGGTAGGGCAGGTTCTCGTTGGTGTTGCCGACCACCAGGATACCGAAGGGATCGCCCGGCTCACCGCCGAAGGGGAAGGCGGCAAACTGGTCGAGCAGGAGCTGCTCGCCGATATGCCGGGCCGAATCCTCGTTACAGCAACAGGTACAGAGCAGGGTATGTTGCAAGGCCGTCTGAATGGCAGGATCGTCCCGGCTGAAACGGACCTGGGCGACGGTCCTGGCCCCGTCGTAATAACCGTCGAAGACCCTGACCCGGAAGATGGCGCCGGAGTCGTCCGGGGTCAGGATGACGCAGCGCTCGAAATTGAGTTCATAGAGAACGAAATGGACCGTGTTCTTGAGCACTACCTCGGGGTCCAGGGTCGAGACCAGCTCCTTGCTGAACTCATAGAGCTTGCGATAGATACGCAACTGGCTGTCGAAGGCCTCCTGAAAGCTGTATAGCTCACTCTCCGTCTTGGTCAGGCGCTTCACCTGATCGGAGAGCCGCTCGACCTGCTCTATGGCCCGCTGATATTTCGCCTCCAGCTCTGAGTCTATTCCCTGCATACTGATTACCCTAATCTGATGATTTGACAGGATTAATAGGATTCGCAGGATTTACAGGATCTATTTGAAATAAACCTGTAAATCTTGCGAATCCTGCAATCCTGTCGATTCTTCTTTCAACTCAGTAGAGCACCATCAACGAGAGGGTGTAGTTGTGGAACTGGTTACAGGTGCCGATGGGGCCGATCTCGCCATAGGTATAGAAACCGAGCCAGGGAACCTGGGCGCCCAACGCCCCTTGCAGCGTCTTGAGCACCTCCAGTTTCTGCTGCTCGCGAAAGACCACCTTGCCGCGCCCGGCACAGTCGAAGTGGAACACCATCTTGGGCTTTTCGCCACCAAGCTGCTTCAGGACGTTCTCGCCGATCTTCTCTACCCCCTTGGCGATCTTGTCGTGGTCGCGCCGGGTCATCCAGACCCTGGTCCCCTCCGGAATGTCAGTGGGGATGGTAATGGAGCCCGCCTCTTCGTCGCGGGCCGGCATGAAGCGGATGACGAACTCATCGTATTCGCCCTTGATATCCTCGCTCGCCTTGAGGCCCCAGCTCAGATTGACCACCGCCTTCTTCCAGTTATCGACCTCATCCTCCATCAGGTATTCCTTGAGGATATCGAGCACCGGCTTGCCGTCGATCTCGTAGATCACATTGTTCAAGCTGCGGGTGACGGTGCGCTCGGTGCCGATGGGGACACAGCCATGGCCCACGGAATGGGCGATGCGCAGGGAACCGGTCATGAGCACCCCCATGACCGCGTTGGTATGGACCTGGCCGTCGAAGTACTGAAAGGTCTCCTTCATGGCCCAGTTGTCCGCCGCCATGCCGCCGAACAGGAGTACCTGGTCGCCCTCGGGGAAGTGCTCGGCGAAGGATTGCCTGAACTGGTCGTAATTGAACTGGAGTCCCTCCGCCAGCACGATCATGCCGATGATCGCATCGCTGGCATGGGGCCTCAGCGCCTCGGCAACTGCCTTGCCGGTATCCAGGTGCGATCCCGTGGTGTTCAGGGCCATGGCATGGGTGAAGCGGATTTCATCCGACTGCACCGTCATCACGCCGACCGTGAAGTTGCTCTCGTCGCTCTCCCCCTGGGTGATGATCCCCTCGCCGGAACAGCCCGCCAGGGGTGCGTTGCCGGTCAGCTCCCGGACCGCCTCGACCAGTGTCCGCTGGTCGTATCCCACCGAGGCAAACATGAAGACGAAATCGGGCCGGCCCTCGATACCGGCGCGCTTCAAGGCCGCTTCGCACGCCTCGCGGGCGGCTACCTTGGGATTTCTGTGATGGCTGACGCCGACAGCGGATTTCGTAAACATGGTTTCCCCTTTTGACCGAAGGTGATGGGACGCGGGCGGGTCAAATGATAACCCCAAAAACCTTGCCCCAACCATGAAGAGCGCGATTCAGCTAACGATCATGGCGATGCGCCACCCCAGTGGATAAAGTGGACCCCACTTTACCGTGAAAATACTGTAGGTCGCCCTTCAGGGCGACAGTCGGCCTGAAGGCCGACCTACATTGGCATTTTTATGCTCCGGGGTGGCAAGCCGCCATGATTGTTACCGTGAAAATCATCAGCTGTAGGGGCGGGTTTGAAACCCGCCCCTACACAGCCTCCCGGTGGAGGGTTGAAGTTACGGTGACACTTTACTAAATACACTCAATAAAGTGTATTTAGTAAAGTGTCACCGTAATTCGTCCCCTTTTCCCCTTCCCATCAACAGTTGCCTTGACCTCAGACTTAAATACAGTACTCATTGGGCTACCCTTATTCTGGTGAATTAACGATACTGGAACATGAATCTATCAAATACATGTAATTGCTGTATTTTCTTACGCGAACGTCATCGCGTCCTGCATGAATTTTTTTCCCCTCTTGGGTTGTGGCATACGTACGCCCAATACCAAAATAATCATTCTTTGGATCAATAAACTCATTGCCTTTATCATGCACCAAATACCTATCGCAATACATGTAACGTGGTTCAATTTTAATTATGTACACTTCTTTATCAGGCCTAAATGGTGTCGCCTCTTTAATCAGAGAAACATAACGGTCTTCGTTAATTAAGAAATTAATTTTTTCACTATCAATATCATAGGCATTGAGCACGGCCTTGAATGTAACAAACACAATAATCTGAATTGCAATAAATACGATTGACTTCAATACCTTCTTTCTTGTTGCAAGATAGATTGGATAAAGCAAGAAAACCAATAGAATGGCTATCGATGAAATTGCAGTCATTCTGCTAAACCATATGTGCATCCTATTAACTGAGAAAGCCGTCGCGAATATATATGATGCATATAGATATGTCGGCGAGACCATGATATATATCCACTTTGTTATATTGGTGTTCATGTCTGCCTATTGAGGTTCTGACTCGAATGCGGAAAAAGAATTACGGTGACACTTTACTAAATATACTTAATGAAAGAACAAAGTCAGACCCCTTTATTCCCAAAATCCGTCCCCTTTCCCCGCTTTCCCCACGATAGAAATTTGGCATTATCCTACCAGTCCAGGAAATGGTGGGCATGTGTACATGCCCACCCTGCCGGGCTTAATGAAAGAACAAAGGGGTCCGCCCCCCCCCTTGTTCCACGACATATTCACCTCCATTTAGGAATTACGGTGACACTTTACTAAATATACTTAATGAAAGAACAAAGGGGTCAGACCCTTTTGTTCCATACACAGACTGAAACCGATAGGCGACGGACACCACCAGCCGGTAGTCGTTGCCCTTGATATTGAATACCGCTCGCCGATTTTTCAAGGAGCCGTGAAGGGTCAAGTCTCGCCTTGTAACCTCTCTTGCGGGGAGGCGAACGGAAACGAGGCGGAGGCGGCTAATGGATCGCCCTGTGCTCTGGGGTTCTACTCCAGAAAACCCTGATTCACCATTATCCGGGTATCCAAGCCCGGTTCTGACAGATCGGAGGGCGACCGGTATCCCCGTGATCCAAGATATACTGACCGGAGACGCGCGCCGGGCCGGTATCCTGTCCGCGTCCCGGATCAACCAAGGTGAATTGCCATGACATCGACCAGCCGTATTTCCCTCTTTCTCCTGGCGCTCATGCTGCCCTTCGCGGCGAGCGCCTTTCAGCCCTTTTTCGATAAAGACCCCCGGACCCTCCACGCCCCGGAAGATCCGCCCCTGACCGATTTCGACCTGGAGGTCTTGCAGCTCTGCGGTGGCTGGGGCGCCGAGGTGGATGCCGTCGATTTCGAACGCATGATGCTGAGGCCCTCCAACGCCGCCGTGCTGGGGCGCATCCGTGCCGCCCTGGATAGCCGCATCTACAGCCAGTCGGGCGATAACGAACAATTTGCGCGCGAACTGCGCCGGGTCTGGTTCGAGCAGAAGGGCTTCAAGCACGTCTTCTGCGGTGAGCCGGGCGAAGGTAGGGATCTCGGCGGCCTGCATTACGCCGCCCGCTACTGGCAGGCCCAAGACAAGGGCTGGGCCGGCTACCGCCGGCTCAACGCCAACCCCCAGGCGCGGCCCGAATACAAGTGCCGCGAGTTCTATCTGAAGGAGCGGATCAGGCCGCCCATCTACAGCATCAGCGTCGAGTTCCAGAACCCCGGAGCGGGGGACAACGACGTCAAGTGCCTCACCGGCTACAACCGCGAAATGAGCGCCGAGGACATCCTCATCGCCGGAACCCAGGCCTTCAATCAAGCCAACGAAAGGGTCGGCAAGAACAGCAAAGAGGCCTGTCTGTTCGAGACCCGCCTCGACGGCAAGGAACCCTTCTACAGCACCTTCGTCATCAAGCAGCAAGCCCTGCGGACCTTCTACCCCCTGGCGGAGAAGAGCCCCTATTGCAAAAAGAACAAACGGGACTACAGGGATTGCCTCTGCTCCAATCTTTGACCCCTCTCGATTAACCGCAAAGGACGCGAAGAACGCAAGGGCAACATCCCCATATTGCCCACTCCTTGAAAAGGAGGGGTTGGGCGGGTAGGTGCGAATTTATCCGCAGGGTAACGCACGAGACATTGAGGGTGGCGGTGAAAATGTTCAACCTGATGAAAGTCTAGGAATTTCTTTGAGTTCTTCGCGGTTGAAAATCGTCGTCGCGCCCAACGCCCTCAAGGGTTCCCTCGACGCCCAGGGGGCCGCCGAGGCCATCGGCCGGGGCGTGCGGCGGGTCATGCCCGAGATCGAACTCTGTCTCGCCCCGGTGGCGGATGGGGGCGACGGCATGCGCCGGGTCCTGCAAGGCGCGCTCGGTTTGGAGACCCTCTCCTCTCGGGTCCAAGGCCCCCTGGGTGAACCCATCGATGCCCCCTTTCTCTTCGACCCAGGCTCGGGCCTGGCCCTGATCGAGCTGGCCGACGCGGCGGGATTGGCGCTATTGCCTCCGGATCGTCGCGATCCGCTGAAGACCAGCACCTTCGGCGCCGGTCAATTGATCCGCGCCGCCCTGGATCGCGGGGCCAGCCGCATCCTCCTGGGCATCGGCGGCAGCGCCACCCATGATGGCGGGACCGGCATAGCCTCGGCCCTGGGGGTGCGTTTTCTCGATGATGCGGGTCGAGAGCTGGCAGGGGAGGGCGCGTCCCTCGAACGGATCAGCGCCATCGATTTCACGGGGGTTGATCCCCGCCTTTCCCGAACTTCCCTTGAAGTGGCCAGCGACGTGGACAACCCCCTGCTCGGGGAGCAGGGCGCGGCCCGCGTCTACGCCCCGCAAAAGGGGGCCGGTGCCCGGCAGGTCGAGCAGTTGGAGCGGGGACTGACCAATCTCGCCGAGGTCATTTCGCGGGAGCTGGGGGTGAATATCCACCACCTCCCCGGTGCTGGGGCCGCCGGCGGCGCCGGGGGCGGCCTCCACGGCCTGTTCGGCGCCATGCTGCGGCCGGGCGCGGAACTGGTGCTGGATCTGACCGGATTCCGGGACAAGCTGGCCGGGGCCGATCTGGTCATCACCGCCGAGGGTCGCCTGGACGGTCAAACGGCCCGAGGCAAGGCCCCCGCCGCCGTCGCCCGCCAAGCCAAGGCTGCGGGTATCCCCTGCATCGCCATCGGCGGCAGCCTGGGCGAAGGCCACGAGAAATTGATAGCGGCCGGCATCGACGCCCTCTTCAGCCTCTGCCCCGGACCCATCACCCTGGAGCAGGCCATGGCGGATGCGCCAAGGCTGCTGGAGGATGCAACGGAGCAGGCATTCCGGCTGTTTTTGCTGGGAAGCCGGACTTAGCCTGGATTTGGCGGCAGGGGCCGAACCCGTTCAGAGCGGCGCGTCAGAGGCCGCCGGGCCTTCCGAGAATCTCCGTTTCTGTTCTTGAAGGCGTTTGATCTGTTCATCGATGCGCTTCGACTGGAGGTCTTGCTGTTTGGACCTCATCTGCTCGCGGCAGGATTTCAAGGCCTCTTGGGTTGTGGCCGCGTTGACGCAGTTTTTTGTCTCCTGGATGGAGGCCGACCGCTCTTCCAGTCTGGCCAGCATTTCGGCCTTCCGCTCCTCGAAACTGCCTTGCTGATTTGGCCCGCCGAATCCGGGGCCGCCGAAGCCCTGTCCGCCGGGTCCGGGTCCACCGGGTCTGGGACCGCCGAATCCGGGTTCGGCCAGGCAGGGCGCAGAAAGGGCCAGGATGGAAGCGGCCAGCAGGTTTCTGATTTTCGTGTTCATATCCTCTCCTCGTGGGGTGACTCATCCACAATAGAGAAAATAGTCAATCCAGGGCCGTTCGTAACGGCAGTTTCTTCAATTGCCGAGGGGGTCTCATTTTTCTAACGGTCATGGCGATCCGCCATCCCATTGGGCTACATTTCTGGTTCGCGACTTTCACGGTAAAGTTGCGGCGGATGATCCGGGACGGTTCCGCCGGCGCTGTTGAGATCGTCCATACCCTGGCGGCCAATGCTGTCCAATAGGTCCGGCCGACGCCGGAGATTCGGATTGAGGAGATTAGGGGCCATGTCCTGGAAATGGTTGTTCATTCTGCTGATTGCCTACGGCGCGTTGCAGCACTGGCAGGATCATCGGGCCGCTTCGGTCCGGACACCCGGAATCACCGTTGCCGGAGAGCCGTTGCAGGCCGATCCCGGCCCGGCGCCGGATTTGGGGATGAAGGGCTACCGTATCCAGCCCCTGGCCCGGTTCAGCATCCAGGCGCGGGTCTTGGGCGCGGAGCGGTATCGCTTCGGCCGCGAGGCCGATCTCTCCCCCCTCGATCTGGCCCTGGGCTGGGGGCCGATGTCCGATTCCGCCGTCCTGAGCCGGATCTCTATCAGCCAGGGCAATCGCTTTTATCACTGGCGGGTGGAAAACGAGTTCCCGATCCCGCGCGAGGCTATCGAGACCCACAGCGCCAACATGCACCTGATCCCCGCCACCGAGGCGGTCGCTGATCGGATGCTCGGCACCCGCCCCGGCCAGATCGTGCGGATTCAGGGCTTTCTGGTCGAGGCCAGCGCCGCCGACGGCTGGCGCTGGCGCAGTTCCCTGACCCGCAAGGACACCGGCGGCGGCGCCTGTGAACTCATCTGGGTCGAGGCGTTCGAGGCGCTGTAGCCTACCCAGGAACCCGTGGCCGCTTCCCTTCTCCCCCGCTTGATCTACCTCAATGGCGCCGGGTTTCAACCCGCCTATGTTGGCCGCATGCATCTCCCCGGCAACCCCTCCTCCTGCGATACCCCCGGCCGCGTCCCCGGCAATCCGGGCATTTGGGTCGGCATTTTCTGTGTGCTGGTGGAGTTTCTGCTGTTGTTCGGGGTCTATTTCGTCGCCAAGGCGCATCATCCCGAGGCCTTTCTGGCCGGGCCGGACAAGCTGCTGACCCTGGCGGGCGTCGCCATCACCCTGCTGTTGCTGACCAGCGGTTACTGCATGGTCAAGGCGGTGGCGGCGATTCGCCTCGACGCGCGAAGGACGGCGGCGGGCTGGACGGGGCTGGCCATTCTGCTGGGCCTCGGCTATCCGCTGGTGAAGTTCTTCGAGATCCGCTGGAATGTCGCCCACGGCATCGACGGCGAGGCAGGCGTCTTCTATACCGTCTATTACTACCTGACTCTCAACCACCTGGTGCATGTGAGCTGGGGCCTCATGGGTCTGACCTGGGTGGCGGCGCGTACCGCGCTCAATGCCTATTCGTCGGAGAACCACGGCGGGCTGGAGGCGGCGGCGGTCTATTGGCACACGACGGATGTGATCTGGCTGGTGATCTTTCCTTTCTTCTACGTGCTGCGATGAAACTGGGCCACGCGGAAAAGGTCTGGCTGCTGCTCCTGGGGCTCACGCTCGCAGGGGCCTGGCTCGCCGAGACCGGCTGGCCGCTGACGCTGATCGTCGCCGGGTTGATTGCCCTCAAGGGCCGTCTGGTGATCGACCACTACATGGAGATGACCCGTGCCAGCGTCCGTCTGCGCCTTGTGCTCTACGCCTTCGTCATCATCGTGCCGCTGCTGGTGCTGCTCAGTCACGGATGGGGCGATTCGATCCGGCGGATGACGACCCTTTTCTGACCGCTGCTCGATGGCCTCTGTGGGACTGTTCGGGGTAAACTGCCGCCTTTCCTTTTCCTGGATGAAGTACCGCCCATGTGGTTTAGAAACCTGCAAATCTACTCTCTGACGGCCCCCATCGGGCTCTCCCCCGAGGCGCTGCACGACCAGTTGGAACAACACGCCTTCCGCCCCTGCGGTTCCCTCGAACCCCAATCCATCGGCTGGGACCGGCCCCTGGGGCGGGAGGGTTCGTCCCTGACCCATGCCGCCAACGGCTGCATCATGGTCTGTGCCCGGCGCGAGGACCGGTTGCTGCCCTCCTCGGTGATCCGCGAGGCCCTGGACGAGAAGGTGGCCGAGCTGGAGGACGCCGAGCTGCGCAAGCTGTCCCGCAAGGAGAAGCAGGGATTGAAGGACGAAATCGTCCTCGACCTGATGCCCAAGGCCTTCACCCGTTCCAGCCGGGTCTACGCCTACATCGATCCGGTCAACAACTGGATTGTGGTGGACAACGCCCTGCCCAAGCGCGCCGAAGAGCTGTTGACCCTGCTGCGTGACTCGCTGGGTTCCCTCAAGGTGCGGCCCCTGGCGCTGAAGGACGACCCCGCCGCTGTGTTGACCGGTTGGGTCGCCAAGGGTGCGCCCGCCGATTTTCTGTTGATGGACGAATGCGAGCTGCGGGAACCGACTGCCGAGGGCGGTATCGTCCGCTGCCGCCGCCAGCCCCTGGACGGGGCGGAGGTCTCGTCCCATCTCGAAGCCGGCAAGCGCACCGTGCGCCTGGCGGTGGAGTGGAACGAACGCATCGGCTGCGTGCTGGGCAACGACCTGGCGGTGCGGCGCCTGCGCTTCCTCGATCTGATCCAGGACGAGGCGGCGGCCTCCAACGCCGACGACGCGGCGGCCCGCTTCGACGTGGATTTCTCCCTCATGAGCCTGGAGCTGGGGCGCTTTATCCCCCGGATGATCGAGGTCTTCGGCGGCCTTGCCGAGGGGAAGTAGAAAACTCGGGGTAGGTCGGCCTGAAGGCCGACCTACCCCCAATGTCCGGTTCGCCATTTTCACGCTAACCCTACGGAATCTGGAATTTTCGGGTTAAACCATGTCAGGCAACAGCTTCGGAAAACTCTTCACGGTCACCAGCTTTGGCGAGAGCCACGGCCCGGCTATCGGCTGTATCGTCGATGGCTGCCCGCCGGGATTGGAGCTGACCGAGGCCGATCTGCAACGGGACCTGGACCGGCGCAAGCCGGGGACCTCGCGCCATACCACCCAGCGGCGCGAGGCGGACGAGGTGCAGATCCTCTCCGGCGTCTTCGAGGGTCGCACCACCGGCACGCCCATCGGCCTGATCATCCACAACACCGATCAGCGCTCAAAGGACTACGGCAACATCGCCCAGCAGTTCCGGCCCGGTCATGCGGACTATAGCTACACCCAGAAATACGGCTTTCGCGACTATCGCGGCGGCGGCCGTTCCTCGGCGCGGGAGACCGCCATGCGGGTGGCGGCGGGGGCCATCGCCAAGAAGTGGTTGCGGGAACGGGCAGGCGTGAGGATTCGCGGCTACCTCTCCCGCCTCGGCCCCCATCGGGCGCGGGGTTTCGATTGGTCGGTGGTCGAGCAGAATTCCTTCTTCTGGCCGGATATGTCTCAGGTCCCCGAGCTGGATGCCTATATGGACGCCCTGCGTAAGGAGGGCAACTCCATCGGCGCCGAGGTGACGGTGGTGGCGGAAGGGGTCCCCCCCGGCCTGGGCGAGCCCATTTTCGACCGCCTCGACGCCGACATCGCCCACGCCCTGATGAGCATCAACGCCGTCAAGGGGGTGGAGATCGGCGACGGTTTCGCTGTGGTGGAACAGAAGGGGACCGAGCACCGCGACGAGATGACCCCCGAGGGCTTTCTCAGCAACCACGCCGGCGGCATCCTGGGCGGCATCTCCAGTGGTCAGGCCATCGTCGCCCGCATCGCCCTGAAGCCCACCTCCAGCCTGCGCATCCCCGGCCGTTCGATTGATCTGAACGGCCATCCGGTCGAGGTGGTTACCGAGGGGCGGCACGACCCCTGTGTCGGCATCCGCGCCACCCCCATCGCCGAGGCGATGCTGGCGATCTGCCTCATGGACCACCATCTGCGCCACCGGGCCCAGAACGCCGATGTCCGTTGCATGACACCCGTGATTCCACCGTCCGTTCCTCGCTGATGCCCTACTGGCGGCTCTCGGGCTTCTATCTTTTCTACTTCGGCGCCCTGGGGATTTTGGTCCCCTTCTGGGGCCTCTATCTCAAGGGGCTGGGCTACGACGCGGTCGCCATCGGCCAGTTGATGGCCATCCCCATGGCGACCAAGTTTGTGGCCCCCTTTGTCTGGGGCTGGCTGGGGGATCATCTGGGCCACCGCATGCGCATCGTGCGCCTCGGCTCCCTCCTGACCAGCCTGATCTTCGCCGGGGTCTTCTTCTTCACCGAGTTCTGGCCCCTGGCGGCGGCCATGATGCTGTTCAGCTTCTTCTGGAACGCGGTGCTGCCCCAGTTCGAGGTGGTGACCTTCCGTTATCTGGGCGACCAGGCGCCCCGCTATGCCCAGGTGCGCGCCTGGGGCTCCATCGGTTTCATCCTGACGGTGTCGATCCTGGGGGTGGCGGTGGATGCCAGGGGACCGGCGGTGATCCTGCCGGTCCTGTTTGCGGTCTACATGGGCATCTGGCTCTCCTCCCTGCTGGTGAACGACCCCGATCCGGAGCCCCATCCCCTGGATCAGATCCATCTATGGCATGTCGTCCGCCAGCCCGCCGTGCTGGCCTTCTTCGCCGCCTGCTTTCTGATGCAGCTCGGCCACGGCCCCTACTACGCCTTTTACTCGATCTTCATGGAGGCCCAGGGCTGGTCCAAGACCCTGATCGGCCAGCTCTGGGCCCTGGGCGTCATCGCCGAGGTGGTGATCTTCGCCTTCAGCCACCGGCTGCTGCACCGCTTCGGCGCCCGGCGCATGCTGCTGGTGAGCTTTTCCCTGGCCGCCGCGCGCTGGATTCTGATCGGCGCCTTCCCCGACCGGCTGGCGGTCCTGCTGGCCGCCCAAACATTGCATGCCGCTACCTTCGGCGTCTTCCACGCCTCCGCCATCCACCTGGTCCACCGCTACTTCGTCGGCAAGCACCAGGGCCGGGGACAGGCCCTCTACAGCAGCATCAGCTACGGCGCGGGCGGGGCGGTAGGCAGCCTTGCCGCCGGTTTTCTCTGGGAAGGGGCAGGTCCCCTGACCGCCTTCCTGGCCGCCTCGGCCATCTCTTTCATGGCATTGCTCATCGCCTGGCGCTGGGTAGCGGATGCGGACTGAAGAATCGACTAGAATCAAAAAGACCACCGGTGCGAATGCGCCCTTTTCCAATCCCGATCTCGAAGGAGAAGCCTTATGGCAAGAATCATTATCCGCGATGAAAATGGACCCCTGGAGGTCTCCTGCGGCGGAAAGAGCAAGTGGCTCTGCCGCTGCGGCCTGAGCAAGGACGATCCCTGGTGCGACGGCAGTCACTCCAAGGTCAAGGACGAAGGGCCGGACAAACTCTACGTCTATGAGGACGGGCAGCGCCGCGAGGTGGAGCGTCCTTAACTACAAAGAACGCGAAGAGACACAATGAGTTACCTGAGTTTCCATCCTTCGGTCCGTAACCGGTGCATCCCTGCACCACTCCTCCCATCCAACCCGGCAGGTGAATACACGGGAGGATACAAGTCGATGTCTTTCTTTGCGTTCTTTGCGCCCTTGGCGGTTGAACTGAGGCCTCTAGGTTCATATCTTCTTCAGGGACTTCGGAGACGCCGATGAATAAGAACCCCATCCCTTGCCAATACGTCGGCTGGGTCCGCATACAAAACCTTTGCCACAGCCTTGCACGGCAGATCCGCCATTCTGGGTTCGAGCCCGATGCCCTGGTGGCGGTGGGGCGAGGCGGTTATCCGGCCGGGCGCCTTCTATCCGATTTCCTTGGCATCCTCGATCTGGCCGAGTTCAAGATCGAGCGCTACCACGGCATTCATAGGGCACCCGAGGGGGTTGTGCGCTATCCCCTGACGGTCGATCTGAAGGGAAAGCGGGTCCTGCTGGTGGATGACATCAGCGACTCCGGCGGCACTTTCGACGTGGCCATCAAGCATGTCATGGAACATGGGCCGCCGGCCGAGCTGCGAACCGCCGTCATCCATCACAAGACCAGCTCCAGCTACGTGCCGGACTACTACGCAGCAAAGATCGCCAAATGGCGCTGGATTCTTTACCCCTGGGCGATCACCGAGGATCTGGGCGCTTTGTTGCAGGAGATGGAGCCCCGCCCCAAGGGCGAGGCCGAGATCGCCGAGCGCCTGTGGCGCGACCATGGCCTGAGGCTGCCAAGGGCCAGTCTGCGCCAGGCGCTGGGGATGCTGGGGGAATTGCCATTTCCCGGGGAACAAACCACTGCGGGGGAATGAATATCCCATGGGACATCAGGTCGAGATCATTGATTCGGTTCAGGTTTATAAGGGGTTCCTGAAACTGGGCCGTTACCGGTTGCGCCATACCCTGTATGCCGGGGGATGGGGCAAGGAGATTCTGCGGGAACGGTTGGAAGGGCTGGGCGCGGCCTCCGTGCTTCTCTATGACCCCGAACGGGATCAGGTGGCGCTGCTGGAGCAGTTCCGCATCGGCGCCTTGGAGGACGGGGAGGGGGCCTGGCTCTTGGAGACCGTGGGCGGCCATATCGGTCCCGGTGAAGAGGCCGAGCAGGTGGCGCGGCGCGAATCCGTCGAGGAAGCCGACTGCGCGCTGCGCGCCCTGATTCCTATCTGCCGTTTCTGGGTCAGTCCGGGTCTCTCCGACGAGCGCATCAGCCTCTATTGCGGGATAGCCGATCTCACCGGGATCGGCGGTATTCATGGACTGGAAGAGGAAGGCGAAGATATCCGCGTCTCTGTGCTTTCCACGGAGGCGGCGCTGGCGGAGCTCTATGGCGGCCGGGCCAATTCCACCAGTATTGTCATCGCCCTCCAATGGCTGGCGCTGAACCGGGAGCGATTGCGCTCCGGGGATTATTGAACCTAACTTCCTCGTTATAACCGCAAAGAACGCAAAGAAACGCGAAGGAATTCATTAGCTTGTCTAGGCCCCGCTCCAAACCGGGAAGGCGGTGGCGCAGATAAAAAACCGCCGGGAGCGGATTTTCGCGCCAGCCCCGGAGGGGTGAGGCGCATGGATGCGCCGAACAAATGCAATAGATCGTTTTCCTTTGCGATCATTGCGTCCTTTGCGGTTGAAAAGAGTTTTTTTGGATGAGCGGTCTTCAGTCAGATGCTCAAACGCCGGAGGGCAATATCCTCCTCGCTCTCGTTCCATAGCTCCTGGAAGGCGTTGACCAGCTCGCGGGCGCGGCTCAGGTTGTAGAACTCGACCCGGCCGTCGAAACGGGTGTGCCACTTCCGGTAGACGAAGGCGATGTCGTCCGCCAGCATGAAGCTGTCCGTGGGTTCCCGCCGGGACTCGGCCAGGGGACGGAAGATCTGGATCTTGCTGGGGAGACGCGCGGCCAGGGTGACGACGCCGTGGCCCTCCCGTTGAACCTTTTCGTTGCTTTGCAGCAGGATGAAGATCGAGGGGTCGGGGTTCCGGGTCGCCAGTCGCTTGAGTTCGTTGACCAAGGACTTGTTGTCGTAGATCGAGGCGTCCAGGTCGTGGCTGAAAATGCGGATGCTGCGCCGTGCCTGGCGCGCCAGGCTGAGGCAGGCCGTGCGGAAGGCCTCGCGGCTGTGCAGCGGGATCGCGTCCCTGGTCTCCCCCAGAATGCCCCGGTCGATCAGCTCCAGGGATTCATCCACCCGGTAATGGGGCTCCCGATAGGCCGTTTCGGAGAGGGGTTCCGAATCCAGGGGCCGGGCCATCAGTTGATAGGGGATGCCCTCTTCCATGTAGACAGGCCCTTCCGGTTCAAAACCTATCCCTTGATAGAAGGGGGTCACAATCTGCTGGGCCTGGAGAAAGACGGAACCGAGATGGCGCTGGGCGGCGATCTCCAGCAGGGCCTCCATCAGGGCCGAGCCGACGCCGCTCCGGCGCCAGGACGGCAGGATCGCCATGCGGCCGATATGGCCCTCGGGCAGCATGCGCGCCGTGCCGATGGGCTGGCCTTCACTGTCTTCCGCCAGCAGATGGATGGCCGAGGAATCGCGTCCATCCCACTCCAATCCGGGTGGAATATGCAGTTCCCGGATGAAGACCTCCTCGCGGATGCACTGGATGGCCAGCCGGTCCAGGCGCCAGTCGGCAAGCCGGATGGAAAAGGGTGGGGGTTTTGGCGCTGTCACGTCGGTCACCTGCTCAGGGATCTCTCTCAAGAAACACGCTCTATCAGCATAGCCAATCAGCCGCCGATCACCCTGGGTTCCGGCTCCAGGCGGATGCCGAACCGTTCCTGGACGGAGGCGATGATTCCCTGGGCGAAGCGCCAAACCTCGGCCCCGGTGGCGTTGCCGTGATTCACCAGGACCAGGGCATGCTTGGAATAGGTGCCTGCATCACCTTCGCGTCTCCCCTTCCAGCCGCACTGATCGATGAGCCAGCCCGCGGAGGTCTTGACGCCGCCATCGGGCTGGGGCCAGCCAGGCATCGCGGGATTGGCCGCCTTCAGTGTTTGCCACTGCTCGGCGCTGACCATTGGATTCTTGAAAAAGCTGCCCGCGTTGCCGATCTGGGCCGGATCGGGGAGCTTGCTCCGGCGCAGGGCGATCACCGCCTCGCTGATGACGCGGGCGTTCAGCGCCTTGCCCTCCAGCAGCTCCCGCAGGTCGGCGTAATCGGTCTTCCAGCGCGGCTCGCGCGGCAGGGCGAAGGTGACGGAGAGGATGAGCCAGCGGTCCGGCTCCACCGACTTGAAAGAACTATCCCGGTAACCGAAGCGGCAGTCTTCGCGGCTGAAGTCGCGGACCTCGCCATTGCGCCAATCCACGGCCCGTACTGATTGCAGGCAGTCCTTCAGCTCCACCCCATAGGCACCGATGTTCTGCATGGGCGCGGCACCAACCGTACCGGGTATCAGGGAGAGGTTCTCCAGACCGGCGAACCCCTGATCGATTGTCCAGCGCACGAACCGGTGCCAGTTGTTGCCCGCCCCGGCGCGGATGTAGTTGTAGTTCGAGTCCCCTTCCAGGATCTCCAGCGATTCCAGCCGCACCTGCACCACCAGCCCCGGAAAGTCGCCGACGAACAGCAGATTGCTGCCGCCCCCGAGGAACAGCAGGGGCAATTCCGGGTGTTGGGCCTGCCAATCCCTTAATCGCACTGTATGGCCCAGATCGTCGAGGGTACAGAAATAACGCGCCCTGGCAGGCAGGCCGAAGCTGTTGAGGGATTTTAGGTCGTGGTTTTCTTGGATGTTCATGGTCGCGTCACCGGCAGCGCCGCATCCAAAAACTCCCCGCCGGTTGCCGTTCGTGGTCATAGCCGGGGAAATGGGCGGCGAGCCGTTCGGGCATCCGTTGCCACAGGCTGCCCGGCGACCAGAGGATTTCGAAATCCCGGTTGCAGGCGAGGAAGGCCTGGAGCAGGTATTGCTCGGTCCAGAAGATCTTGCGCCCCTTTACCCAGTCCTTGGGGTAGTGGTAGGGCAGGAAGATGTCGTGGATATGGATGTGGACGCCTTTTTTTAGGCGGGGAAGGATCTCCAGTATTTCGTAGTGGACATCGCTGCCGATCTTGACGCTGTGGCTGGAATCGATGAAGAGGATGTCGTTCTCGCCGAGGGCCTCGAAGAGGGCCAGGGGGAGGTTTTCCACCTTCTCCTCGATCAGGGTCCCCTTCCCCCGCAGGGCCTTGCGGACGGTCTCGCTGGGGTAGGGTTCGATGGCGGTGAACTCGCCCTGGGCTGCGGGGTCCTCCGCACGATTGAGCTCCATTGCCCGGAGGGTGAGCAGGGTCGAGGCGCCGGAGCCGATCTCGATCATGCGCCGGGGTTTCAGCCTGCGGACCAGGGAATAGAGCATGGCCCCGTCGATGCCCGCGAAGGCGGATGCGGTGGTTTCCGCGCCGAGAGCGGCATATTCCTTGAGCCCGCTCCCCGCGATCTCCTCCAGCAAGGCGGCCTGGGCCTCGATGTTCTGGTCGATGCCGATCATCTCGGACGGCCGTTCCCAAAGACGGTCGGGCAGTTGCGAGGTGTCGGGGATGGGGTCGTAGAAGTGATTCGGCACCACATGCCAGCCCCGGCGCTGGAACAGCTCGAAGAACTCGATGTCGATCAGCAGCCCCTTGGGGAGCCGGGAGACGGCCAGGGCGATCAGCTTCCGCAACAGTCTTTTCATGGGCCTTTTCCCCTCCGGGAATAATTCTTGCTCCATAGGGTACAATTCATTCATGAGATCTTGCCACGACTTGCATACCCATTCGACCGCTTCCGACGGTTCGCTGACGCCCGGCGAGCTGGTGCGTAAGGCTGCGGCGGCGGGTGTCGCCGCCCTGGCCCTGACCGATCACGATACGGTCGAGGGGCTGGCCGAGGCCGCCAGGGCGGCTGTCGGTGCCGGTATTGCTCTGATCAACGGCATCGAGATTTCGGTGACTTGGAACAGGTGTACGGTTCACATCGTCGGCCTCGGTATCGACCCGGATCATCCCGGTCTGTTGGCAGGCCTGCGGGGGCTGCGCGATTACCGCGACAGGCGCGCGGAGGAGATCGGCGACCGGCTGCACAAGGCTGGTATTCCGGGGGCGCTGGAGGGCGCGCGCCGCTTCGCGGGCGACGGGCTGGTCAGCCGCACCCATTTCGCCCACTTCCTGGCGGAGACGGGCCGGGCGAAGAACGTCCAGGATGTCTTCAAGCGCTACCTGGTCAGGAACAAGCCCGGCCATGTGCCCGGCGACTGGGCCAGCCTGGCGGAGGCGGTGGGCTGGATTCTGGACGCGGGCGGTCAGGCGGTGGTGGCCCATCCCGCCCGCTACGATATGACCGCAACCAAGTTGCGCAGTATGCTCGGTGAGTTCAGAGAGCTGGGCGGGACCGGGATCGAGGTGGTCTCCGGCAGCCACAGCCTGGACGATTATCAGGTCATGGCCCGGCTTGCCGCCGACATGAAATTTCTCGCCTCGGCCGGTTCCGATTATCATGGCCCGAACAATTTCCGCATCGAACTGGGGCATCTGCCCAGTCTGCCGGCAAGCTGCACCCCGATCTGGCACGACTGGCCGGATCGCCGCGCGGCTTGACGATCAATAACAAGACCCCTTCCCATGGCCCAATTCTTCCAGATCCACCCGGAGCACCCCCAGCAGCGCCTGATCCGGCAGGCGGTCGAGGTCCTTGCGGGCGGCGGGTTGCTGATCTATCCCACCGACTCCAGCTATGCCCTGGGCTGCCAGATCGGCAACAAAGAGGCCATGGAGCGCATCCGCCGCATCCGCCGGGTGGATGACAAGCACCACTTCACCCTGGTGTGCCGGGACCTCTCGGAGATCACGACCTACGCCAAGATCAGCAACCCCCAGTTCCGCCTCTTGAAGAGCCTGACGCCCGGCCCCTATACCTTCATCTGCCAGGCGACCAAGCAGGTGCCCAAGCGGCTGATGCACGTCAAGCGCAAGACCATCGGCATCCGCGTCCCCGACAACCGCATCGCCCAGGCCCTGCTGGCGGAGCTGAACGAGCCGATCATGAGTTCCACCCTGATCCTGCCGGGGGACGAGTATCCCCTGTCCGATCCCTATGACATGAAGGACCTGCTGAGCCACGCGGTCGATCTGATCATCGACGGCGGCTACTGCGGCCTGGAACCCACCACGGTGATCGACATCGAGGACGAGGACCAAGCCCCCATCGTGGCGCGCCAGGGCAAGGGCGACGTGGTCTTTCTGGAGCAAGCCTCGTGAACCTAATTCCCTCATTTAACCGCAAAGAACGCGAAGGAACGCGAAGGAATTCATTGGCTTGTCTAGGTTCCGCCCCTGACCGGGAAGGTGGGGGCACAGACAAAAAACCGTCGGGAGCGGATTTTCGCGCCAGCCCCGGAGGGGTGAGGCGCAGGGATGCGCCGAACAAAAAACCGTCGGGAGCGGATTTTCGCGCCAGCCCCGGAGGGGTGAGGCGCAGGGATGCGCCGAACAAATGCATCGGATGGATTTCCTTAGCGTTCTTTGCGTCCTTTGCGGTTGAAAAGAGGTTTCTAGGATGAACGACCTGAACCTGCTGCAACAAGCCAGCATCATGGCCCTGCCGCTGCTGTTCGCCATCACATTGCACGAGGCGGCCCACGGCTGGGCTGCGGCCCGGCTGGGGGACAACACCGCCCTGATGCTGGGCCGGGTCAGCATCAACCCCCTGCGCCACATCGACCCCATCGGCACGGTGCTGTTGCCTCTGTTCATGTATTTCACCACCGGTTTCGTCTTCGGCTGGGCCAAGCCGGTGCCGGTGAACTGGTCTCGTCTGGGCAACCCGCGCCGGGACACTGCCCTGGTGGCCCTGGCCGGCCCCGGCGCCAATCTGCTGATGATGCTGATCTGGGGCCTGACTGCCCGCCTGGCCATCCATCTCCACGATCTGGGGATGGATTGGGTCTCCATGCCCCTGATCTACATGGGCGGTTTCGGCCTGATGATCAACGCTGTGCTCATGGTGCTCAACCTCTTCCCCCTGCCGCCCCTGGACGGCGGGCGGGTCCTGGTCTCCCTGCTGCCTCCCCGCATCGCCTACCGGGTGGCCGGCATCGAGCCTTACGGGATGATGGTCCTGATTCTGTTGCTGGTGACCGGCGTCCTCTGGCGCCTGGTCGGCCCCTTTATCGACGGCAGCCAGCAACTGGTTGCCGCCCTGCTGCAAACCCTGTTTTGAACGAGGAGTCCACTTTGTCATCCGCCGCCAACGCCCGCGTCCTCTCCGGCATGCGCCCCACCGGGCGTCTTCACCTGGGTCACTATCATGGGGTGTTGAAGAATTGGGTTGCACTCCAGCACGAATACGACTGCTTTTTCTTCGTCGCCGATTGGCACGCCCTGACCACCCATTATGAAGATCCCTCCCTCATCCCCCAGTCGGTCCATGAGATGGTGATCGACTGGCTGGCGGCGGGGGTCGATCCGGCCGCCGCCAAGGTCTTCATCCAGTCCCAGGTGCCGGAACACGCCGAATTCCACCTGCTGTTGTCCATGATTACGCCCCTGGGCTGGCTGGAGCGGGTGCCCAGCTACAAGGACCAGCAGGAGAAGCTGAAGGAGCGGGACCTCTCCACCTATGGCTTCCTCGGCTACCCCCTGTTGCAGAGCGCCGACATCCTCATCTACAAGGCCGGTCTGGTGCCGGTGGGCGAGGACCAGGTCGCCCATGTGGAGCTGACCCGCGAGGTGGCCCGCCGCTTCAATCATCTTTACGGCCGCGAGACCGGCTTCGAGGAGAAGGCGGCGGAGGCCATGAACAAGATGGGCAAGAAGAACGCCAAGCTCTATGAGGGTTACCGCAAGGGCTATCAGGAACAGGGCGACCTGGAGGCACTGGCGGCGGCCCGCGCCCTGCTTGAAGGCCAGCAGAACCTGGCACTGACAGACCGCGAGCGGCTGTTCGGCTATCTGGAGGGGGGCGGCCTGATCATCCTGCCCGAACCCCGCCCCCTGCTGACCAAGGCGTCCAAGATGCCGGGCCTGGACGGGCAGAAGATGTCCAAGTCCTATAACAACTGCCTCTCCCTGCGCGAGACGCCGGCGGAGATCGAACGCAAGCTGCGCACCATGCCCACCGATACCAACCGGGTGCGCCGCACCGATCCCGGCGACCCCGCCCGCTGCCCCGTCTGGCAGTTCCACGAGGTCTACTCCAACGATCAGGTCAAGGCCTGGGCGCAGGAGGGCTGCAAGTCCGCCGGCATCGGCTGCATCGAGTGCAAGCGCCCGGTGATCGACGCCGTGCTGCAAGAGCTGAAACCCATCCAGGAACGCGCCGCCGAGTACGAGGCCCAGCCGGACCTGGTGCGCAAGGTCATCGCCGAGGGCTGCGAGGCCGCCCGCGTCACCGCGCGGGAGACCATGGCCGAGGTCCGGCGCGTCATGTCGTTGGGGTATTAGGCTTGAGGCTGGAGAATCGTAACCCAACACGCGGCGCCGAATGTTGGGTTACGGCGCGCAGCCAGCCCACCGGGTAATTCAACGCCATTGGGTTTGCGCGCCTAACCCAACCTACAAATTTTTACTACCTCCAGTCTCAAGCCCCTCCCAATGACCGAAGAACACCACCAGCCCACCCAAGAGGAGATGCCCTTCGCCCTGGTGCAGGGCGTCCCCTGGGTTACGGTGCCCAAGGACCTCTACATCCCGCCCGATGCCCTGGAGGTCTTCCTCGACACCTTCGAGGGACCGCTCGACCTGCTGCTGTATCTCATCAAGCGCCAGAACCTGGATATCCTCGACATCCCCATCGCCGATGTGACGGTCCAGTACATCCGGTATGTGGAGCTGATGCGGGAGATGAACCTGGAACTGGCGGCGGAATACCTGGTCATGGCCGCCATGCTGGCGGAGATCAAGTCACGCATGCTGCTGCCCCGTCCCCCCCTCGAAGAGGGCGAAGAGGAGGAAGACCCCCGCGCCGAGCTGATCCGGCGCCTGCAAGAATACGAACGCTACAAACAGGCGGCGGCGGATCTGGATGCCCTGCCCAGGGTCGGCCGCGACCTCTATCTGGTTGCCGCCGAGGCCCCGGCCACCGAGACTCGGCGGCGCGACCCCGAGGTAAGTCTGGATGAGCTGATGCTCGCCTTCGCCGGTGTGCTGCGCCGGGTCGATATGTACAGCCACCACCAGGTGGAGAAGGAACCCCTCTCCCTGCGCGAGCGCATGTCCCTGGTGCTGGAGCGGGTCATGGACCGGGGCTTCGTCGAGTTCGCCCAATTGTTCGACCTGGAAGAGGGCCGCATGGGCGTGGTCGTCACCTTCATGGCCCTGCTGGAGCTGCTGAAGCAGAGCCTGCTGGAACTGGTGCAGGCCGACGACTTCGGCCCCATCCATGTGCGGGGCATCGAGGGGGAAGCGGGGGTTTTCGAAGAGGTGCCGGAGAATGCTTGAACACAACCTGAAACTGATCCTCGAAGCCCTCTTGATGGCCGCCGGCCGGGCCGTTCCCCTGGACGAGATGCTGGAACTGTTCGACGGTATTGAACGCCCCGACCGGACGCAACTGCGCGAGGCCCTGGACGAGCTGCGCCGCGACTACGAGGGGCGCGCCATCGAACTGGCCGAGACCGCCGGCGGTTTCCGCATCCAGGTGCGCGAGGGCTTTGCGCAACAGGTCTCCCGCCTCTGGGAGGAGAAACCCCCGCGTTATTCGCGTGCCCTGCTCGAAACCCTGGCCATCATCGCCTACCGCCAGCCCATCACCCGCGGCGAGATCGAAGAGATCCGCGGCGTCGCCGTCAGCTCCAACATCATCAAGACCCTCACCGACCGGGAATGGGTCCGCACCGTCGGCCACCGCGACGTGCCCGGCCGCCCCGCGCTCCTCGCCACCTCCCGCCGCTTCCTCGACCACTTCAACCTCTCCAGCCTGGACGCCCTGCCCACCCTGGCCGAGATCCGCGACCTGGAATCCATCAACCGCGAGCTGGACCTGGATGAATCGGGGCTGCCCGAGCTCGTCAAGGAAACTCAGGTCGAGGTGACGTTGCCTTGAGGATGGAAACGGCAACCGCTTGGGTGGATACTTCGGCCATGGAGCCGGATTTGAACGAATTGATGACCCTCTTGCCGCTACGCCTGGGCCAGGAACTGGCCCGCCGGGGAAAGCGGCTGGCCGTGGCCGAGTCCTGTACCGGCGGCTGGATCGCCAAGGTCCTTACCGATCTGTCCGGCAGCAGCGCCTGGTTCGACCGGGGCTATGTGACCTATTCCAACGAGGCGAAGCAGGAGATGCTGGGGGTGGACGGGGAAATCATCCGGGCGCGGGGCGCCGTCAGTGAGGAGACGGTTCTGGCCATGGCCTCCGGCGTGTTGAACCACTGCCGCGCGGACCTTTCCGTTGCCGTCAGCGGCATCGCCGGCCCCTCGGGCGGCAGTCCGGAGAAGCCGGTGGGGACGGTCTGGCTGGCCTGGGCCGACCGGAACGGCCGGTTGACGGCCCGGCGGGAACAATTCAGCGGGGATAGGGAATCGATCCGTGCCCAGGCGGTAGTGGCGGCCTTGCAGGGCCTGTTCGATCTCTTGCCGGTGGAAGCCCCATGAGCCGCCGTCTCTTCTTCGGTCTGAAGCCGGACGAGAAGGTGAGAAACGCCCTCGACCGCGCTGCCCGTTCCCAACCCGATTTCAAGGGCAGGCCGCCGCACCCGGAGGATCTGCACATGACCTTGCTCTTTCTGGGGCAGGTGGAGGGGCGGCTGGACCCGGTGCTGGAGGTGGCGAGCCGGGTCCAGGTCCCCCCTTTTTCCATGACGCTTGATCGCTTTGGTTTCTGGCCCCGCTCGGGGATACTTTTTCTAAGGCCATCGGTCACGCCTGAACCCCTGTTTCAGTTGGTGAGGTCCCTGGAAAAGGGGTTGGAAGCCTGCGGTTTCATCTCCGATCAACAGGAGTACAAGCCGCACGTTACCCTGTCCCGCAAATCTCAGCCCGTCGCCGCCGAAGGTCCGGGCAAGCCGGTCGAATGGAACCTGGACCGCTTCTGTCTCTATGTCTCGCAACCAGCCCAAGATCCCCCCTATTACCGGATCATCAACCACTGGCCCTTGGCCCTGCCGTGAAAAAGCGCGCGCAACAATAAACAGGCGGCGGCACAGGCTCATTCCCGGAGCCTGCGGCTGTGTATAATCCCCGGCAATTCGCTTTATTTCTTCACAGGTTGGAGGCAACGATGGACGAGAATCGCAAGAAGGCCCTGGCGGCGGCCCTGAGCCAGATCGAAAAGCAGTTCGGCAAGGGATCGGTCATGCGCATGGGCGACACCACCGGCATGAACGTCGAAACCGTCTCCACCGGATCGCTTGGCCTGGACCTGGCCCTGGGCGTGGGCGGCCTGCCCCGCGGGCGGGTGGTCGAGATCTACGGCCCGGAATCTTCCGGCAAGACCACCCTGACCCTGCATGCGGTCGCCGAGATTCAGAAGATGGGCGGCACCGCCGCCTTCGTCGATGCCGAGCATGCCCTCGACCCCGTCTACGCCGAGAAGCTGGGGGTCAACATCAATGAGCTGCTGGTCTCCCAGCCGGACACCGGCGAACAGGCCCTGGAAATCACCGACATGCTGGTGCGTTCCGGCGCCGTCGATATGGTGGTGATCGACTCGGTTGCCGCCCTGACCCCCAAGGCCGAGATCGAAGGCGAGATGGGCGATTCCCATGTGGGGCTTCAGGCGAGGTTGATGTCCCAGGCCCTGCGCAAACTCACCGCCAACATCAAGCGCACCAACTGCATCGTCATCTTTATCAACCAGATTCGCATGAAGATCGGCGTCATGTTCGGCAGCCCGGAGACCACCACCGGCGGCAACGCCCTCAAGTTCTACGCCTCGGTGCGACTCGACATCCGCCGCATCGGCAGCATCAAGAAGGGCGATGAGGTCATCGGCAACGAGACCAAGGTCAAGGTGGTGAAGAACAAGGTCGCCCCGCCGTTCAAACAGGCCAACTTCGAAATCATGTACGGCGAGGGTATTTCCAAGCAGGGCGAGCTGATCGACCTGGGCGTGCAATACAACGTCATCGAGAAGGCGGGCGCCTGGTACAGCTACGGCAAGGACCGCATCGGCCAAGGCAAGGAGAACGTGCGCCAATACCTGAAGGACAACCCAGCCATGGCGGCCGATATCGAGGCCAAGGTCCGCGCCGTCGTCACCCCTGAGAAGCTGCCGACCGTGCGCGATGACGAACCCCAAGTCGAAGAGGCCCCGGCCTGAGCGGCGAGATAGAGCAGGCGGCGGTCCGTCTGCTGGCTGCCAGGGAACACAGCCGGGCCGAGCTGGAACGCAAGCTGGCCGGCAAGTTCCCCGCCGACGCCCTGGGTCAGACGCTCGATAGCCTGGCGGAGCGTGGCCTGCTCAGCAACGGACGGTTTGCCGAACACTATGCCCTCCACCGGTCCGGCAAGGGGTACGGCCCCGTCCGCATCCGTAGCGAATTGCGCGAGCGGGGAGTCTCCCCGGCGCTGATCGACAAGGCGCTGGAACTGCTGGAGGTGGATTGGTTCGAGGCAATGCGCGAGTCCCATGACCGCAAATACGGGCCTGAACCCTGCGAAAACCGCCGGGAACAGGCCCGCCGCGCCCGGTTCCTCGAATACCGGGGCTTCCCCGGCGAGATGATCCGCGACTTCCTATTCAGCCGATAAAGGGGCCGACTGGCTTCCTTGACGGCGCTCAGGGAACCCAGCCATGGCGATTCCATTCGTGATCCCCAGAGGGTATGATTCTTCAAGATCTCCATGCCTTGTGCGTGAGAATAATAACTATCAAAATCATACGGGTAGGGGTGTAACGCCATGCAAGACATCAAGCCGGCTCCAGAAGTCTATATCCACCCCGTCCATGAGTCCGGCGCCCCTCGCACTCTCCCCGTTCCCTTACCGGTCCTGATCGGAGCTGGGGCTCTGATCGCCGTAGCCATTTTGGCCTTTTTCCTTTTTTCCGGCCCCGAAGACAGCGTCGAGAAGGGCGAAGCCCCGGTGTCCAAGGAGCCTGCCGAGGCTTCCGTCCAGCCGCCGGTCGAGCCGGTCCCCGCGCCCGCACCCGCCGTGGAGGTACAAGCTCCTCCCGCTCCCGAGAGCAGCGCAACTCAGCCGGTTCCGACGCCACCGGTTTCCGAGCCCACAATCCAGGAAGCCCCCAGCGAGTGGGCGACCCACAAAGCGGCCGCCGGCGAGTCCTTGCCCGCCATCTTCGGCAAACTGGGACTGAGCCCGAAGCTGCTGGCCCAGATAACCAAACACCCCGTGGGAAATATCTTGACGGGAATCAGCCCCGGCCAACTCTTGAAAGTCAAAGGCGGGAGCAAGGACGGTTTCGACCAGATGATCTGGGAGAAAGGCCCCGGCGAGAGCTTGGTCATCACCGGTACGGGGCAGGGAGGATATGACTATCAGTCTACAGTGAAGGCCCCCAAGCCCCGTCCCAAACCGGCTCCCCCGGCAGCCAAGCCCAATGCCAAGCCGGTTGCACAGCAAGCGGTCAAACCCGCTACCCAGACAACCGCGACACCCCAGGCCCCTTCAGCCCCACCCTCGCGATAAGGGCTCGTAAAGAAATAACTTGAACATCTTGCATCTCGTCTTCGGGCCATCTTTGGATGCGGCTCAATCGCAAAATCCTCGACGTAGCGCTGCTACGCCTGCGGTTTTGCTCAATCACCGCATCCAAACCTGACCCAAATCCGAGCGCAATCTTGTCCAAGTTATTTCTTTGCGAGCCCTAAGTTTCAAGAACGATCCCCCGCACCCTTTTCAGTCCTTCTTCAGTTTATCGCCACCCGGTCAGCCCAGCTCTCTCGGTAAATGGCTCTGATAGCGTTCCATGAAGTAGCAGAGGCAATCCTGGCGCACGGCGTTTGGGTCGGTGGTGAGCATGGAGGGCATGAGGGGGCGGCGGGTGAGGATCTCGCCGTGGGCGGCTTGCAGGTAGTGGGCGGTCACGTCGCGGTCCCGCTCGTCGCGGACGCTGAGGGGGATCGATCCGCCCTTGGCGCAGGCCAGGAGGGTGCCTTCGGGGAGTTCGCGGAAGTTGAACCGTTCCAGATCGCCGGGGAAATCGAGGTCGGCGCCGGGCGCATCGAAGCTGAAATGGACCTCGGGCGGGACCTTGACGATGGCGACGGTATGGAAGAGGTCGATGTCCTGGGGGGCGACCGGGTGGTTGGGCAGCTCGGACAGATGCAGGGCGGCGTTCAGGTAGTTCATGGCATGTTCCGCCCCCAGGCTCTGGCCGGTCTTGCCGCATTCCAGGGTGACGGCGGGGCAGAGGCGGGCCATGGCGATGGACTGGACGCCGCAGGGCCGGGTGAAGTAGACCAGGGTGCGGCCGAAGAGGGCGGCCAGTTGCAGGTGGCGGTTGTCGAGACGGTTGACGCAGGCGTAGTGGGGGTTGAGGCCGGTGTTGTTGTGGATGTCGATGCTGGCGAAGACTCGGCGTCCGGCCATGATCGCGACCAGGCGACGCATCAGGGCATGTTCGGGGGTGTCGCCGGCGAAGCTGTCCTCCTCGCAGCCGGGCCAGACCCGGTTGTAGTCGGGCTGGCCCTCCAGCCGGCGGACCTTGCGGGCGGCGGCGACGACGTTGCCGATGAAGAGGCTCAGGGCGCGAGGCAGGGGCAGCGGGCCGCCGCCCGGCGCGTACTGGCGCAACAGTTGGCGGATCGCGTCCCAGCCGGTGGTCTCGTTGCCGTGTAGCAGCACGGAGACGAACAGGGGTTCCGGGCGGCGGCCGGGCAGGTGGATCAGGGTCGGTCTGTCCAAGACAGCTTGCAGTTGGTCAGCCCGGAGATCGAGCAGTCCGGCGGGGATCTGGTTGAATTCATTCAGCATGGGTTCAAAGATACCTGAAACTCAGATGGCCCAGCGATGCACCGGCAGTCCGCTTTCCTGGTGCTCCCGGTAGGCCAGGGTCAGCTCGCGCAGGTCGCCGCCGTTGCGGGCATGGCGGCGGCGCTGCCAGGTGGCGCCGTTCTGGCCGGAGGCCAGGCGTTCGTCGAGGATGCCGAGCCAGCCGTCGATTTCGGCGCGGTCGATCCCCAGTGCCTTCAGGCCCAACCGCGCCTGGGGCAGAAGCCGGTCGCGCAGCAGTTCAGTGACCGGGACTTGAACCTCGCCGTTCCACAAGATCCGGGCGTCCAGGCCGTCGCGGGCGCAGCGGTAGAAGTTGTCGCGGGCGGTGGCGAAGGGGATTTGTCCCTCAATCTCCTCATCCAGCAGCGCCCGGCTGGCGCCGAAATAGAAGGCGGCGTTGGCGATCAGGTCGAGGCTGGTCGGTCCCGAAGGGGCCACCCGCTGCTCGATGCGCAGATGGGGCGCGCCGTCGGCGTCGAATCCCACCAGGGGCCGGTTCCAGCGCCAGATGGTGCCGTTGTGCAGACGCAGATGGGCCAGGGCCTCGGGCGGTTCGTCGAAGAGGACCGGCAGCAGGACCGGGTAGCGTTTCAGGTTGGCCTCGAAGACCTCAAGGATGGAATCCTCGGCGTACTTGATGCCGAAGCTGACGCGCTTGGTCAGGTCCGACTGGCCGATCTCGATGGCCTGCTCGAAGACCGGGATGCGGCTCTCGGCCCAGAGGTCGTGGCCGAACAGGAAGGGGGAGTTGGCGGCGAGCGCCACCAGGGGGCCGGAGAGGACCTTGGAGATGTTGTAGAGCCGGACGGCTTGATCCGGATCGGCGGCCCTCAGATGGATCTGGAAGGAGGTGGTCGCCGCCTCCAGCATGACATCCTGGTGGCTGAGGCGCAGATGGTCCCGCCCCGCGATGTCCAACTGGACGGGCCGGTCCTGGCGCAACTGGAAGACCTGCTCGTTGAGGGCGCGGTAGCGTTGCAGGGGCGACATGGCGCCCAGGTGGAAGTCCCTCTGCTCGGCCGTGGGCAGCATGCCGATCATCAGCAGATCCAGGTCCAGGGTCCGGGCCGCCCGGCGGGCCGCCGCCCAGGTGGCGCCTATCTCCGCGTGCATGCGCGACAGGGCGTCGCCCGCCAGGGCAAAGGCATTGCCGTTCAGTTCGATGTTGAAGCGGGCCAGCTCGGGCACCACGCGGTCGTCGTTCAACAGCGGCAACAGCCGTTCGATGGCCGGGGCCGGCCGGCCCTCCCGGTCGATCAGCCAGGCCTCCAGCTCATAACCCCCTTGCGCCGGACGGGCCGGGAATGCCCCCTCCCGCAGCCAGCGCCCGAGCAAGGCGGTCTCCTCGGCCAGGCGCCGCTGGAAGGCCGCAAAATCGGCTGCATCGAAATGGCTATGCGTGATCTCTGTGCCCATGGTCAAGAGTATGGCTGCGGGGGGAGGGAAAAGCATTAGACACCCGCTCTCCAATCCCCTCCAGAGGGAGGGGGCTGAACAGATGCCAAAGGATTATCCAAATTTCTTCATTTAACCGCAAAGAACGCGAAGGAACGCGAAGGAATTCATTGGCTTGCTTAGCTTCCGCCCCTGACCGGGAGTGGGGGCACAGACAAAAATCCGTCGGGAGCGTATTTTCGCGCCAGCCGCAGATGGGTTTTCTTAGCGTTCTTTGCGTTCTTTGCGGTTGAAAAGAGGTTTCTAGGATTACTCCTGCCCCTGGTCGAGACCCAATTTCTCCAGCCGGTATCGCAAGGCACGGAAGCTGATGCCGAGCCGCTTGGCGGCGGCGGTGCGGTTCCAGCGGGTCGCTTCCAGGGCGTCCAGGACCATCCGGCGCTCGATCTTTTCCAGATACTCTTCGAGACTCAGTCCTTCCGGGCACTCCGGTTCTTCGTCGAGGGCGGGCCTCTCCGTCAGCGGCAGGTGCAGGTCGTCGGCCTGGATGATGCCGGAATCGCAGAGGGCCACGGCGCGTTCCAGGACGTTTTCCAGCTCGCGCACGTTGCCGGGGAAGGGGTATTCCTCGATCAGGCGGAAGGCGCTGGGTTCGATGGCGGGTTTGTCCATGCCGTTTTTTGCCGCCACCCGCTTCAGTAGAACGTCGATCAGGGCGGGGATGTCCTCGCGCCGCTTTCTGAGGGGCGGCATCTCCAGCTCGATGACGTTGAGGCGGTAGAAAAGGTCTTGGCGGAACAGTTCCTCCTGCACCATCTGGGCAAGGTTCTTGTGGGTGGCGCTGATGATGCGGACGTCCACGGGGATCTCTTGCTGTCCGCCCACCGGGCGCACGGATCTCTCCTGGATGGCGCGCAGCAGTTTGACCTGCATGTGCAGGGGGAGGTCGGCCACTTCGTCGAGGAAGAGGGTGCCGCCCCCGGCGGCCTGGAACAGGCCCTCCTTGTCGGCGACGGCGCCGGTGAAGCTGCCTTTCCGGTGGCCGAAGAATTCGCTCTCCATCAGTTCCGAGGGGATGGCGCCGCAGTTGATGGCGATGAAGGGGTGGTCCCGTCGCGGCCCCTGCTCGTGGATCAGGCGGGCCACCAGTTCCTTGCCGGTCCCCGACTCGCCGGTGATATGGGCCGGGGCCTGGCTGCGGGCCAGTTTGCCGATCATGATGCGGATCTTTTGAATGGAGGCTGAATTACCCAGAAGACGCGCCGAGGTTCCGGTGCCGTTCGTGGCCGGGTGCGGGGCAGGGCTGGAGGCGGAGAGTTTCAGGACCGTTTGCACCAGTTGCCGCAACACCCCCAGGTCGATGGGCTTGGAGACGAAATCGAAGGCGCCGGCCTTGAGCGCCTGGATGGCCGTTTCCATGTTGCCGTGGGCGGTGATGACGGCGATGGGCAGCTCCGAGCCGGTCTCTTCCACCAGTTCGAGGCCGCTGCCATCGGGAAGCCGCATGTCGGTCAGGCAGAGATCGAAATGGGGGGTGGCCTTCAGGTGCCTCCTGGCCGATGCCAGGTCGGCCGCCGGGATGCAGTCCACTCCCATGCGGCCGAGGGTGATCTCCAGCAGCTCGCGGATATCGGGCTCGTCATCGACGATGAGGGCAAGGGGTCTGTTCATCCGTGGTTACTCGGGAAACGTAGACGAAAATGGGCGCCGCCGGGGCGCGGGATCAGACTGAGGTCGATCTGGTTGGCATCGCTCAGCTCCTTGGCGATGTAGAGGCCGAGGCCGGTGCCGTCGCTGCGGGTGGTGAAGAAGGGCTCGAACAGCTTCTCTCTGGCCTCGTCCGTGAAGCCGGGGCCGTTATCGAGCAGGTCCAGGGTGACCTCCTGATAGGAGTTGAGATCGACCCGGAATTCGATGCGCAACTCCGACAGGGGGCGGCCGAAGTGACGATGCGCGTTGTCGCAGAGGTTGAAGAGGATCTGGTCGAGCTGGGTGCAGTCCGCCAGGACGGTTCGTTTCGCCGCCGCCTCCGATACGGAAAGGCTGAACCGCTCCGGCGATCCACCTTCATGGCCGGGGTAGTCGTCGATGAAGGCCCTCAGCCAGTTCCACAGAGGGATCGGTTCTTTGGTGGATTCGGCGCGGCGGGAGAGTTGCAGGATGCTCTCGATGATTTCGTTCACCCGCGCCGAGTTGTTGCGGATGATCTCGGTCAGCCGCTTGTCGGATGCGGCGATCCCCGGCGATTCGGCCAGCAGTTGGCCGGCGTGGCTGATGGAGGAGAGGGGGTTGCGGATCTGGTGGGCGACCCCGGCGGTCAGGCGGCCGAGGGATGCCAGCTTGATCCGCTGGGCCTGCTTGACCACTTCGGAGGCGTCTTCGAGAAAAATCAGAGGCGCGCGCCTGTCGCCCTTGCCGCCATGCCGGAACAGGGCGCGGAGCTGCTGGCGCTCCGATGTCACCTGATAGAGGGCGGAACCGGTATCGGCCCTGATCCAGCGGGTTCTGCAATCGCTCAGGGTGGGGGATACCTGCCCCAGGGCGCCGATGGGAGCGCCGGGCGGGACTCGCAGCAAGCGGCGGGCGGCGTCATTGATGAAGGTGATATGCCCCTGTTCATCGGTCGCCACCACGCCGGTCGCCATCTCCTGGATGATCAGCTCGTTGAGGGTGGTCAGCTCCACCAGATCGGCGGCCTGGCGCCGGGCCAGGGATTCGCTCTCGCCGACCTGGCGCGAGAGGACGGCAGCCAGCAAGGCGATGACGAAAAAGGCCGTTCCCAGGAGGCCGGCGTGGGTCAGTTCGCCGGCGTTAAGGCTGTCGAGGCCCTGAAAAAAGAAGATCCCGGAAAAGAGGCCGAAGGTGGCCACGGCGGCGTGAAACAGGGTCAGGCGCCCCGGCAGAACCAGGCTGGTCAGGGCAATGGAGACCGCCAGCAGGGTGCCCATACCCGAAGAGACGCCGACGCCCGACTGCATCAACAGGGGGATGGCGAGGGTGTCAACCAGGAACAGGCTGTGGGCTTGGGTGGCTGCGCCAAACCAGCGGTATTTAAGGGCGAGGCCGCTGAGGACGGCCAGGATGAAATAGCCGTGGCCGATCCAGGCAAAGAGGGAGGGGTGGTTCTCGGCCAGGACACGCATGCCGTGGCCGCTGTAGATGACCGCCAGCAGAGAACATCCGACCAGCAGCCGGTAGATCAGCAGGCCCCTCAGTGCCTGGTAGACGCGGGCGGAGAAGGGGGGCCTCAGATGGGATTTGCGGGCGGGACTAACGATCATGGGACGAGGCACCCCACCCCAGAAGCTGTGTAGGGGCGGGTTTGAAACCCGTCCCTACTAAAGGCGGCCGGCATGGCGGCGGTGCTCCTCGCAGCAGAAGAGGCGCCCCCTGTCCTCGACCGCCTCCCACCGGGGCATGAACAGGCCGCAATGATCGCAACGCGCCATGGTCTCGGGGATCTGGTCCGGTTTCCGGGGACGGTTTTCCCTGGGCTTTCTCCCCCAGAGGTGGCGGATGATGGCAAAGGCGATGAAAAACGCCGCGATGAATAGAAGTGTTCTCAACTTGGCCCGCCTCTTTGTCTACAATGTCCCCCACACCAACCCTCCCCGTGGAGGCTGTGTAGGGGCGGGTTCCAAACCCGCCCCTACGGCTGATGATTTTCACGGTAAACGGATACTAACCCGATTGGGTCATGCTTACGATATTGAAGAGAGAGCCTCGATGCCCGAGAAAAGGATAAAAATCGCCCTGGCGCAATGCAATCTGCTGGTGGGGAATATCGAGGGCAACACCGCGAAGGTGGCGGACTGGTCGCGCCGCGCCCGTGATGAATTGGGCGCGCGCATCGTCGTCTTTCCGGAACTGACCCTGACCGGCTATCCGCCCGAGGACCTGCTGTTGCGGCCCGAGCACCAGCGCCGCGTGGATCTGGCCCTGGAGCGGCTGCGGGCCGAGGTCGAGGGCATCGCCCTGGTGATCGGCTATCCCCGCGAGAGGGGCGGGCTGAGATACAACGCCGCCGGGGTGATCGACGGCGGACGGTTGCTGGGCGAATACCGCAAGGCCCTCTTGCCCAACTACAGCGTCTTCGACGAGAAACGCTACTTCGAGGCCGGGTTCGAGCCGCTGGTCCTGGAGCTTGACGGGGTCAGGGTCGGCCTGACCATCTGCGAGGACATCTGGTATCGCGAGCCGGCCCAGCGGGCGGCCCAGGCCGGGGCGCAGATCCTGCTGAATCTCAATGCCTCCCCCTTCCACGCCGGCAAGGCGCCGGAGCGGGAGGAACTGCTCCTGAAACGGGCGCGGGAAAACGGCCTCTCCATCCTCTACGTCAATCTGGTCGGCGGCCAGGACGAACTGGTCTTTGACGGCGGCTCCTTCGTCATGTCGCCCGAGGGGGTCCGGCTCAGCCTGCCCCATTTCGAAGAGCAATTGGCCGCTGTCGAGTTCGATCTCTCCGGGTCCGGTCCCGTTCCCATCCAGGCACCATTGGCGCCCCCCCTGGACGAGACGGCGTCCGTCTACCGGGCGCTGGTGCTCGGGATCAGGGACTATGTCACCAAGAACGGCTTCAAGGGGGCGGTACTGGGCCTCTCCGGCGGCATCGACTCCGCCCTGACCCTGGCCTTGGCGGTGGATGCCCTGGGCGCCGACCGGGTGGAAGTGGTGTTGATGCCCTCCCGCTATACCACCGGGATGAGCAACGAGGATGCGATCGAGCAGGCCCGGATCATGGGCGTCAAACATGGCGTCATTCCCATCGCCCCCGCTTTCGATGCCTTCCTCGGCATGCTGGCGGAGGAGTTCCGGGGACTGCCCGCCGATGTCACCGAGGAGAATATCCAGGCCCGCTGCCGGGGCATCATTCTGATGGCCATCAGCAACAAGAGCGGCCGCATGTTGTTGACCACGGGCAACAAGAGCGAGATGTCCGTGGGCTATGCCACCCTCTACGGCGACATGGCCGGCGGTTTCGCCCCCCTCAAGGACGTGCCCAAGATGCTGGTCTATCGCCTGGCGAACTGGCGCAACCGAGAGGGCGAGGTCATCCCGCAACGGGTGATCGACCGCCCCCCCTCCGCCGAACTGCGTCCCGACCAGAAGGATACGGACAGCCTGCCGCCCTACGAGGTTCTCGACGCCATCCTGGAACGTTATGTGGAGCGGGATCAGGGGCTGGATGAGATCATCGGCGCCGGCTTCGATCCGGAGCAGGTGCGAAGGGTCCTGCGCCTGGTGGACCGCAACGAATACAAACGGCGCCAGTCGCCCCCCGGCGTGAAGATCACGCGCCGAGCCTTCGGACGCGATCGGCGCTATCCTATTACTAGTGGGTTCTAAACCCTTGGATCAACTGGAGACAAGAGAAATGAAAAAAGTCGACGCCATCATCAAGCCATTCAAACTCGACGACGTGCGCGAGGCGCTGTCGGCGGTGGGCATTAGCGGCATGACCGCCACCGAGGTCAAGGGATTCGGCCGTCAGAAGGGCCACACCGAGCTGTACCGGGGGGCCGAGTATGTGGTGGATTTCCTGCCCAAGGTGAAGATCGAGATCGTGGTCAACGACGATCAGCTCGATCAGTGCATTGAGGCCATTACCAACGGGGCGCGTACCGGCAAGATCGGTGACGGTAAGATCTTCGTCACCCCGGTGGAGAAGGTGGTGCGTATCCGCACCGGCGAGCAGGACGAAGCGGCGGTGTAGTGTAGCTGTAGGGGCGGGTTTCAAACCCGCCCCTACGGCCTAATTCTCGTCGAGCCCCAGCTTTTCCCAGACGACCCTGGCCATCGACCGGTCCTCGGGCTTGTCCACGTTCTGGGTAAAGGCCCCTTTTTCCCGGTTCAGTTCCAGTACCCGCTGAGAGTCCTCGGCCAGTTTCGGTAGCTCCAGCTTGGTGTAGGCCTTGACCATGATCTCCAGGGCCTGCTCCACGGCCGGGGCGCGCTGAAATTTCTCGACCACTTCCTTGCAGCGATTCGCCGCCGCCAGATAGGCGCCCTTCTTCATGTAGTAGGATGCGATATGCACCTCGTGCTGGGCCACCAGGTTATGCAGGTAGACCATGCGGACGCGGGCATCCTTGGAGTATTCGCTGTCGGGGAAGCGGCGCACCAGTTCGCCGAAGTCGCGGAAGGATTCGTTGGCGGCGCCGGAGTCGCGCTGGGAAAGGTCGGTGGGCAGGAAGCGGGTGATGAAATCGACGCTGCGGTTAAAATTGACCAGACCCTTCAGATAGTAGGCATAATCCACGCGCGGATTGCGCGGGTTGGTGCGGATGAAGCGGTCGGCGGCGGCGATGGCGGAGTCGGCTTCGTCGGATTTGTAATAGGCGTAGGCGATGTCCAACTGGGACTGCATGGCGTACTTGCCGAAGGGAAAGCGCGCCTCCAGCATCTCGTAGTATTTGATGGCCTTCTGGTAATCCCCCTCGTTGAGGGCGGTCGAGGCCTCCGAATAGAACCGGTTGGCGGACCAATTACGGGTCTTGTCCTCCTCCTCGCCGAAGAGGGAGACACAGCCGGACAACAGGCTAAAAACCAAAAGGAGCAAAATGTATCCGCTTCTATTCATAGGTCATTCCGGTTTGGATCGGGCAGAAAAGGCGAGCAGTATACCCCAATGAAGGAGGAACGTATCGAGCTGCGGCTGCCCCCCGAATCGGCGGGGCAACGGTTGGACCAGGTTTTGGCGGATTTGTTGCGCGACTTCTCCCGAAGCCGGATCCAGCAATGGGTCAAGGACGGAAGGGTAGCGGTGGATGGCGTCCCCCGGCGTCCGCGCGACAAGGTACTGGGCGGCGAATGGGTCGAGATCCAGGCGCTATTCGAGGAAGTGGTGGAGTGCCGGCCCCAGGCCATCGAACTGAAGCTGGTGCATCAGGACGCCTCCCTTCTGGTCATCGACAAGCCTGCCGGGCTGGTGGTCCATCCGGCGGCGGGCAACCCCGACGGCACCCTGCAAAACGCCCTGCTTCACTTCGACCCGGAACTGATCCACCTGCCTCGCGCCGGGATCATCCATCGCCTGGACAAAGAGACCAGCGGCCTGCTGGTGGTCGCCCGAACGCCCGCCGCGCACAAACATCTGGTCGATCACTTGCAGGCGCGGGAGATCCACCGCGAATACCGGGCGTTGGTCCAGGGGGTGATGACGGCGGGCGGAACCGTCGATGAACCCGTCGGCCGTCACCCGGCCCAGCGGATCAAAATGGCCGTGGTCAGCAACGGTAAACCGGCCGTCACCCACTACCGGGTGCTGGAGCGCTTCCGCGCCCACAGCTACCTGATGGTGAAATTGGAGACTGGACGCACTCACCAGATCCGTGTCCACATGGCCCATATCCGTTTTCCCCTGCTCGGCGACCCGCTCTATGGCGGCCGGCTCAGGATTCCAGCAGGCGCCCCTGAGTCCCTGACGGAGACCCTGCGCAACTTCAAGCGCCAGGCCCTCCACGCCCACCGCCTGGGCCTGATCCACCCGGAAACCGACGACTGGATTGAATGGGAAAGCCCCCCGCCCAAGGATATGCAACAACTGCTCGAAGAGCTGAGGACCGATGCCGAACTTCAAAAGCGATAACAACGGCCTGACTTGGCTGGAACCCGGCTGGCCCGTCCCGCCCCAGGTGAGGGCGGTCTCCACCACCCGGCTGGGAGGGCTGAGTGCCGCGCCCCATGATTCCTTCAATCTAGCCGGGCATGTGGGTGACGAGGATACCCGTGTGATCGCAAACCGGCGGCGCCTGATCCAGGCACTGGACATCCCCGCCGAGCCGGTCTGGTTGAATCAAGTCCATGGATGCGGCGTGGCCGATCTAGACACTGGCATCTCCCCTATCTCAGCAGACGCCGCCTGGACCGATCGGCCCAACGAGGTCTGCGTGGTGATGACCGCCGACTGCCTGCCCCTGCTGCTCTGCGATGCCGAAGGGACCCAGGTGGCCGCCGTGCATGCGGGCTGGCGCGGGCTCTGCGAGGGGGTGATCGAGGCCGCCCTGGCCCGATTCAGCGGCCCGGCCTCCGGGCTTCGGGCCTGGCTGGGACCGGCCATTGGACCTGACGCCTTCGAGGTCGGCCCCGAGGTGCGGGCGGCTTTTCTCGCCGTGGATGAAGCGGCCGGGGCGGCTTTCCGCCCCGGCATCGGTGGCAAGTGGTTCGCCGATCTCTACGCCCTGGCCCGCCTGCGCCTGCGGGGCGCGGGGGTCGATGCTATCTCCGGTGGAGAGCACTGCACCTACAGCGATGCGGAACGGTTTTTTTCCTACCGCCGCGACGGCATAACCGGCCGCATGGCGACCTTGATCTGGATAGCCGGGGAGAACAGCGATGAGTGATTGGCGGATGTTGACCCTGGTCGGCGCGGACCGGCCCGGCATTGTGGCGGCGGTGGCCAAGGCCCTGTACGACAACGGCTTTTCCCTGGGCGAGGCATCGATGATGCGCCTGGGCGGCAACTTCACCATCATGATGATGATCTCCGGTCCTGGGGACGCCGAGGGGCTATTGGCCCCCCTGGCGCAGGAGATGGGTCTGCGGCTGCACCTGTTCGAGGCGGGCGGGCGGCTGCACAGCCACCTGGCGCCCAACGTCCAGGTGCGGGTCCACGGCGCCGACCGCGCCGGCATCGTCGCCCAGGTGACCGGCGCCCTGGCGGAAATGGGCTTCAATATCCTGGAGCTGGAGTCGGACGTGGCCGGCACCGAGCAGCGGCCCGTCTACATCATGCACATCGAGGGCTTCTGCGACCGGCCCATCGAGGAGCTGGCGCGGGCCATCTCCAACCTGGGGGAACTGAGCCTGGATGTCAGCCCCATCGAGACCCTGATCGGGTAAGTCATGACTGTTCTGGAAATCCTGACCATCCCCGACGAGCGCCTGAAGCAGCCATCTGCCCCCGTCGAAAGCTTCGACGACGAACTGCGCGCCTTCATCGCAGATCTGGAGGAGACCCGCCGGGCCGGGCCGGGTGCGGTGGGGATCGCCGCGCCCCAGGTGGGGCGCTTTCAATGCATCCTTATCCTGGATGTCTCGAAGACCAAAAAGCCCGTGCCGAATCACGGCCATCTGGTGTTGGTGAACCCCGAGATCAGCCACTGGGAGGGCTACGAAATCGGCCGCGAGGGCTGCCTTTCCGTCCCCGACTACACCGGCAACGTCATCCGCGCCACCCGCATCCGCCTCAAGGCCCAGGACCCCTTCGGCAACCCTCTCGAATACGCGATGGAAGGCTTCGAGGCCCGCGCCGCCCAGCACGAGCTGGATCACCTGGACGGCCTGCTGTTCATCGACCGGGTCGTCAGTCGCCGCACCGATCTATTCCGGCGCAAGGTCTATCAGAAATAGGCAGCCGTGGTTAGGGTGGAAATACCAGGCTAACGGTCACGGGGCGAGTCGAACCACCCCGGAGGATGAAAACGCTAACGTAGGTCGGCCTTCAGGCCGACCATCAGCGCCGCAGTCGGCCTGAAGGCCGTCCTACCCAACAACGTTCGATCTAGGACTTAGGCCCAGCTATGCCTTTGTTGTAGAAAAGGATGGTGTCGTCCACGGGGATGGGCCTGGAGTAGTAATAACCCTGGGCGAAGTCGCAACCCATGTCCCGCAGGCGCTCGACTTGGTCGAGGGTTTCTACCCCTTCGGCCACCACTTCCATTTGCAGGGAGCTGGCCAGGCCGATGAGGGCGCGGACGATTTCGAGGCTTTTGGGGTTGGACTCCATGGTCTTGATGAAGGAGCCGTCTATCTTGAGGATGTCGATGGGGAAGCGGTGCAGGTAGCTGAAGCTCGAATAGCCGGTGCCGAAGTCGTCGATGGCGATTTTGACGCCCAGGTCCTTGAGCTGGCCCAGCATGCGGTCGATCCGGTTGGGGTCGGTCATCAGGATGGACTCGGTGATCTCGAAGGTCACGCGCCGGGGGTCGGGGCAGTGTTCTTCCAGAATTCTGGCGATCCGCGGGATCAGGTCCTCTTCCTCGAACTGGCGGGCGGAGAGGTTGATGTTGATCTGCGCCCGGTCCATCCTCGTCATCATCTCGCAGACCTCGGTCACGATCATGTAGCCGATGGGAACGATTAGTCCGCTTTCCTCGGCCATGCCGATGAAATTGATGGGAGGAATCAGTCCCTTGGTGGGGTGGATCTGGCGGATCAGGGCCTCGAAGCCCTTGATCTCGTGGGTGGCCAGGTTGACCACAGCCTGATAGTAGAGGTGCAACTGCTTTTCGTGCAGGGCGTTTTCCAGCTCGTGGGTCAGGGCCAGGTGGCCGGCGGTGAAGGCCGATTCCAGTCCGTAATCTTCCAGTTCGACCAGGTCACCGGTATGGATGGCGTCTTCCACCGAGGCGCCGTGGGCAGTTTCCTTGAGGCTGGCGTGCATCTTGCGATAGCGGCCCAGGATGGCCTTCAGAAAAAGGGCGATGACGGGGTCGGACTTCTCCAGCTTCTCCCGGACATACTCCTTGCCGATGGCGATGACGCTGACTTCGCTGATGGCGCGGGCGCTGGCCGTGCGCATCTGGTTGTCCACCAGGGCCATCTCGCCGAAGATGTCGCCTGGGCCGAGCTGGGCGATGGGCAGCTCCCGGTCGCCGATCAGGGCAATGATCTCGATGGAACCCTTTTCGATGATGTAGGCGGTATCACCCGGCTCCCCTTCTCGAAAGATCAGGGCGTTGGGGGGGAATACTTGATAGAAACTGTCGATCGCCATGTTCAGAACCAACCGGCCGGATTGCCGTCAGTTCTTGATACGCGACAACCCGCATTCTGTCCAGAAGAAATCAAGGGTACCTCCCGTTCAAACCCGTGGTTCTCCGCCCAAGGCCTTGTAATAGAGTTGCTGATACTGTTTGGCGCTCTTGTGCCAACTGAAATCGCTTTCCATCCCTCGCGCCATGATAGCGCGCCAGAGATCAGGGCGGCTCTGGTAACAGACCAGGGCGCGCCGGAGCGCATACCAGAGCCCATCCGGGTCGGCGTTCTGGAAGCTGAACCCGGTCGCGGTGCCATTCTTCAGGGTCTCCGCCGTAACATCCACGACGCTGTCCGCCAGCCCGCCGGTGGCATGGACCACGGGGACGCAGCCGTAGCGCAGGCTATAGAGCTGATTCAGGCCGCAGGGCTCGAAGCGGGAGGGCATCAGGAAGGCATCGCAGCCGCCCTCAATGCGGTGGGAGAGCCCTTCGTCATAGCCGACGCGGCATCTCACCATCTCGGGGAAATGGAATTGCGCCTCGCGCAGGGCCTTTTCCAGGTATTGGTTGCCGGAGCCGAGGAACACCATCTGGACGTTGCCCAGCGTATGTAACCGGGGCAGGATGTCCAGGATGAGATCGGCGCCCTTTTGGTCCACCAGCCGGCCGATATAGCCCAACAGCATGGCATTGTCCCGCTCGGGCAGATCGAATTCCCGCTGTAGCGCTCGTTTGTTGTGGACGCGCTGGTCCAGGTTGGAGACATCGAAGCGGTGATCGAGATGGAGATCGGTGGCCGGATTCCAGACATCGTAATCGATACCGTTGAGGATGCCGTCGAGGTGGTCCGAACGGTATTGCAGCAATCCTTCCAGTCCGTAGCCGAAGGTGCCGGTCAGGATCTCCTTGGCATAGGTGGGACTGACGGTGGTGATCTGGTCGGCATAGGCAAGCCCCGCCTTCAGGAAAGAACCGTTGCCGTAGAATTCCATCCCCTCCATGCGCCAGAGATCGGCGGGCAGATAAAGCTCGGAGAAGGCCGGGTAGTTGATGAGGCCGAGGTAGGAGAGGTTGTGGATGGTGAAGACGCTTGCGGGCTTCTGCCATTCGCTGTTCAGCAGGGCAGGGACCAGCCCCGTCTGCCAGTCGTTGGTGTGGACGATGTCCACCTTCCACTCCAAGCCTGCGTGGTTGAGCCCCACGGCAGTGACGGCCCGCGAGAAGAGGGTGAAACGGCGATGGTTGTCGGGCCAGTCCACCCCTTTCGGTCCCAGGTAGGGATTGCCCCCGCGCTGGAAGGCGGAGGGCGCGTCAACCAGGTAGACGGGCAGCCCGTTCTCGCCGGTTCCCTCCAGCAGACGGACGGTTTCGTGATGACCCGGCAGCCGCAGTTGGGCGACCTCCTTGGTCCTGACCATGCGGTCCAGGGCCTCGGGATAGGCCGGCAGGATCAGCCTGACGTCATGGCCGAGGCCCCGCAGTACCGGCGGCAGGCTGCCGGAGACATCGGCCAGGCCGCCAGTCTTGATGAAGGGGACCGCCTCGCTGGAGGCAAACAGGATATTGAGCGATTTCTTTGGCATGGGGCTCAAGCAGGGAGGTAGTTGTTTTTTGGTGATATTACCCCATTTCCGCCTGGCGATGCCCCTCCTTGTGGCGCCTTATCCCTCGGGCCTGACTCGGCCTATAATGCTCGTTAGCCCATTGGGCTAGATACCCACCCCCATCCCCGGAAGGCCATTCGCCATGACCCATCCCTGCACCCTGGTGATCTTCGGCGCCACCGGCAATCTGGCCGGGATCAAGCTGTTGCCGGCCCTCTACCACCTGGAAGCGGCCGGACGCCTGCCCGAGGGCCTGAAGATCCTGGGTTTCGGCCGCCGCGACTGGAGCGATGAGGAGTGGCGCAATCGGGTGACCGAACAGTTGAGACCGCGGGTGCGGGACAGTTTTTCCGCCGAGGTGGGCGCCCGTCTCTGTACCCGGCTCCATTTCCAGCCGGGGGATATCGCCGACCCGGATGCCTTCACCCGCTTGGCGGAACGGCTGAGCTCTGGCGGCCTTCCCGAACAGGCCATCTTCTACCTGGCCGTCAGCCCCCATCAGTACGTGGAGATCGGCAACCGCCTGGGAGAGGTCGGGCTCGCCAGGCGGCAGCCGGGCTGTCCCCGGCTGGTGGTGGAGAAGCCCTTCGGCTTCGACCTGGAGAGCGCCCGCCTCCTGGACCTGGCCCTCCACCGTCATTTCGACGAGTCGCAGATCTTCCGCATCGACCACTACCTGGGCAAGAGCACGGTCCAGAACGTCCTGGTGTTCCGCTTCGCCAACCTGATGCTGGAGCCCCTCTGGAACCGCAACTACATCGACCACGTCCAGATCACCCATGCCGAGACCCAGGGGATCGGCGGGCGCGCCGGTTACTACGACGGGGTCGGCGCCCTGCGCGACATGCTCCAGAGCCACCTCCTGCAGATGCTCACCCTGGTGGCCATGGAACCCCCCGCCAGCCTGGACGCCGAATCCCTGCGCGACGAAAAGGTCAAGGTCCTGCGCTCGGTGCGGCCCATCGCCCGTGCCGCCGTCCACGCCCAAGCGGTCCGCGCCCAATACGCCCCCGGCGAGGTCAAGGGCGCCAAGGCGGCCGGCTATCTGCAAGAGGAAGGGGTTGCCCCCGGCAGCGTCACCGAGACCTTCGCCGCCATGAAGCTCTACATCGACAACTGGCGCTGGCGCAACGTCCCCTTCTACCTGCGCACCGGCAAGCGGATGAAGGAGAGCGGCTCCATGATCAGCATCCGCTTCAAACACCCGCCCCAGCAGCTCTTCCGCGAGACCCCCATCGAACAGCTCCCGCCCAACTGGGTGCTGCTCAGCATCCAGCCCCAGGACTGCCTGCGCATCGAACTCCAGGTGAAACAGCCGGGGCTGGAGATGCGCACCCAGACCACCTGCCTCGACGCCGGCTATTGCAGCCTCCAGGACGTGGGCATCGACGCCTACGAGGCCCTGCTCCTCGACGTGCTGGAGGGCGACCACTCCCTCTTCCTGCGCTACGATGAAGTGGAATGGGCCTGGCGCCTCGTCGATCCCGTCTTGCAGGTCTGGGCCACCGAGCGCGACTTCATCCGCGCCTACCCCGCCGGGAGCTGGGGTCCCGCCGAGGCGGAACGTCTCTTCGACCGGGATGACCAGTATTGGCGGAATAGTTTGGATGGATGAGTTGAAACGAGCGGGGAAAAAGACCGTGTTGATGAGTGAGTGTATTGAGTAAACTGTCACCTTAATTGCCACTACCGACGCACGGCTTGCGCACCGAGAATGCATAAATGCGGATATATTTAGACAATTGCTCGTTTAACAGGCCGTTTGATGATCAGCAGCACATCCGCATTCGCTTGGAATCCGAAGCGAAACTATATTTACAAGGATTGATAATGGCTGGCTCGTTGGAGTTGGTGTGGTCTTATATGCTTGAAATGGAGAATAACCAAAATCCGTTCAAGGAAAAACGTGTAGCTGTCGAGCGATGGACAAGGTTCGCGGCCGTAGATATTGATGAATCGCAAGGCATCATTGCGAGAGCAAAGCAGCTTGTGGCCATAGGTGTAAAGCCAAAGGATGCGCTTCATGTCGCCTCGGCAATAGAAGGGAAGGCAGACTATTTTGTAACCACAGACGATAAGCTGCTAAAGAAACTTATTAATACAGCTGACATTGTTGCAATCAACCCAATCAATTTGGCGGGCATAATTGATGAGCGCAGTTACTGATACGGAGCTTCGAGTTCAGGGTGTTAATGCCTTGATTGATGCATTGGGGGAGGTGATGGCTGAAAAATTCATTACCTTGCTTAGCAGAGAGCCCTTTGACTATACAGAATGGCAAAGAACCTTGTGGCCTGATGTTGGTGTTGAGGAACTGAGTCGAGCCGCAATGACAGGTCGCACTCATATGCGAGAAACTTGCGGCTGAATCAGCTCGGTAGCCCGCGTAGGGCGCAATAGCGTACTCGCGTATTGCGCCGCATGAACGACGGTCGGGCAACTTATACTGGACGGGAGCACTCGATCCGCCAATGCCTGTATTCTCTGGATTATTGCCACATCAACCCAGTTAAGCGCTATGTCCAACGAGTGGCGGAGTGGCCCCATTCGACCTTTCATCGCCATGTCGAACGGGGTGTTTATCCGCTGAATTGAGCCAATGGGCCTGGCGTCGATTGGACCGTGGGCGAGTGGGCTTAAAAAACATGCGGCGCAATACGCGAGTACGCTGTTGCGCTCTACGCGGGCTACCGCGCTCTAATTGCCATATTGGTGGAATGGTTTGTATGGGTAATAAAGTCTGTGTCACTCGATCATTGGGAGTTTGCCGGAATGTCTAATGCACTCATGTTGGATCGGATGTCACTGGAAGAAAAGATGCTTGCCATGGAGGCGATCTGGGACGATCTCTGCCATCAGGCGGATGAACCGCAATCGCCTTCCTGGCACGCTGAGGTCCTGGCCGAACGCGAAGCTGCCATTGCGCAAGGCGAGGAGTCTTTCGAAGACTGGGAGGCCGCAAAGCGACGCATCAGAGACAGTCTTTCATGAAGATCAGTATTCTCCCCTCTGCCAGTCGTGATCTTATCGAGGGGTATTACTTTTACGAGAAGCAAGCCGAAGGACTGGGAAGCTATTTTATTGACAGTCTCTATTCGGATATTGATTCCTTGATGATCAGCGCGGGGGTGCATACCCTCTGCTTCGGTAGCTATTTGCGGCTGCTTTCGCGGCGCTTCCCTTTCGCCGTCTACTATCGTCTTGAGGACGATATCGCAAAAATCCATGCCGTTTTAGACTGCCGGAGAAAACCCGCCTGGGTCAGAAAAAGACTGGCCATCGTTCGACCACAGCGTTAACCAGGAAAAATATGAGCCACTTCACCGATAACCAAACCGCGCGCAAACTCCAAGACCACTGGGACCGCATGGCGTTCGTCTCGATGCGCGATCTGTTCGCTCAAGACCCCGGCCGCTTCGCGCGCTTCTCCCTGGAGGCCTGCGGTATCCTGCTCGACTATTCGAAGAATCGGGTCAGGGAAGAGACCATGGGCCTGTTGTTCGAGCTGGCCCGAGAGCGGGAACTGCCCGCCTGGATCGAGCGTATGTTCGGCGGGGAAAAGATCAACACCACCGAGGATCGGGCGGTATTACACGTGGCCCTGCGCAATCTGGACGGGCCGCCGATCCTCGTCGATGGCGAGGATGTGATGCCCAGTGTGCGGGATGTCTTGAGTCGCATGCAAAGGCTCTCGGACGCGGTGCGTAACGGTGACTGGAAAGGCGCTACCGGCCAGCGCATCACCGATGTGGTCAACATCGGCATCGGCGGCTCCAACCTGGGGCCGCTGATGGTGAGCGAGGCGCTGAAGCCCTATTGGCAGCCAGGGCTCAAGGTCCACTTCGTCTCCAACGTGGACGGCACCCACCTGACCGAGACAATCAAGCCGCTTGATCCCGCGACCACGCTCTTCATCGTCGCCTCCAAGACCTTCACTACCCAGGAGACCCTCTCCAACGCCAACGCTGCCCGCGCCTGGCTGGTGACTTCCCTGGGTGAGGCCGCCGTGGCCCGGCACTTCGTCGCCATTTCCACCAACAAGGCCAAGGTGGAGGCCTTCGGCATCGACAGCGCCAACATGCTGGAGTTCTGGGATTGGGTCGGTGGCCGCTACTCGCTCTGGTCCGCCATCGGCCTGCCCATCGCCATCGCCATCGGCATGGAGCGGTCCCTGGAACTGCTGCGCGGCGCCCAGTGCATGGACATCCATTTCCGCACCACCCCCTTCGAGCGCAACATGCCGGTCATCATGGCGATGCTGGGGGTCTGGTACGTCAATTATGCCGGCGCCCACAGCCAGGCCATCCTTCCCTACGACCAATACCTGCGCTATCTGCCCGACTACCTGCAACAGGCCGACATGGAGAGCAACGGCAAGCAGGTCACGCGCGACGGCCAGCCGGTGGACTATCCCACCGGTCCCATCATCTGGGGCTCCGCCGGCACCGACGGTCAGCACGCTTTTTACCAATTGATCCACCAGGGCACCCGCCTCATCCCCTGCGACTTCATCGCCCCGGTCAACAGCCACAACGAGCTGGGCGACCAGCACGACAAGCTCCTATCCAACTTCCTCGCCCAGCCCGAGGCCCTGATGCGCGGCAAGACCGAGGCCGAGGCCCGTGCCGAACTGGAGCAGGAGGGGCTATCCGCTGAACAAATCGCCGCCCTGCTGCCCCACAAATGCTTTCCTGGCAACCGCCCCACCAACAGCCTGCTGATGGACCGCATCACCCCCGCCACCCTCGGTGCCCTGATTGCCCTGTATGAACACAAGATCTTCGTCCAGGGCGTCATCTGGGGGCTGAATTCCTACGACCAATGGGGCGTGGAGCTGGGCAAACAGCTCGCCAACATCATCCTGCCGGAGTTGAAGGGCGAGACCACAGGAGGGAGGCATGATGCATCGACCCAGGGGTTGATTAAGTATTGCAGGGGGCGGAGGATAAACCCGTAGAAGCGCTGAGGTACCAAGGCGTCGAGCAAGAATAACCTGAGCATCTTGTATCTCGTCTTCGGACCATCTTTGGACGCGGATCAATCGCAAAATCCTCGACGTATCCCCGCCAACAGCCTTCCGCTGGCTGTCTCTACCGGATAGACCCTGATCGGGGCATGTGCCGGTTCATCCAGGGCTGCGCCGCTTTTGAGGTCGAACCAGCTCCCGTGGAGGGAGCATTTGATCCGGCCGTCGCGGACGCAGCCCAGGAAGAGGGAGTAATCCTCGTGGCTGCACATTTCGCCGATGACGAAATGCTCGCCGTTAGACCGGCATAGCAGCAGCCGCTGTCCCCCGGCCTCGAAGCGTTTCATTTGCCCTTCGGCCAGTTCATCGGCGGCGGCGATGTCGATGAAGATCATGGCTACTTGATCCGGGCTGTGGCCTTGCCGGAGTCGAGCACGGCACGGACCATTTCGGCCGCCTCTTTGAGGTGGGGCGCCTTGCCCACGTGGTGGAGGATGAGCGCCCCGGAGTAGACCAGCCCATCGTAGGTGGGTCCCTGCTTGCCGCTGAGGGCAGCCATGCCTGCTTCGGCGGCGGCCTTGGCGGTGGCGGGCACATCCAGGGTAATGGCGATTTCGTCGCCGGGGCGGCTGGCGGTGGGCAGGTCATCGGGCAGGGGCACGGAGCGCACCTGCTGGTCGATGCCGAGGTCCAGGGGGTTGGTGTCCACGCCCTGCTCTTCGTCCATGTGGTGGTAGAAGTAGTATTTGCCTTCCTGGCGCAGGGAGGGCATGACGCCCCCTTCCAGTCCCCGGATCAGCAGTGCCGATTCGTATCCCACATGGCGTGCCAGTTGGGCGTAGACAGGCGGGTAGGGTTTGTGGACATAGCCGGTGACCAGGTGGGTCTTCTTGCGCCCGGCGATGGGCTTGGCCAGGACGTCCAGGGTGGTCATGCTGGTGCGCTTGACCATCTTGGTGCGGAGGGGAACCAGGCTGTGCAGCTTCGGACAGAACTGGCTCTGGTCGATATAGCTCCAGCCGGTGGCGGGATCGGAGATGCGGGCGGCGGCCTGTTCCGGCGAGAGGTCCACGGCGACGCCAAGGGCTTGCAATACGTGGCGGTGGGTCACGCCGAATTTGGGTCCGACCGCGTCGAGGCCCTGGGTGATGGCGGGCACGCCGCATTCGGCCAGCACCGCAGGCAGGAAGGGGGTAGGGGGCAGGGAGCGATTGTAGCCGTCGTAGGGATCGGCGATATCGACCAGTTCGTCCACCTCGGCGGTCAGGGTATGGGTGGCGGCGCGGATGGCGTCGAGCATGCCCTTGTATTCATCCATGGTCTCCCGCTTCAGACGCAGGGCAATGAAGAAGATGGCGGCCTGCACTTCGTCCACCTCGTTGTTGAGGGCGTGCTTCATGGCCGCGTGGGCCTCTTCCTGGGAAATGCTCTTGCTCAGTTCCGGCCCGGTGGCGATGCGCTGGATGATGGAACGCATCTGGATGTGGGCGCTGGTGTGGGTGGACTCAGTGGGCTTGTTCATGGGGGCTCCTCTAGCGGGTCAGTTCCGGTTAAACAGTTTCAGCAACCGTCGTCGTAGCGTGTCAGTAACGGGCCGTAGGCGTCGATGCGCCGGTCGCGGAAGAAGGGCCAGATACGGCGTACATCCTCGGTTCGCTTGGGGTCGATGCGGGCGGTGAGGATGGTCTCGTCCGTCCCGGCCTGGGCCAGGATCTCGCCCTGCGGGCCGCAGATCATGGAATGGCCCCAGAATTCCGCGCCTTGAGTCCGATTTGAAGGATCGGCCTCAAAACCGACACGGTTGGCAGAGATCAACGGCAGGCCATTGGCCACGGCATGGGCGCGTTGGATGGTGATCCAGGCGTCGAGCTGGCGTTGACGCTCCGGGGCCTCGTCGGCGGGGTTCCAGCCGATGGCGGTGGGATAGAGCAGGATCTCGGCCCCGGCCAGGGCCATGAGACGGGCGGCCTCGGGATACCACTGGTCCCAGCAGATCAGGACGCCGAGCTTGCCGAGCGAGGTCTGGATGGGCCGGAATCCCAGGTCCCCCGGCGTGAAATAGAACTTCTCGTAGTAGCCTGGATCGTCCGGGATATGCATCTTGCGATAACGCCCTGCCAAAGAGCCGTCGCTGTCCAGCACCACCGCCGTGTTGTGGTAGAGCCCCGGCGCCCGCCGCTCGAACAGCGAGGCGACGATCACTATATTCAACTCGGCAGCCAGGGCAGCCAGCCGCTGGCTGGAGGGGCCAGGGATGGACTCCGCCAAGTCGAACCGTTCCGTATCTTCCGTCTGACAAAAATAGAGGCTGTCATGCAGCTCTTGCAGCAGGATCAGCCGCGCCCCCTGGGCGGCGGTTTCGCGGATGGCGGCATCCAGCGAGGTCTGGTTCAGGGCGCGGTCGCCGGTACAGGCCTTCTGGATCAGCCCGGCGGTAAAGGCATGGCTCGGCGTGGTCATCTCGGTTCGTCCGGTAAATTGCGGCGAAGTTTAGCACGCCAGCCGCATCTTCTAGCGTTTGGTCAGGGTCTCCGAACCCAGGGCCTTGCCCCCGTGGGGACCCCAAAGCCCCTCCAGCCGACGGCCCTCGTTCAGAATCCGGTAGGCGACGAAGCCGAACCATTTTTTGTTTTCGTCCGTGTAAGCGACCGACAAGACCTCATCGACCACAATGCCGGTGCCGATGAAGACCGATCCCACATTCCAGACGATCTTGTAAGTCTCGCCGGTGCGGGTGATGGTGACGCTGCCTTCGTAGCTTCCACGTCCGCCGGGATTGGAGCCTGCGGCATTGTAGACCCCTTCGAGGCTGGCCTCGGAGGCCGCGGCCTCGAAGGCGCACAGAAGGACGAGCAGAAGGGCAGGAAAAAGGGCGCGGTTCTTCATGGTGGTTGCCTCGGTAACGATGGGGTTCCTCGGGGAAGTATGGTTGTGTTTCCGTGGAACTCAATGGATCAGGCGTCGAGCACGAACAACCTGAACATCTTGCATCACGTCTTCAGGCCATATTGGGCCGAACCTCATCGCAAAATTCACGACGTAGCGCTCTACGCCTAAGCTTGGGGTGAATTTGATTCATGACCCGGAAACCTTGTTGTGATTAAATGCGTCCATGTTCAAGCCATTGCCTTTGTTCATCGGTCTCAGGTACACCCGCGCCAAGCGGCGTAACCATTTCATCTCTTTTATTTCCGCCAGTTCCATGCTCGGCGTGATGCTGGGCGTGGCGGCCTTGATCGTGGTCCTCTCCGTGATGAACGGGTTTCACAAGGAGGTGCGCGAGCGCATCCTGGGCATGGCCTCCCACGCTGTGATCATGGGGGCCGACGGCAAAATCGACGATTGGCGCCGGGGCCTCGAAATCGCCAAGGATCACCCGGAGGTGGTCGGCCAGGCCCCCTTTGTCGAGATGCGCGGCATGCTCATCAACGGCCAGTACGTGAGCGGGGTGGCCGTGCGCGGCATCCTGCCCGAGGAGGAGCCCAAGGTCTCCGACGTGGGCAAGCACATGACCGAGGGGAGTCTCTCCCTCCTCGAACCCGGCAGCTTCAATATCATTCTGGGCCGGGAGCTGGCGAACAATCTGGGGGTTCAGGTCGGCGACAAGGTGACCCTGGTGGCGCCCGAGGTGATGATGACCCCAGCCGGCAACATGCCGCGCATGAAACGCTTCAACGTCGTCGGCACGTTCCGCATCGACATGGGCAAGTTCGACTCCGGCGTGGGGCTGGTCCACATGAGCGATGCGGCCAAGGTGCTGCGTCTGGGCGAAGCGGTCACCGGGATTCGCCTGAAATTGCGCGACATGTACAGGGCGCCTGAAATCTCTGTTGAGCTGGCCAAGGAGCAGGAGGGCTGGTTTCGGGTCTCCGACTGGACCATGGAGTTCAGCAACTTCTTCAGCGCCCTGCGCACCGAAAAACGCATGATGGGGATGATCCTTTTCCTGATCATCGCCGTCGCCGCCTTCAACATCGTTTCGACCCTGGTGATGGTGGTCACCGACAAGCGAAGCGATATCGCCATCCTGCGTACCCTGGGCCTCTCGCCCAGGGAAATCATGCAGATATTCATGATCCAGGGGGCCACCCTGGGCTTCGTCGGCACCCTGATCGGCGCCATCGTCGGCGTGCTGGCGGCCCTCAACCTGGAGAGCTTCATAGCCGGGCTGGAGAAGCTGTTCGGCTTCAAGATCCTCGACCCCACGGTCTACTACATCAGCCGCATGCCCTCCGATCTGCACTGGGACGATGTCTGGATGGTGGCGGTGAGCGCCTTTGTCGTCACCCTGCTCGCGACCCTCTATCCGGCGCGCCGGGCGGCGGCCACCCAACCGGCGGAGGCCTTGCGCTATGAGTGACGCGGTCCTCTCCTGCGAAAATCTCCACATGACCTTCAGCGAGGGTCCCCTCAATGTGGATGTCCTGAGCGGGATCACTCTCTCCATCGGCTCCCACGAAACCCTCGCCGTACTCGGGGCCTCCGGCTCCGGCAAGAGCACCCTTCTGCACTGTCTGGGGGGACTTGATCGCCCGACAAAGGGACAGGTCTGGCTGGACGGCGTCGATATCTATTCCATGAACGAGACCGCCATGGGGCGGCATCGCAACAAGAACTTGGGCTTTGTTTATCAGTTCCACCACCTGTTGCCGGAGTTCACCGCGTTGGAGAACGTGGCCATTCCCCTGGTGATCGGTGGTTCCGAGGTAGACGAGGCGCAAGAGAAGGCCGGCCTGATGTTGACGCGGGTCGGTCTCGGCAAGCGCGTGGAGCACAAGCCCGGCGAACTTTCCGGCGGCGAGCGCCAGCGCGCGGCCATCGCCCGCGCCCTGGTCACCCATCCCAAATGCGTCCTTGCCGACGAGCCGACAGGCAACCTGGACCGCAAAACAGCCGACAGCATCTATCACCTGATGCTGGAGCTGAACCAATCCCTCGGCACCAGCTTCATCATCGTCACCCACGACACCGACCTGGCCTCCCACATGGACCGCATGCTCCACCTGGTGGATGGCGTCTTCGAAGGCTAAATACCTTGGCGCAGATCAATGCGTCCTGGCCTCGGTGCAGGAGACCATCGGCATCGTCTCCGACGAGACCATCAAGGCCGTTCACGGCCTTTCCGGCGGCGGCGGGTTAATGGCCACGGGCACCTGTGGCGCCCTGACCGGCGGTCTGATGGCGCTCAGCGCCAAATATGGCCGCGACCGCGACCAGCTCGACAAGGGCCGCCGCATCAACAACTTCCGCAAGGGCAAGGCCTTGGTGGAACGCTTCCGCGAGACCTTCGGCGGCATCACCTGCGAAGATCTACAACAACAATTCACCGGCCGCACCTGGGATATGTGGCAGCCGGACGAATACAAGGGATTCAGCGAGGCGCGCGGAAGCAAATGCGCCGAGGCCACTGCACTGGTGACCAAGTGGGTGGTCGAAGAGCTGGGCTGATCAGCTCCCCGCAACCACCGCCCTCACCGCCTCTGTCAGCGTTCTCAGATCCTCCCGGCCAATGACGAAGGGTGGCATCAGATAGACCAATCGCCCGAAGGGGCGGACCCAGACGCCCGCTTCGACGAAGCGGGGCTGGATGGCCGCCATGTCTACCGGCTGTTTGAGTTCCACCACGCCGATGGCGCCCAGCACCCGGACATCGGCGACCTGGGGCAATGTCCGGCAGGGCTCCAGCCCGGTTCTCAATCCCATTTCGATGGCCGCGATCCGTGCTTCCCAGGGTGATTCCAGCAACAGCCGGATGCTGGCGAGGGCGGCGGCGCAGGCGAGAGGGTTGGCCATGAAGGTGGGGCCGTGCATGAAGAGGCCGGGGTTGCCAGCGGATATCGTCCCGCTGATGGTTTCGGTGGTCAGTGTGGCGGCCAGGGTCATATAGCCGCCGGTGAGCGCCTTGCCGATACAGAGAATATCGGGTGCGACCCCGGCGTGTTCGCAGGCGAATAGCTTGCCGGTGCGGCCGAAGCCCGTTGCGATCTCGTCCAGAATCAGCAATACACCATAACGATCACAGAGTTCCCGTGTCCGGCGCAGGTAATCGGCGGAATAGAAGCGCATTCCGCCTGCGCCCTGGACGATGGGTTCCATAATGACCGCTGCGATTTCATCGCGATGTTGTGCAAGCTGCCGCTCCAGCGGCGCGGTATCGGCATCGGTGCAGGGCTCGCCGAAACGGCAAACCGGGGCATCGACGAAGAACTGTCGGGTCAAGACTTGAGAGAAAAGCCCGTGCATGCCCGTCACTGGGTCGCAGACCGACATGGCGCCGAAGGTATCCCCATGGTAGCCGTTGCGGATGGTCAGGAAACGCTGCTTTCCCGGTTGCCCCTGGGCGTGCCAATACTGGATCGCCATCTTCAGCGCCACCTCCACCGCCACCGAACCGGAATCGGCAAAAAATACCGATTGCAGCGGGGCAGGGGTCAGCTCCACCAATTTCAAGGCCAGCTCCACCGCCGGACGGTGGGTGAGTCCGCCAAACATCACATGGGCCATCAACTTGATCTGCGCCTCCAGGGCACGGTTCATCTCCGGGTGGTTGTAGCCGTGAATGGCACACCACCAGGAAGACATGCCGTCGATCAGCTCGCGCCCGTCTTCAAGCCGCAAACGGACGCCAGATGCCGAGGCCACGGGAAAGACCGGCAACTTGCCGCCCATGGCGCTGTAAGGGTGCCAGACATGGGCGCGATCGGCGGCCAGGAGGTCGGCGGGGGATTTCGGGTTTATGGATTGCTGGCGCATGGTCACCGAATCTTAACCTATCGCCGCCGATCAGGCCCTTCAAGGTCACCCTGGAGGTGGAGTGACTAATGGCGCATGGCCGTTCCTTCCTGGTTCTCGGGAAGGCCGCGAGCCGATTCGGCCTATGTCCAGATGCAAGGGTTATAAGTTAACATTCGAGCCCAGGCCTCTGTAAACTGTCCGGCCTTCACTCGATTCGGTGGCCCGATGCCCTTCCCCCGCATTGCAATCCTCGCCCTGCTGCTCTTATTAAGCCCCGCCATGGCGGCAGCCCCCCGCGTGCTGGTGAGCATCAAGCCGGTCCATTCCCTGGTGGCGGGGGTGATGGCGGGGGTGGCTGTTCCCGAATTGCTTCTGACCGGCAACCAGTCGCCGCATCATTTCGCCTTGCGTCCCTCGGACGCGCGCAAGATCGAGGCGGCGGATCTGGTCGTCTGGGTCGGCGAGGAGCTGGAGACCCCGCTTGCCGGGGTTCTGGCCGCGCGGCGCGAGGGCCGTCCCCAACTCGAACTCATGAAGGGGCCGGGGATGGAGCTGGGCCGAGCAGGGAAGGGCGCTGAGGAGGAGCATCACCACCATAACCGCGATCCTCACATCTGGCTCTCTCTGCGTAACGCGGACCGGATTCTGACCCTGCTGGTGGATGAGCTTGGCCGGCTCGACCCACCCAACCGGGAGCGCTACCGCGCCAACGGCGAACGTCTCCGCTCGGAACTGGGACGACTGGGGCCTGAGCTGAAGGAGAAGCTGGCCCCGGTCCGGGATGTCCCCTTCATCGTCTTCCACGATGCCTACGGCCTATTCGAAAGGGAATACGGTCTGAAGAAGCTGGGCGTCGTGACGCTGAGCCCGGAACGCCCGCCGGGCGCGCGCCGGGTCAGCGAGCTGCGAGGCAAGATCACCGCCCAAGGGGCGCGTTGCGTCTTCAGCGAACCCCAATTTCCCCCCAAGCTGGTTGATGTCCTGGTCGATGGCACCGATGCCAGAAAGGGCGAGCTCGATCCCCTGGGCGCCAAGCTGCCCGAGGGGCCGGACGCCTATTTCCGGTTGATGCGCGAGCTGGCCGGTGCCTTCTCCGCCTGTCTGGCCCCTTAGGCGGGAGCGGAAAATGTTGCCGGAACAGGGGGAAGCACTGGTCATCGCCGAGGGGGTCCGGGTGGCCTTTGACGGCCGCGAGGTCTTGTCCGCTGTCGAACTTCGTGTTCATGCCGGGGAGATCGTCACCCTGATCGGTCCCAACGGCGCCGGTAAATCGACCCTGGTGCGGGCGGTATTGGGGCTGATCAGGCCGGCAGCCGGGACTATCCGGTTACAGGCCGGACTGCGCATCGGCTACATGCCGCAACGGCTGACGGTGGATGCGAACCTGCCGCTCAGTGTGCGCCGCTTTCTAACCCTGACCGCCCCGGCCGGCCGCGAGCTGCTGCAAGAGGTCTTGGCGGAACTGGGCATCGGCTACCTGCTGGAACAGCCCATGCAAACCCTGTCGGGCGGCGAGACCCAGCGGGTCCTGCTGGCCAGGGCGCTGATCCGCCAGCCGCAATTGCTGGTGCTGGATGAGCCGGTGCAGGGCGTGGACCTGGCCGGTCAGGGCGAACTCTACCGCCTGATCGGGCGGTTCCGTGACCGCCTGGGGTGCGGGGTGCTCATGGTCTCCCATGATCTGCATCTGGTGATGGCCGCCACCGACACGGTGCTCTGCCTCAACCGCCACCTCTGTTGTTCCGGTCATCCCGAGACCATCAGCCGCCACCCCGCCTACCTGGAACTCTTCGGCGCGACGGCGGCATCCCAACTGGCGTTCTACGCCCACCAGCACGATCACCGCCACGACGTGCATGGGAATGTGATTCCCCCTGCCGGGGGGAGCGGCCATGGATAGCTTCATCTGGCTGGCCCTGGCGGCGGGCATGGGCGTGGCGCTGATCGCCGCGCCCCTGGGCGTGTTCGTGGTCTGGCGGCGCATGGCCTATTTCGGCGATACCCTGGCCCATTCCGCCTTGCTGGGCCTGGCCCTGGGGCTGCTGCTCGACATCGACTTCAACCTGGCCGTGATGGCGGTCGCCGTGATGGTTTCCCTGGTGTTGCTCCTGCTCCAGCGCGGCGGGAAGGTGGCCCTGGATACCCTGCTCGGCATCCTGGCCCACGCCGCGCTCTCCCTGGGTCTGGTGGCGGTCGCCTTTGTCGAGGGGGTGCGGGTCGATCTGATGGGTTATCTGTTCGGCGACATCCTTGCCGTCACCCCGGCGGACCTTTGGTGGGTCTGGGGCGGCGGCGCGATTGTGCTGCTGCTGTTGGGGTTGCTCTGGCGCCCGCTGCTGGCCCTGACCGTGCATGAGGAACTGGCGCGGGTGGAAGGGGTGGCGGTCGGACAGGTGCAGGGGATCTTCATGCTGCTGGTGGCGTTGGTGATTGCCGTCTCCATGAAGATCGTCGGCGTCCTGTTGATCACCTCCCTCATGATCATCCCCGCAGCCACCGCCAGACGCTTGAGCCGCACCCCCGAGCAGATGGCCGTCTTGGCCGCGCTGATGGGCGTCACATCCGTGGCCATCGGTCTGGCGGCTTCCCTGCAATGGGATACACCCACAGGCCCTTCCATCGTGGTTGCCTCGACCCTGCTTTTTGTCTTGAGCCGGATCGTCCCATTCTCCAAATAGTCCATGATTCCATTTGTGATTATCATGCCCTGATGTAGTATTGCTGACAGTGATATGCGACCCGATCGGGATAAATGGCGGGCCGGACATAGTCCCATTATCATGGTGAAAAGGAGTTGGTTGATGTATCATCCCCCCCCC
>Ga0156782_144_pt1 | contig 94769 bp, 96 predicted proteins | sample RifOxyD3_FD_110732 | JGI IMG/M metagenome (GOLD analysis project Ga0156782, IMG submission 110732) | Gammaproteobacteria bacterium RIFOXYD12_FULL_61_37 | reverse complement strand
ATCGTCGTAATCTTCATCTCAGTTGCCTCTCTTCAGTCAGTGGGAATCTCTATTCGCCACACTTTGGCACTCAGATGCCGGTTTGGAGAGGGGCGACCATCCCATTACCGTAATTCACGTAATTCAATCGCATTTGACACTATTGGCCCTGTGGGCTTGGCATTTTTGCCCGGAGAAAACCGCCAGGTGGCAGTAATCGAAATGACATCGGTTTCACGCCGAATCTCGGGTTGAAACGGAGCGAAAGGAGCAGCCAACCTGACTATTCGTACCATGGCATCATCGAAAATCTTATTGCCGGTTGAGCGAATTATATTGATAGACAGAACTGAACCATCTGGTCCTATTTCGACTCCTGCCATGCCATTTCCATGAGGTTCCCCACGCGCAGACGTTGGGTAGTTCAGGGTGCCAATGCGTTCGATCTTAGCCTTCCAATTCCTAAAGTAACGGGCATACCGATACTCGGCTGTACTGGCACTAATTGACCTTATTCTGGCATCTTTTATCGACTTCTGATCCGCCTGGGTAATCAGTCTTTCGATTTCTGCCTGCAACTGTTTGGGTATCGAGAGTGGGGGAGGGGAATGCTGTTGTTTTGGCTGGATGTCCCCGGCAAAAACCATGTCAGGCACAACAAGTATAACTAGAAGCAAGAGGTAGTAAAAGGTCATGACTTACCTCGACTAATGCATCAATGGGTAGAGTAGATAACAGCACGGGTTAGGCTGAGACACGAAGCCCAACATTCGACGCTGACCTTCGTTGTTGAGCTTCCTAACGTCAGCCCAACCTACCCTGCAATTCACTGGGGTCAAGTTTCTTTCCAATCGATGCAGCATGCGATGTTTGTTTTTCCAAAATCATTCCCCTTGAATAACAAACGTTCATTGCAAGCCATTGCTGCAGCATAGGAGAAACAATCTCCGAAATTGAGCTTGGCAGGATGCCGACCTTTGCCGTACTGTATATAAGCTTGCCGGGCCAATATTGCTTGTTCTGATGTTACCGCAATGGCCTCAATACAGGCCTCCTGCAGAAAAGTATCCAATTCGGCAACACCAGCTTCTCCCCGCCGATTTAGAATCACAATACTGGTTTCCACCAGGGATACCGCCGAAATCAGCCGAACCGGATTGTTGGTTATCGCTTCAAGCAGTTGTGCCGTCTCAGGCTCATTCTCAAGAATGGCTATCAGAGCGGAAGAGTCGATCATCATACCGTTGGCATTCCATAATCATCGTAACCCAGTATTTCATCAGGGGTACGATGATCGAGTAAAGGCAGTGCAGCACAACGCTTGGCGATATCCAACAAATGCTCTCTAAGTATTGGCTTGGAAGAGGGTTGTTGTGCTTCCGTTGCTTCAGGCATTAGCATGATCACCTTGACCTGCCGATTGTTGGAAATATTCCGGAGCAGGTGTGCAGGAATCTCCAGCGTGTTGCCTTTGATAATAGATTCAAATTCTACTGCATACATATTTTTGGGTCCTGCATAATAAAGGATAGGAAATCCAAGCCCCTACGCTGAAGTATCCTGCCCTTCCTCGGGCCCGTCAATCAGTCACGACGGTGGTCAAGACGCCCTTGCAGGCGATCGTCCGGCCGATCTGGCATCAAATGGACCAGGAAAGGCCTGAGCTGAGATAGCCCAAGAGGTAGGGTTTTCGGAGGAAAGACAGCAAGGCCACGGCAGGCACCAAATCGCCGCTTACCAAACCAGTTGCTGATTGAACTCGACCTCCGGTTCCGGCTGGGCGAGGGGATCGCCATCGAGGACTACGCTAGCGGCAAGCCCTGCGATGTGCTGGCGCTGGTCAATCACGCCTATACCCATCGCTTGCGCGTGGGGGATTACCGGATATTGATGACTGTAGATACGGCGATTGAGATCAGCCTGATCGAAGAGGTGAAAAAATGCGATGAACGCACATATTGAAGTTCAGATCATCTGCCACGACGGCGTACCGGCCTTTGTGGTGCTGCCGGTGGCGGATTATGAAGCGCTGCTGGCTCGTCGTGGCGAGAAACGCACTACCCTGCCCCATGAGGTGGTTAAGATGAATGTGCAGGGGGGTTTCAGTCTGCTCAAGGCTTGGCGCGTCTGGCTGGGGATGAGTCAAAGCGAGCTGGCGGAAAAGGCACGGATGACGCAGGCGCAGGTGGCCCGCTTTGAGTCTGGCAAGGCGATCCCCAGGGCGGATACCCTATTGAAGTTGTCCGATGCCTTGGGGTGAGCGCCGATCTGTTGTGGGAGAGTGAGGATGTCGATCACCCATTACCAGACGCTGGCAATTCCCTGTAGTTGGACGGCCATGTCCAGGTCCGTGGCTGAATTGGGATACGGTTCCCGGCGAGGGCTGCCATGGCCATATCAATGTATCCGTGCGGCTTCTCGCGCCCCGTCGACCTCGAATTCCAGGCCTTCCGCGCCTTTCCTTATGGTCACCCGGCCGCCGTCCTTCAGTTGCCCGAACAGCAGCTCTTCCGCCAGTGGCTTTTTGATGTGCTCCTGGATCACCCGCGCCATGGGCCTGGCCCCCATGGCGGGGTCATAGCCCTTTTCGGCCAGCCAGACCTTGGCCTCATCGGTGACGATCATGGCCACCTTGCGCTCTTCCAACTGGCCTTCCAGCTCGAAGATGAACTTTTCGACCACGCTGGCGATCTCTCCGGCCCCCAGGGGTTTGAATTGGACGGTGGAGTCGAGTCGGTTGCGGAACTCGGGCGAGAACTGGCGTTTGATCGCCTCCGAGCCGTCGGTCTGGTGATCCTGCGGGGTAAAGCCGATGGAGGGACGGCCCATCTCCTGGGCGCCGGCGTTGGTGGTCATGACGATGATGACGTTGCGGAAGTCGGCCTTGCGGCCGTTGTTGTCGGTCAGGGTGCCGTGGTCCATGACCTGCAACAGCAGGTTGAAGACATCGGGGTGGGCCTTCTCGATCTCGTCCAGCAGCAGGACGCAGTGGGGGGTCTTGGTGATGGCCTCGGTCAGCAGGCCGCCCTGGTCGAAGCCCACGTAGCCGGGGGGGGCGCCGATCAGCCGCGAGACGGTGTGGCGCTCCATGTATTCGGACATGTCGAAGCGGACCAGCTCGATGCCGAGGATGCGGGCCAGTTGGCGTGTGACCTCGGTCTTGCCGACCCCGGTGGGCCCGGCGAACAGAAATGAGCCGACCGGCTTCTGTTCGCCGCCCAGGCCGGAGCGGTTCATGCGGATGGCGGCGGCCAGGGTTTCGATGGCCTCGTCCTGGCCGAAGACCACCATCTTGAGGTCGCGGTCGAGATTCTTGAGGGTCTCGGTGTCGGAGGCGCTGACGTTCTTGGGCGGGATGCGGGCGATACTGGCGACGATGTTCTCGATATCGGCCACCTCGATTTGCCTCGGCCGCTCTCCTTCGGGCTTCAGACGCACTGCGGCACCGGCCTCGTCGATCACGTCGATGGCCTTGTCGGGCAGGTGGCGGTCATTGATGTAGCGGGCCGAGAGTTCGGCGGCGGCACGTAGGGCGTCGTCTGTGTATGTAACCTCGTGGTGGTCCTCGAAGCGGCTGCGCAAGCCTCTGAGGATCTGGATGGTCTCCTCCACCGAGGGTTCTGTGATGTCGATCTTCTGGAAGCGCCGCGCCAGGGCGTGGTCCTTCTCGAAGATGCCCCGGAACTCCTCGTAGGTGGTGGAACCGATGCAGCGCAACTCGCCCGAGGCCAGCATGGGCTTGATCAGGTTGGAGGCGTCCATGGCCCCGCCCGAGGCAGACCCGGCGCCGATGATGGTGTGGATCTCGTCGATGAAGAGGATCGCCTCCGGCTCCCGCTTCAACTGGGACAGTACCGATTTCAGCCGTTTCTCGAAGTCGCCACGGTACTTGGTACCGGCCACCAAGGCGCCCAGATCCAGGGAATAGATGACGTTGTCGAGCAGCACATCCGGCACCTCCTCTTCCACGATCTTCAGCGCCAGGCCTTCGGCGATGGCCGTTTTGCCGACGCCGGCGTCGCCCACCAGCAGGGGGTTGTTCTTGCGTCGGCGGCAGAGGATCTGAACGGTGCGCTCTACCTCCCGCGCCCGGCCGATCAGGGGATCGATGCGTCCCTTGATAGCCATCTGATTGAGGTTGCTGGCGTAGGCATCGAGCGGGCTGCGGCGGGAGTCTTCTTCCGGCTCGAAGACATCATCGTCCAGCGTTGAGGCCGCGTCGCTCTTCGATGACCGGTTCGGCTCCTGGCGTTGCGGGACCTTGGAGATGCCATGGGAGATGAAGTTGACCACGTCGAGCCGCTGCACGTCTTGCTGATGCAGGAAGAAGACCGCCTGGGAGTCCTGCTCGCTATAGAGGGCCACCAGCACGTTGGCGCCGGTCACTTCCTGTTTCTCGGCGGACTGGACATGGAAGACCGCGCGTTGCAGGACACGCTGAAAGCCAAGTGTGGCCTGGGTCTCCCGGTTCTCCGACTCGGGAATGGTCGGTGTCGTCTCGTCCAGGAAGCGGGTCAGATCGGCCCGCAACTGATCCAGATTGGCGCCAGAGGCGCGCAGCACCTCCATGGAAGAGGGGTTGTCGAGCAGGGCAAGCAGCAGATGCTCAATGGTAAGGAATTCATGGCGCTTGCCCTTGGCCTGATTGAAGGCCTGGGCCAGGGAAAAATCGAGATCTTTACTCAACATCTGTCAGGCCTCTTCCATCGCGCACAATAGGGGATGCTGGTTGTAGCGCGAATATTCATTTACCTGGTGCACCTTGGTCTCCGCGATGTCCCTGGGAAAGACACCGCAAACGCCGACACCGCGCGTATGTACATGCAGCATGACCTGCGTGGCCTTCTCCCGGTTCATAGTGAAAAAAGTCTCCAGCACATGCACCACGAACTCCATGGGAGTGTAATCGTCATTCAACAGTATGACCTTGAACAGGGGAGGCCGCTTGACCTGCGGCTTCTCCTCCTGTACCGCCAGCCCGCCCTCTTCGTCTTCGTTGTAGTCGTTATCAGCCATGAGGGGATTTTAGCGGAAGTTGCACAGACTTCTCACCCTACTTCTCGGGGAAAAACCGGAGGCATCCTTTCCCGGATGGTTGACCAATATTTGACCACTTCCCAGATCCGCATATAATTGTCAATCGCGCACTTACCGCCCAGGCAGTAGCCGCACGCGGGAAAGCAGACGACAAGATGGGGTCTCACCCCGCACACAATGTCATTGAACCAAAGTATATGGATAGGGAGAAATAAATGCCTACCGGTGTCGTGAAATGGTTCAACAATGCAAAAGGGTACGGATTTGTCGTTGCCGACGAGAGTGAAGAGGACATCTTCATCCACTTCTCCTCTATCGGCATGGATGGATACAAGACCTTGAAAGAAGGGCAGCGTGTCCAATTCGAAATTGGCCAAGGCCCCAAGGGGCTGCACGCAGTCGCTCTCGAATCCGCCTAACCTCTCATTGTAACCTGGCCTTCTCCGGGCTGCGGGCGTTCAAACCGCCCGCAGCCCGGGGCTTCATCCCCGGCGGCAATAAGACCTCTGAGCTGGGGTCCGGCAAGTCACCCATCCTTTGAACAAGATCACGCTATCGGCCATGCCGCCTTGCAAAGGCGCGGGCACTGGCTGATCCTTGCGAATGGAAGAAACCCTGGGAGCCCCTGATGAGCATTGACCTGCCGCGCGTCCTTCAGTTAATGGCGAAGAAAAATGCCGCCGATGTCTTTTTCCATACCGGCGCGCGGATCTCGATGAAAACCCCCGATGGCTTCGCCCAGCTTGGCGACCCCCTGCCGCCGGGCATCACCGAGACGATGGTGCGTGAAAACCTCCCCGACGAAAAGGTCAAGCGATTCGACGAACATGGCGAGGTGGACTTTTCCCTCTCCTACAAGGGCATCGGCCGCTTTCGCGGCAACGCCTTCCGCCAGCGCGGCGAGGTCTCCCTGGTGCTGCGGCGGGTCAACAGCCAGGTGCCGACCATCGAAGAGCTGGGCATGCCCCAGGTCCTCAAGGATCTGGTGATGCAGCGCAACGGTCTGATCCTGGTGGTTGGCGCCACAGGTTCGGGCAAGACAACTTCCCTGGCCGCCATGATCGATCACCGCAACTCCACCGTCGGCGGTCATATCCTGACCCTGGAAGACCCGATCGAATTCATGCACAACCACAAGAAATCCATCGTCGCCCAACGGGAGATCGGCACGGACACCAAGTCCTTCCAGACCGGCATGCGATCGGCCTTGCGCGAGGCCCCGGATGTCATCCTCCTGGGCGAGATCCGCGACCTGGAGACCATGGAATTCGCGCTGAAGTTCGCCAACACCGGCCACCTGGCGCTGACCACGCTGCATGCCAACAATGCCATCACCGCCCTGGAACGCATGCTGGCCTTTTTCGAAAAGGACTCCCACGAATCCCAGGCCAAGCGCATCGCCCAGAACCTGCGCGCCATCGTCTGCCAGCGCCTGGCACCCCGCGAGGGCGGCGGCAAAGTCGCCGTGGTGGAGGTGCTGATCAATACCCCCTATATCGCCGATCTGATCACCAAGCTGGAGCTGGCCCAGTTGAGGGACGCCATCGAAAAGGGGAGCAACTACGGCATGCAGTCCTTCGACCAGCACTTGGTGGAGCTTTACTATCAAGGAGTCATCAGCGAGGAGACGGCCTGCGACTACGCCGACTCGAAGAGCAACGTCAAGATCAAGATCCGCACCGACCAGGCGGGTAAACGCATCGCCCAGGCCGAGACGAAACCTGACGGGGAATTGGGTGGATTCAGCCTGACCCCGAAGGACAGCAACGAGGAATTTCTATGATTCCGGAGCCGCCTATCGGGCTCCGCGACATCCCTGGCCGCCCTTCAGGGCGGGTTTATCCCAATCTCCTCATTTAACCGCAAAGGCCGCGAAGAAACGCGAAGGAATTCATTGGCTTGTCTAGGTTTCGCCCCTTACCAGAAAGGCAGGAACAAAGATGAAGGCATCGGGTTGTTTTCCTTAGCGTTCTTTGCGTCCTTTGCGGTTGAAAAGAGGTTTCTAGGTTTATTCGTAGCGGACCTCGACGATCTCCAGCTCGCGCTTGCCGCCGGGGGTGTTGACCAGGGCCACGTCGCCTTCCACCTTACCGATGAGGGCGCGGGCGATGGGTGAGGTGACGGAGATCATGCCGTGCTTGATGTCGGCCTCGTCCTCGCCGACGATCTGGTAGCTGTGTTCCTCGCCGCTGTCCAGATCCTCCACCTGCACGGTGGAGCCGAACACCACCTTGCCGCCGGCGTTCAGGGTCTTCACGTCGATGATATGGGCGTTGGAGAGCTTGCCTTCGATATCCTTGATGCGGCCCTCGATGAAGCTCTGCTGTTCGCGGGCGGCGTGGTATTCGGCGTTCTCCTTCAGGTCGCCGTGGGCACGGGCCTCGGAGATGGCTTGTATGACCCTGGGACGCGCCACGGTCTTCAGCTCGTTGAGCTCCTGACGCAGTTTTTCCGCCCCACGGACGGTCAGTGGAACTTTGCTCATCTGCTTCTCTCCGTCAATTCAGGCCGTGCAGGTCGTGCAACCTGCGAATCCGGCGCAGATTCCGCCGCTTCAGGCCCATGCAGGTCGCCTCGGCGCCGGAAATAGTGGTGGTATGGTAGATCTTGTTCTGGAGCGCGCCACGGCGGATCTCGACCGAGTCTTCGATGGCCTGCTTGCCCTCGGTGGTATTGATGATCAGGCTGAACTCCTCGTTCTTGATCATATCCACCACGTCGGGGCGTCCCTCGTTGACCTTGTTGACCCCGGTGCAGGGAATGCCAGCCGCCTGAATGGCACTGGCCGTGCCGTGGGTGGCGTAGAGTTCGAAGCCCAGTTCGCGCAGGTCGCGCGCCACCATAACGGCGCGGCTCTTATCGGCATCGCGCACGCTCAGCAGGACCTTGCCGCCGCTGGGCAGTTCGATGCCGACCGCTTCCATCGCCTTGGCATAGGCCTCGCCGAAGGTATCGCCGATGCCCATGACCTCGCCGGTGGACTTCATTTCCGGCCCCAGCACCGTATCGACGCCGGGGAACTTGATGAAGGGGAAGACGGCTTCCTTGACGAAGAAGATGCGGGGAATCAGCTCACGCTCGACACCCTGTTGCGCCAGGGAAACCCCCGCCATGCAGCGCGCTGCCACCTTGGCCAGGGGGATGCCGGTGGCCTTGGAGACGAAGGGCACGGTGCGCGAGGCGCGGGGATTCACTTCGAGCAGGTAGATGTCGTCGCCCTTGATGGCGAACTGGGCATTCATGAGACCGATGACGCCCAGCTCCTTGGCCAGCTTGCGCATCTGATCGCGCATCCGGTCCTGAAGGGAGGCACTCAAAGTATAGGGCGGCAGGGAACAGGCCGAGTCGCCGGAGTGGACCCCGGCCTGCTCGATGTGTTCCATGATGCCGCCGATCAGGACCTGTTCGCCGTCGCAGATGGCGTCGATGTCCACCTCGATGGCATCGTCCAGGAAACGATCCAGCAACACCGGCGAATCGTTGGAGACGCTCACCGCCTCGCGCATGTAGCGGCGCAGGTCCCCTTCATTGAAAACGATCTCCATGGCGCGACCACCCAGCACATAGGAGGGGCGCACCACCAGCGGATAGCCGATCTGCTCGGCCAGAACGACGGCCTGTTCCGGCTCGGTGGCGGTACGATTGGGCGGCTGCTTCAGGCCCAATTTATCGACGACCTTCTGGAAGCGTTCCCGGTCCTCGGCGGCATCGATGGAATCGGGGCTGGTGCCGATGATGGGGGCGCCGTTCGCCTCCAGATCACGGGCCAGCTTGAGCGGCGTCTGGCCGCCGTACTGCACAATCACGCCGTGCGGCTGCTCCTTGTGGATCACCTCCAGCACATCTTCCAGGGTCAGCGGCTCGAAATAGAGCCGGTCGGAGGTGTCGTAGTCGGTGGAGACCGTCTCCGGGTTGCAGTTGACCATGATGGTCTCGTAACCGTCCTCGCGCATGGCGAGTGCGGCGTGGACACAGCAGTAGTCGAACTCGATGCCCTGGCCGATGCGGTTGGGGCCGCCGCCCAGGACCATGATCTTCTTGCGGTCCGTGGGCCGCGCCTCGCACTCTTCCTCGTAGGTCGAGTACATATAGGCCGTGCTGGTGGCGAACTCGGCGGCGCAGGTGTCCACCCGCTTGAACACGGGGCGGATGCCCCATTGCCAGCGCAGCTCGCGGATATCCTTCTCCAGCCGGCCCACCAAAAGGGAGATGCGGTGATCGGAAAAGCCCTTACGCTTGAATGCGCGCAGCAGGTTCTTGTCGAGCGCCGCCATACCGGCCTTTTCCAACTTCTCCTCCATGGCCACCAGTTCCTCGATCTGAGCCAGGAACCAGGGGTCGATACGAGAGACCTGATGCACCTCATCCAGCGAGAAACCGGCGCGGAAGGCATCGGCCACATAGAAGAGGCGATCGGGGCGAGGCTGCCGCAACTCGTGGCGAATGCTGTCGAGCGCACCTTCTTTATCCAGGTCGATCATCTCGCACAGGCCGGCGCGGCCGATCTCCAGGCCGCGAATGGCCTTTTGCAGCGACTCCTGGAAGGTACGGCCGATGGCCATGACCTCGCCCACGGACTTCATCTGGGTGGTCAGGCGGCTGTCGGCCCGAGGGAACTTCTCGAAGGCGAAGCGCGGCACCTTGGTGACTACATAGTCGATGCTGGGCTCGAACGAGGCCGGGGTGGCGCCGCCGGTGATGTCGTTCTGCAACTCGTCCAGGGTGTAGCCGACCGCCAGCTTGGCCGCCACCTTGGCGATGGGGAAACCGGTGGCCTTGGAGGCCAGCGCCGAAGAGCGGGAGACGCGGGGATTCATCTCGATGATGATCATCTGCCCGTCTTCCGGATTGATGGCGAACTGGACGTTGGAACCCCCGGTATCGACACCGATCTCGCGCAGGACCGCCAGGGAGGCGTCGCGCATGATCTGATATTCCTTGTCGGTCAGGGTCTGGGCCGGGGCGACGGTGATGGAGTCGCCGGTGTGGACGCCCATGGGATCGAAGTTTTCGATGGAACAGACGATGATGCAGTTGTCCTTGCGGTCACGCACCACCTCCATCTCAAACTCCTTCCAGCCGAGAATCGATTCCTCGATCAGGAGTTCCTTGGTGGGCGAGAGGTCCAGACCGCGCTTGCAGATCTCGACAAACTCTTCCTTGTTGTAGGCGATGCCGCCGCCGCTGCCGCCCAGAGTGAAGGAAGGGCGGATGATGGTCGGAAAGCCGATGGAGGACTGCACCTGGAGCGCCTCCTCCAGGCTGTGGGCAATGGCGGACTTGGGCATGGAGAGGCCGATCTTGCGCATCGCCTTGCGGAAGAGGTCGCGATCCTCCGCCTTGTCGATGGCCTCGGGCGAGGCGCCGATCATCTCCACGCCGTATTGCTCCAGCACCCCCTCGCGAGCCAGATCGAGCGCGGTATTCAGCGCCGTCTGACCGCCCATGGTCGGCAGCAGGGCGCTGGGACGCTCCTTTTCGATGATCTGGGCGACCGTGCGCCAATTGATGGGCTCGATATAGATGGCATCGGCCATCTCCGGATCGGTCATGATGGTGGCCGGGTTGGAGTTCACCAGGATGACCCGGTAACCCTCCTCCCGCAACGCCTTGCAGGCCTGGGCGCCGGAGTAGTCGAACTCGCAGGCCTGGCCGATGACGATAGGTCCGGCGCCGATGATCAGGATGCTTTGGATGTCTGTTCTTTTAGGCATGTCTTGCTTCGATAGATAGGGTGCGGTGAGCGGTAGCGAACCGCATCATGTCGCGCCGGCCGGTGCGGTTCGATCCTCACCGCACCCTACGACCTTTGCGGTCAATTGTTTTTCATCAATTCAATAAAATGATCGAACACCGGCGCCACGTCGTGGGGACCGGGGCTGGCCTCGGGGTGTCCCTGGAAGCTGAAGGCCGGACGGTCGGTGCGGTGGATGCCTTGCAGCGAGCCGTCGAACAGCGACTTGTGGGTGGCCCGCAGGTGGGCGGGCAGGGTCGCCTCGTCCACGGCGAAGCCATGGTTCTGGCTGCTGATCATCACTTCCTTGGTATCCAGATCCTGAACCGGGTGGTTGGCCCCGTGGTGGCCGAACTTCATCTTGAGGGTCCGAGCGCCGCTGGCAAGCCCCAGCAACTGATGCCCCAGGCAGATGCCGAAGGTGGGCATGCCCGACTCGACGATCTCGCGGATGGCGGCGATGGCGTAGTCACAGGGTTCCGGGTCGCCGGGACCGTTGGAGAGAAAGACCCCATGGGGCTTCAGAGCCAGGACCTCGGCGGCCGGGGTCTGGGCGGGGACCACGGTCAGACGGCAGCCGCGATCCACCAGCATGCGCAGGATGTTGCGTTTGACGCCGTAGTCGTAGGCCACCACGTGGAAGGGGAGATCGGTCGCGGGCGGCGGATGGCCCTGCTTCAGGGTCCAACTGCCGATGGTCCATTCGTAGGTGGCGGCGGTGGTCACCTCCTTCGCCAGATCCATGCCCTTCAGACCGGGGAAGGCCTTGGCCGCCGCCAGCGCCTGGGCCTCGTCCACCTCGCCCGCCTGGATGCAGCCATTCTGGGCGCCCTTCTCCCGCAGGATACGGGTCAGGCGGCGGGTGTCGATGTCGGCGATGGCGACAATATTTTGCTCGCGCAGGTACTGGTCGAGGGGCTTTGTGTTGCGCCAATTGCTGTCGCGCAGGGAAAGATCACGGATCACCAGGCCGGCGGCATGGATGCGCTCGGATTCTTCATCCTCGCTGTTGGTGCCGGTATTGCCGATATGGGGATAGGTCAGGGTGACGATCTGCCGGCTGTAGGAAGGGTCCGTCAGGATCTCCTGATAGCCGGTCAACGCCGTATTGAACACCACTTCACCGACGGTCGAGCCCTCGGCGCCGATGGCGACGCCGCGAAACACCGAACCGTCTTCCAGAACCAAAATCGCAGGTTTGTTCAAGGACCTCTCCGACACAGGTAAAGAAAACGGGAGGAACCGGCCGGCTCATCCCGTTTTCAGAATTCTCTACTAGATGATCGAACTGGCGGCAGGGTTACGAGAGAACGCACCACAACCGGCGTAATTCTAGTGCCGAAGCACCTTTTTGTCCAATTTGAGGCTGGAGGCTTGAGGAAACCTCCAGCTTCCAGTCTATCAACGTAACCGCCTCAGATACCACCACTCGAAGCCGCGTTTGAGCCAATGGAAGACGCGGCAGGGCGGCAGGACCAGGTTGAACCGCTCGGTCCGCCCCACCAGCATTCCTTTGTCGTTGCTGTCTACGATGCAGAGCAGTTCGGCCTTGAAGGTTGCCTGGGGTTCGCGCCCGCCCAATTCGGCCAGGAGATTATCCGCCGCCGCCCTGGCCTGGAGGTCGGCCATGTGGGCCTGTTTGGGCATCCAGTCGGGGCCGGGATAGCTGCCTGAATCGCCCGCCACGTAGATCCGCTCCCGTCCTGCCAGGCGGCAGTGGGCATCGGCCTGGAGCAGGCCACCGGGGGAACGCGGCAGGTCGGTGCCGTCAAACCACTGGTTGCCGGTCATGCCGGGCATGAAGAGGATCAGGCCGGCGTCGAAATCGCCGCCCTCGGTCATTACCTTGGATTCGGTGAAGCCCTTCAGCTTGTGGCCCAGGTGGGTCGCGATCCCGCGCCGCCTCATCTCCCGCAAGAGACCCGCCACCGCTTTGGGACCCAGGCGGTTGCCCGGTTGCGGCGCGGGGGAGAAGAAGGTGATGTTGAACCGATCCCGCCGCCCCTGCCGGCGCAGGAGGGTATCGATGCCGAACAGGAACTCGAACATGGGACCGCCCCGCATGGCGGTCGGCTCGTTGGGATTGCCGGCGAAACCGACGGCGATGTTTCCTTCGGTCATTTCGTTCAAACGGTCGCGAATGCGTTCCGCCGCCGCAATGCCTTCACAGGGGGTGATGGCATGCTCGATCCCCGGCAGTTTCTTGATGAAGCGGCCGCCCCAGGCGATGATCAGCCCGTCGTTCGGGACTTTGCCGCTATCTGTGACCACGAGGCGGCCGCCTTCTTCCAGCCCTGTCGCGCTGCCCTGATGATATTTCACCCCCTTGCGGCGGAAGAACCCCGTCAGATCGATGCGAAGGTCCTCAGCCCGGCGGATGCCGCTGGGTATCCAGATGATGCCGGGCAGGTAGACGAATTCCGGCCGGGGGGCAATGAGATTGATCTCCAGGGACGCATCGGCCTTGCGCAGCCGTTCTACCGCAGTCAGGGCAGCGAACCCGGACCCGATAACGGTCACTCGATTCATAAAGGGAACTCCAAGTGGGCGGTTTTCCGGGTTTGTTCAACCATCGAAGGGAAACTTGGGTTTTTCCCTTTTCGTCACGCGCTCGGCGCTGCCGGTGGTGGCGGGTTCGATATCCTCTTGGCCGATGTGGGTCTCGGAGGACAGCGGGGGCTGAAAGGCCGCGTTGGCGGAGGTTTGCCGGTTGCCTTTGAGCATCTGGGCCAGCTTGGTGTCGATCGGCGGGTTGGCGTGGAAGAAGCCACGGATACCGTTTATGAGGGCGCCGGCGATCCGGCCCTGATAGGCGCTGTCGGTCAGCTTCCGTTCCTCGTCGGGGTTGGAGATGAAGGCGGTTTCGACCAGGAGCGAGGGGATATCCGGGGCCTTCAGCACCATGAACCCGGCCTGCTGGACCCGGCCGACATGCACATTCCCCAGCCGGTTCAGCTCGCTGAAGACCTGATGGGCCACATCGTTGCTCGCCTGCATGGTGGCGGTCTGGGACAGATCCAGGAGGACCGAGGCCAATACGTCGTCCTTGTCGTCCAAGCTGACGCCCCCAACCAGGTCGGCCCTGTTCTCACTTTCGGCCAGCCAGCGGGCGGCCTCGCTGGACGCCCCTTTACGGGACAGGGTAAAGACCGATGAACCCCGCGCCCTTTTGTCATGGAAGGCGTCGGCATGGATGGAAACGAAAAGATCCGCATGCTTTTCGCGGGCGATCTGCATGCGCTTGCGCAGGGGAAGAAAATAATCGCCGTCGCGGATCAGGACGGCCTTCATGCCGGGTTCCCGGTTGATCCTGTCGGCCAGACGGCGGGCAATGGCCAGAGTGACATCCTTCTCCCTGACGCCTCTTGTGCCCAGGGCACCGGGGTCTTCCCCGCCATGCCCGGCATCGACGGCGACCACCACATCCCGCAGCCCGCCCTTGGCGCTTTGCTCGACCGTAACAACCGGCTTGGGTTCAGCGGTGCCACGGGATTCGAACAGATCGAACACCAGGCGATGGCCATAACCGCCGCCGGGGGTCAGGACGTAGCTCTTCGGCCGCACCGGCTGTTTCAGATCTATTACCAGGCGCAAGTCCTTGCCGTTCTGAATGCCGCTACGCATCCCTTTCAGAAAGGGATTGCCGCCGTCGGGTTCACCCATGCGGCTCTTGAGGGTGACGTTCTTGAGGTCGATGACCAGGCGGTCTGGGTTAGGCACGGTGAAAAGGTTGTGTTCGACGGGTCCGGTGGTATCCAGCACAAGGCGGATATGATCGGGCGCCGTCCAATAACGGACGGCGCTCACCGCAACCTGGGCGGCTTCGGTGGCAAGGGAGAAAACCAGCAGTGGCAGGGCGATAAGTATTCGCATGACTCTAAATGCAAACCCGTGACTGCTGAAAAATATAGCACAGGAAATATTTTTTTCAATGAGAATCTCTAATTAAGAGATATTCCTCATCTTTATTGTCACCAATTCCATCCAGGGCCACCGGCAAATCAGCCCCCGTCAATCGGCGCAGGAAACCCTCGCCCGCAGCGCTTTGGGGCATCAAATGGAGGATTCGCGCCTCCCCCGCATGACGGATCTGCAACACCAGATCGGCCGGCGGCAACATCCCTGCCCCGTTGCCGGGCCACTCCACCAGCAGGATCGAATGACCGTCGCAGATGTCGCGAATCCCCAGGAACTCCAACTCCTCGGGATCGCCCAGCCGGTAGAGATCCAGGTGATGGATCGACTTGCCGCCCAGCGGGTAGCTCTCCATCAGGGTGTAGGTCGGACTGCGCACGGACCCGTCATGGCCGAGACCCCGCAACAGGCCTCGCACCAGGGTGGTCTTGCCCGCACCCAAATCTCCTTCCAGGTAAAAGACCAGCCCATCGGCCAGAAATCCGGCAAGCCGTGCGCCGAAACGCTCCTGGGCCTCGCCCCCCTTGATGCGCCAACTCAACATGCCTCGGCCTCCGCCAGAAGCGGCCGCAACTCCGCAATCAGATCGGAGGCGATCAGCCCCCGTTCTCCCTGGCGTGCGGCCCGGTCTGCGGCGGTGGCGTGCAGGGTGACGCCCAGCTCCGCCGCGCAGGCCGGTTCGATACCCTGGGCCATCAAAGCGGCGATGATGCCGGTCAGGACATCGCCCATGCCGCCGCTGGCCATGCCCGGATTGCCCGCGCTGCACAGGGCCGGAGGCTTGGCGCCATCGGCGGCAATCAGACTGCCCGCCCCCTTCAGCAGGGCAACGGGGGCATAACGGGAACGCAATGCCTCGACAGCCGCAAAACGATCGGCCTGGACCGCCGCGTTGCTTATCCCCAGCAAGCGAGCCGCCTCGCCCGGATGGGGGGTGACAACGGCCTGTGGCAGCCTGCGCGGATTCCGGGCCAGGAGATTCAGGGCGTCGGCATCCACGACCAGGGGCTTGCCACTCGCGGTCACTGCGTCGAACAGGCCCAGCCCCCACGCCGATTGCCCCAGCCCAGGCCCGATGGCAATGACGCTGGCCTTTTCCACCAAAGCGGCCAGATCTCCGGCCAAGGCAATCCCCTGACACATTAGCTCGGGCCGGGAAAGGGCGAAGAAGGCAGCGTGGGCCGGATGGGTGGCGACCGAGACCAGTCCGGCGCCGCAACGCAGGGCGCCCTCCCCCGCCAGCCGCGCAGCCCCGGCGAATCCGGGCGCCCCGCCCACCACCAGCACATGGCCGAAATCCCCCTTGTGGCTACTCCTGCTCCGCCTCGGCAGGGTGGAAACCAGCCGCGCCCAATCCAAGCGCCGGGCGGAGGCAATGGTGCTGGCGTAGACCCGAGCCGGCACATCCAGGGTATCGAAAAAGAGCCGTCCGGCCCGATCCGGCCCTACCCCGGTGAAGAGCCCCTGTTTCAGGGCGATGAAGGTCAGGGTGGCCGCCGCCCGCACGGAACAGCCCATCTCGGCGCCGCTGTCGGCATTCAGTCCTGAAGGGATGTCCGCCGAGACCACCGGGGCCGGGTGGCTGTTCATGGCCTCGATGGCCTGGCGTATCTCACCACCGGCCTCGCGATCCAGGCCTGTCCCCAAAAGGGCATCGATGATCAGACCGGCTTCGGCCGCCAACCCGCCGAAGGGCCGGGACTCAAGTCCCGCCTGGCGGGCCAGTTCAAGATGATGGAGGGCATCGCCCCTGATGCGGTCAATGCCGCCCAACTGCACCAGATCGACCCGCAGACCGGCGGCCAAGGCATGTCTGGCCACCACATAGCCATCCCCGCCGTTGTTGCCCGGACCACAGAGGACGATCCAGTGTCTTGCCTCCGGAAAGAGGTCACGGGCGCGGGCAAAGAGGGCCGCGCCCGCCCGCTCCATCAGCTCCGCGCCGGGGATATGGAAGTCTTGGATCGCCAGACGGTCGAGCTCACGCACCTGATCGGCGCGGTAGAGGGCGTAGGGAAGCCGTCCGGTATTTGGCAGTGTTCGCATAAAAAAGGCCCCTTGTGCAGGGGCCTCAGCATAATCCGGGGATGGCCGGGAGGCCAGTCAGGCGTCAGGCTTTCGCTTCAGACTGCTGATGGAGACCGTCTTTACCGCCTGGGCATCGCCAGCGTAATAGGGCCGTTCCATGACGGCCCCGGCCTCATCGGCCAATTCCCGCTCGCGGACGGCGATCAGTGACAGACAGAGGCGCACATCCTCAATGGTGGCGCTGGAGAGTGGGTGTTGCAGCCCCCGGTGCTGGGGCGTGGTGTCCTTGATGACGGAGGCCAGCACCTTGCGCATGACCCTGAGTATCTCGCGCTCCTTGGATGAATCGTCTTTGCTCATGGAATTGGCCTCTGCAACCTGGGGATGGTCACAGGATACCCCGGACAAGCAGGGAAACAACGGTTTTCTCCCTGCGGTAATGCCCCTGAAATTGACTCCACCAGAAACCAATAGGGGGACTATATTTAGACTAAAAATTCCCTCAGCGGGAACAACCCAGAAGGAAGTTGAACATGCCGCACACAGACGCCCAGCAGCTTCTCGAAGTCCTCTCCAATGCACTGCCGGCCGCCGAGGCCATTCTGATCACCAATCGTTATGGGGTGGAGTTGGCCGAGAACATCTCCATCGGGGAGCACGGACTCCTGCCCACCCTCACCGCCGCGTCCCGTATCTTTGCCGGACGGCTGACCGAGGTCACGGGACGCGGCCAGGAGGAATATATCTCCCTCTATCTAAACCAAGGCTGCTATTCGGTATTCGAGGCCGGAGCCAAATGGATCATCGGCATACTTTCCCCCACCGATGAAAAACAAGGCGACCTGCCGGAAATCGTCAGCCTAGCGGCATCGACGGTAGGGCCAGCCCCTTCGCTCTGAGAGTCCGTGAATTTCCCCTCTTACTCTTGGAGGGAAGTTTTTTCGCGGGCTCTGCGAGGTCAGATTTCGGCGAGGCTATCGAAGCTGATCTTCTGCACATAGCCGCCGAGCGGACGGTAGATATAGGTGGTGATGGCCCTCACCGCTTCCGAGATATCGATCTCGACCAAATGCCCCACGTTGACCACTTCATTGGAGCCGTCCAGGTAGGTGAGCCTGAAGCACTGCTCCTCGGGACTCTCCCCCAAACAGGATGCGCAAACCGCCTTCGCGACGGAACTCAGCCCCTTGATGGCACAGGAATCTGGGTAGGCACATTCGAGCATCACAACCCCCTCAATAATTGATAACAGTCAAGGCAGCCCCATGGGAAGGTAGATCCTGACCTGGAAAATACAAGGAAAGCGGGGAATGACAGCATCAAAATGCCTATTGGCTCTCATTCTGGCCTCAGAAAATTCCCGGACACCTACCGAGGCAGAAGGTTTGTGACAAGAAAATCACCGAAACGTCAATAAATTGACAAATATCATTGACAGGCGACCAATTGACAGAACTGTCCGCGCTGTCGATACTAACGCGGAATTTGTGGAAATTCACCCCCCTCCTTTTGAATACTGGAAGTATTGACAATGAATGAGAAAAAGAACGAAGCGATGACCACTCACGACATGGTCGTGCTCTTGGCTGATCTCGCGGAACAGATTGAAATCCTGATCGGCAAGAAAGGGGCTATCAGCGTCTTTCGCTACGCGGGGAGGCAACTTGGGAAACGCATGGCGTCAGGTCAAAACGGCAGTGAAGAGAAGGCGCGCGAAATAGTGGCCAATTTTTTCCAGTCAAAGGACTTCATCGATAACATAGAACTGAAAGGCAAGGATGCCGAGCTCAACGGTTGCAAGATCGGCTTGGTTCTCCATGAGCGTGGCATTCAAGCAGGCACCCATCCCCTCTGTAACTTCGGTTTCGGGCTTATCGACGGCGTTACGCACGCGGTTACAGGCGAAAAAATCGTAACCCTGCATGTCTCTTCCGAATACCATCCGGAAGGAATCACCTGCCGAGAGACCTGGTAACTCCCCTTTTTTGCGCCACCATAGGAAGCAGATCATGTCACAGACAGATGCCCAGCTACTGCTCGAAGCCCTCTCCAGCAAGATCCCCGCCGCCCAAGCCGTCGTCGTCACCGACCGCTATGGCCAGGAGCAGGCGGAAAACCTGTTGCACGAGGAACTCTGGATGCTGCCGTCCCTGACCGCCGCATCCAATAATTTTGCCGATCAACTGGCACAGATGACCGAGCGAGGCAATGAGGAATACATCTCCTACTACCTGGGGGACAACTGCTATTCCGTATTCGAGATCGGGGACAAATGGATCGTCGGCATCCTGACTTCGAATGAAGTCGATCAGATGGAACTGCCCCGCCTCGTGTTCGAAGCCGCCTCGACCGCAGCCTGACCCGGATGTTCCGCGCTACCGCCCCTTGGAAGGCCCAATCCAAAGGGGCAGGTGGTGGAGGAAGAAGAGGGAGAAGACACCGATCCAGATGAATAGGGAAACCGCCACCGCGCCGCCGTGCCAGGCAGGCAGGATGGCGGGAATGAGGCTTCGGATCGCTGCCCCGATGACCAGGGCAAGAAACAGCGGCGCCAGCATCTTGGAAGGAGCCAAGACACTGCGGCCCGTATGGCCCAGGGTCGCCCTGGCCATCATGCCGACCGTGACCATGCCGACACCGCCGTAGGCGATGGCATGCCAGGCCGAGAAAAGCGAAATGAGGCCCAACCCCTCCGCCAAGGCCTTCATCAAGAGCCCGAGCGTGACCCAGGCCAGCCCGCCCCAAAGCACCCAGATCAGGGGCTTGCTCCACATGCCCTTGGCATACCACCAGGAAAGCCGGAAGACCTGAGCCCCCGCAGTGATGAGCGCGAAGCCGGCCGTCCAGACCGACGCGGGCGCGAGCATCTCCGCGATCCAGAGCCCCAGCAGGCCGAAGAGGCTGGTCAAATCGGCCAATTTCGAGTTCCGCAACTGCACGGGATAACCGATTCCCCGTTCGATGAAAAAGGGGACCACCCGTCGCGCCATGGTGAAGATCAAGGCCACCAGCAGATAGAGCCCGGTGTAGAGGCCCCAGCGCATGCCCTCCGCCAGCAAACCGGCCGCGCCCAGGTAGAACAGGAGGTTGGCGAGCCCCATCAGCACCACCTTGACGGGGAAGATGGAGATATTGCGCCATTGGCGGGCGCGATAGAGGGGGCCGGTAGCCGCAATCAGCAGGCCGGTGGCAAACAGGATCTCGACCGAGGCCGTCAGCCACCAGGGGGCATGAAACAGATAACACAACCGCCCCGCCAGCCAGAGCCCCGCCAATGCCGCCAGCTTGGCGTTCTGGATGGTCTGGATACCGGTCCAGTTATGCACCACCGTCAGCAGAAAGCCCGCCACCACGGCGAAGCCGTAGCCGAAGACCATCTCGTGGGCGTGCCAGTAGGTCGAGGGAACCCCCGCCGGCACCCAAGGGGCACCAAAGAAATAGACCCCCAGCCAAAGCCCGGCGGCAACCACCGCATAGAGCGAGGCCAGCAGGAAAAAAGGCCGGAAGCCCAGGTCGAACAGGGCGAAACGCTTGGGAGCCTTACGCTCCTCGATTTGCAGGACACTCATCATCATGTGGTTCCAGAAATTAACCGCAAAGGACGCAAAGAAACGCAAAGAAATTCAGTGAATTGCCTGGATTCGACTCCGTACCGGGATGGCAATGGATTATTTCTCATGGCGTCCTTTGCGGTTCGGGTTGAATGACTCAGGTCTTTATCCCGATCCCTTTCGTCAACAATCGCAGACTGAACAGGGTCAGCGCCGTGATGAAGATCAAGGTCATGGTCAGGGCGATGCCGACGGGGATGTCGGAAAGGCCCAACAGCCCGTAGCGGAAGGCGTTGACCATATAGAGGATCGGGTTGAACAGGGAGACCTGCTGCCAGAAGGGCGACAGCAGATCAATGGAATAGAAGACCCCGCCCAGGTAAGTCAGCGGCGTGAGCACGAAATTGGGGATGATGGTGATGTCGTCGAAGCTGTTGGCATAGATGGCGTTGATAAAGCCGCCCAGGGCAAACAGGGCCGATGTCAGCACGAACACCAGCAGCGTCATGGGGATGCTGTGCAGATGGGGCTCCGCGAAGACGCAGGAAACCGCCAGCACCACAGAGCCCACGGTCACGCCCCGCGCCACCCCGCCGCTGATGAACCCGGCCAGGATCACCCAATGGGGCGCGGGTGAAACCAGCAGCTCCTCAATATGGTGCTGGAACTTGGCCTGATAGAAGGACGAGACCACATTGGCGTAGCTGTTGGTGATGACCGCCATCAGTACCAGGCCGGGCACAATGTAATTGATGTAGTCCACCCCGCCCATGGGGCCGATCTTGCCGCCGATCAGCCGGCCGAAGATGATGAAATAGAGCGTCGTCGTGATGACCGGCGGCAGCACCGTCTGCATCCAGATGCGGGAAAAACGGCGGATCTCCTTGATGACGATGGTGCGGTAAGCAACCCAGTAAGGCGATGCGAACATCAACTGGCCTCCCGGTCACGCTGCAACAGACCGATGAATAACTGCTCCAGCCGATTCTGTTTGTTGCGCATACTGGCCACTTCGATGCCGTTGCGGTTCAGATAGTCAAACACCGGATTGAGCCCCTGCTCCTGGTTCACACAAACCTCCAGCAGGCCCGGCTCGGACAGCTTGAGCCAAAGCCCCTCGTGCGGAGGCAACCCCTCCAGCGGCCGCTTCAGATTGAGCACGAACGACTCGCTACGCAGCCGGGTCAGCAACTCGCGCATGCTCGAATGCTCGATGATCTCTCCCTGATTGATGATGGCCAGATTGCGGCAGAGGTTCTCCGCCTCCTCCAGATAGTGGGTGGTCAGAATAATCGTCACCCCCTCCCGGTTGATGCCCCGGATGAACTCCCACATGGATCGGCGGATCTCTATATCCACCCCCGCCGTCGGCTCGTCCAGGATCAACAGCCGGGGCCGATGCACCAGGGCGCGGGCGATCATCAGCCGCCGCTTCATCCCGCCGGACAGCTTACGCGCCGGCTGCCTGCGCTTGTCCCACAACTCCAGTTGATTCAGATATTGCTCGGCCCGCTCCCAGGCCAGTTTGCGGGGGATGCCGTGATAACCCGCCTGATTGACCAGGATCTCCCCGATGGGCTCGAAGGGATTGAAATTGAACTCCTGGGGCACCAGCCCGAGACAGCGTTTCACCGCCTCCGGCTCCCGTTCCAGCGAACGGCCGAAGACCTTCACGTCACCAGAAGTCTTGTTCACCAGGGAGCTGATAATGCCGATGGCCGTGGACTTCCCCGCCCCATTCGGCCCCAGCAGGGCAAAGAAATCCCCCTCCGCCACGTCCAGGCTAATCCCTTTCAGCGCCTCGACGCCGCCGGGGTAGGTCTTCTTCAGATTCTTGAGAGAAAGGGCGTGCAAGGGACAAACCGCCAAAAGCGGGAATCATACCCCGCCATGACGCGAGACGCATGGGGCGGTTGATGGGGGAATAGGCTTATTGTCCCTGGGCTTTTACTTGGCAAACGCCAGTTGGGCCGAATTGCTGGAATTCCGAAAGATGAAAAGGGGCAGGACGGCCTTCCCCCATACGCCCGGTTTGTTATTTCGTGGTCAATGGGGGGGTCGAGTCCTTCCATTGTGTCCGATGACAGTGTAGTTAGGGTTTCAACCGCCGCCCCGGCAGAGCGGGGTCATCACGCAGCAGCAGAGACAACAACATGCCCATCGATCCCGAAACCCTTTTGGCGCTGGTCGCCGTGGCGACTCTGGCCGGCTTTATCGACGCCATTGCCGGCGGCGGTGGGCTATTGACCCTCCCTGCCCTGCTTTGGGCCGGTCTGCCGCCGGTTCAGGCCCTGGCTACCAATAAGTTGCAGGGGACGTTCGGTTCCCTGACCGCCACCCTCAATTTCATCCACAAGGGCGAGATCGGGCTCGGGGAGATGGCGGGAACGGTGGCTTTGACCTTCCTCGGCTCGGCCCTGGGGACCTTCGCGGTGCAACAGATCGATCCCGGCCTGCTGAGGTCACTGCTGCCGCTGCTGTTGATCGCCTTTGCCCTCTATTTCCTCTTCTCGCCGAGGGTCGGCGACAGGGACGCCCATCGCCGGATTGGCGTTCCCCTGTTTGGCCTGACGGCGGGTTTCGGCATCGGTTTTTATGACGGCTTCTTCGGGCCGGGCACGGGTTCCTTTTTCGCCCTGGCCTTCGTCGCTCTGCTCGGGTTCAATCTGCGCAAGGCGACGGCCCATGCCAAGCTGCTGAATTTCGCCAGCAATCTTGCCTCGCTGCTGGCCTTCATCGCGGGGGGCAAACTGATCTGGTTCCTGGGCCTGGCCATGGCCGGCGGCCAATTCGTGGGGGCCTGGACCGGTTCCCACCTGGTGCTGCGGCAGGGCACGGCGCTGATCCGGCCCATGCTGGTGGCGGTCTCCCTGGCCATGGCGGTCAGGCTGTTGCTGGGGTGACTCCTCCCTGGATGGAAATGTTGTATTCTTCGGCCCATTCCTGGGACCTCAGATGAAGATTAAAGTCAGCGAATTGATAGTCAGATATATGGAGCGGCTGGGTGTCGAGCATGTCTTCGGCATTCCAGGCGCCCATATCCTGCCGGTCTATGACAGCCTTTACGATTCCCCCATCCATACCGTCCTGACCAAGCACGAACAGGGCGCCGCCTTCATGGCCTGCGGCTATGCCAGGGTCTCGGGCCGGATTGCCGCCTGCATCGCCACCGCCGGCCCCGGCGCGACCAATCTGGTCACGGGTATCGCCAACGCCTTCGCGGACCGGTTGCCGGTGCTGGTGATCGCGGGGGAGACGCCGACCTATATCTTCGGCAGGGGCGGACTCCAGGAGGGCTCCGGCGAGGGGGGCAGCATCGGCCAGAGTGAACTCTTCCGGCCCATCACCCGCTATGCCCGTTGCGTCGAAAGGACCGACTACCTCGCCCAGGTGCTGAATCAGGCCACCAAGGCCCTGCTCGCCCCCGACGCGGGGCCGGTGCTGATCAGCATCCCCTTCAATGTGCAGAAGGAGGAGGTGGACGCGGCGATCCTGGATGGGCTGCCGGCCTCCGGCCAGATCCATAAGGCCCGCCAATGCACGGCCCAGGCGCGGGAAGTGGCGCAGTTGATCATGGCGGCGAGATACCCGGTGATGATCGCGGGCCACGGCTGCATCCGATCTGGCGCGCAACGTCTCGTCGCTCAACTCAGCCGGCGGATGAATATCGCCGTCGCCACCAGCCTCAAGGGAAAGTGCGTCATGGATGAGCGGGACGACCTCTCCCTGGGCACCTTGGGCGTCACTTCCAATGGCCAGGCCTATCAATACCTGACCGAAAAGGCGGACCTGATCCTCTTCCTCGGCGCGGGGTTCAACGAGCGGACCAGTTACCTCTGGGATGAGCGGCTGCTCGCCGGCAAGCGGCTGGTCCAGATCGATCATGACCGCAGCCAGCTGGACAAGGTCTTCCGGTCGGATCTGGCCATCCTGGGGGATGTGGGGGAGGTGCTTGCCGAGGTCCTGGAGCATCTGGAGGCACTGGGCACCCTTTCCCCCTCCCCAACCCTCCCCCCGGAGGGGGAGGGAGTAGGGGCGGGTTTCAAACCCGCCCCTACGGCTGATGATTTTCAGGGTAACGGCAACGCCAAGGCCACCCGTGACGACATCCGGGCGCTGCGCTCCAGCGCGGGCAGTGATTACGCCATCTTCCAGTCCGGGTTCTCCCTGCCGGAGCAGTTCTTCGCAAAATTGGAGGAACAATTCTCCGGCGATTGTCTGATCTTCGACGACAACATCATCTTCGCCCAGAACTTCTACAAGGCCTCGACGGGCGCGGGCTACTACCCCAACTCCGGCATCTCCTCCCTGGGCCACGCCCTGCCGGCCGCCATCGGGGCCGGTTTTTGCCAGGAGCGGCCCATCTTCGCCTCCAGGGATGGAGGTGAGGGGCGTGAGCTGGGAGCGGCAAGCTTCACCTCCAGGGATGGAGGTGAGGGGCGTGAGCTGGGAGCGGCAAGCTTCGCCATCCTGGGCGACGGCGGCTTTCAGATGTGCTGTATGGAGATCATGACGGCGGTCAACTACGGCAAGCCGTTGAATATCGTCCTCTTCAACAACGGCACCATGGGGCTGATCCGCAAGAACCAGCACCAGCAATACCGGCAGCGCTTCATCGATTGCGACTTCGTCAACCCCGACTACCGCCTCCTGGCCCAATCCTTCGGCATCCAACACAAGCGGGTAGCCTGCGAGGCCGATCTGGACGAACTGTTCGCCACCCATGACCTGCGGGGCGCGATCAACCTCATCGAGATCATGATCGACAAGGACGCCTTCCCGAATTACTCCTCGAAGCGATGAACCTAAAAACCTCTCTTCAACCGCAAAGTACGCAAAGAACGCTAAGGAAAACGGTCTGGTACATCTGCCTGTGCTCCTACCTTCCTGATATGGAGCGGAATCTGGACAAGCCAGTGAATTCCTTTGCGTTCCTTGGCGTTCTTTGCGGTTAAACGAGGAATTTAGGATGAAATCTCATTCTGCCGAGATGGAGGAGACCATCGCCCTCCTGGAACAGGAGATGTGGCGCGACGGCATCGATCTGGACCTTCTGGGGCGCTATCAACGGCTCTGCCGGGAAAGGGAGCACGCCATCGCCCGCCAGGGGAAGGATGACCGGCACGAATTCCTGATCGTCATCCCCGTCGCCGACCGCCCCCAGCACCTCGCCGAATGCCTGGAGAGCCTGCTGACCCTCTGCCGCACCTACGAGTACGGCGGCTGCGTCCAGGGCCGCTACCCCAAGGTCGCCGTTCTGATCGCCGACGACAGCGGCGACCTGGCCAACATCGCGCAAAACCGCGCCATCGCGGCCGGTTTCACCCGGCAGGGACTGGAAACCCTCTACTTCGGCCTGGCGGAACAGACCGAGCTGTTGCGTCGCCTGACCGCCGCCGATTCCGACCGGCTCGCCCCCATCATCGGCGATACCCGCCAGGGCGCCCTCCCCCACAAAGGGGCCTCCATCACCCGCAACATCGCCTACCTGAAGCTGCGGGAGCTGACCCGAAAGGACCGGCGGCAGCTCTTCTACTTCATCGACAGCGATCAGGAGTTCAGGGTCCGGGTCGAGACCCCCGAAGGCGAGCAAGATCTGTTCGCCATCAACTACTTCCATCACCTGGACGCGCTCTTCTCCCAGCGGGAGATCAGCCTGCTCACCGGCAAGGTGGTGGGCGACCCCCCGGTGTCACCGGCCGTCATGGCGGGGAATTTTCTGACCGATGTCATCGCCTTTCTCTCGCGCATGGCCGAACTCGAACCGGACCAGTCCTGCCGGTTTCACGCGGGGGATCGCGCCCCGGCCGACGAGGCCGCCTACCACGACATGGCCGATCTCTTCGGCTTCAAGGGTGCCCGCGACGCCTTCCCCTACCGTTGCACCCTGGACGGCGGCCACGACCACGTCGCCTGCTTCAAGGCGTTTGCCCGCAAGCTCGGTCACTTCTTCGACGGTGCCCACCCCACGCGCAAGAGCCACTACCAATACAAGGACCCCGCCGCCAGCCTCTCCCCGGCGCGGACGGTCTACACCGGCAACTACATCTTCCGGCCCGGCTGCCTCGACTACTTCATCCCCTTCGCCCCCCTGAAGCTGCGCATGGCCGGCCCCGTGCTGGGACGCATCCTCAAGGCGGAGCTGAAGGAACGGTTCGTCTCCGCCAACCTGCCCATGCTCCATAAACGCACCCTGCGTCAGACGGGGCAATCGGAGTTCCGCCCCGGCGTCTGCCGGACCCGTGAGGTCTGCGACATCTCCTGCGAGCTGGAACGCCAGTTCCACGGCGACCTGATGCTCTTCGCCATGGAAGAACTGACCGCCCAGGGCTACCCCTCCTGCCCCCTGACCCCGACCGGGATCGGCCCCCTCCTGCAAGAAACCGCCGAGACCCTGCACCGGAAATACCTCGCCAAACAGGCGCTGATTGGCGAGGGGCTAACCCGGCTCCAGGCCCTGTTCGACGCCTCCAGGGATGGAGGTGAGGGGCGTGAGCTGGGAGCGGCAAGCTTCGACGAGCAGAACTGGTGGAACCACCGGGCCGATCTGGCCGAGGCAAGGGGGCAATTCGCCGCCTTCATCGGCAACATCGAACGGAATTTCGGTAGCGGGGCCGAAGGATATGCCCTTATCGGACCGGGACCGAACCGGGAGCAGCGGCTTCAGGCCATCGCCGGGGCGATCTTCGGCTATGCGGGAGATAGGGCGGCCTGGGAATCGAGGGATTTAGGATGAACGTCTTCATCCTCAACGCCGGCCGCTGCGGCTCCATGACCTTCATCGCCGCCTGCCGGCATATCAGCAACTACACGGCGGCCCACGAGTCCCTGACCCGTTGCATCGGCGGGCAGCGGCTGGCCTATCCCCCGGACCACATCGAGGCGGACAACCGCCTCTCCTGGTTCCTCGGCCGCCTCGACCGCGCCTATGGGGACGATGCCTTCTACGTCCACCTCCACCGCGACCGGGAAAAAAGCGCCGGCAGCTTCGCCCGGCGCGAGCAGTTCGGCATCATGAAGGCCTATAAGGAAGGGATACTGCTGGGTGAGGAGGCCCAGTGGCCTGCGCGGGAACTGGCCACCGACTACCTGGAAACGGTAGAGGCCAATATCCAGCTCTTTCTGAAAGACAAAAGCCGAAAAATGGACTTCACCCTGGAAGAGGCCACGACCAACTTCCCCGGTTTCTGGGAACGGATCGGCGCCGAGGGGGATCTCGACCGGGCGCTGCGGGAGTGGGAGATTTCCTACAACGCCTCGGCCTAACGATCATGGGGCGAGGCGAGCCACCCCGGAAGATGAGAAATGTCGCCTCGCCCCTGATCGTTCCCCCTCCCCAACCCTCCCCCCGGAGGGGGGGAGGGAGCAAACGAGCTTCGCGTATTTTCACGGTAACGTAGGTCGGCCTTCAGGCCGACTGTCGCCCTGAAGGGCGACCTACACACTGCTTTTCACGGTAACCCGGAGATTCGCCTGGGATCGGAAGGAAGAACGCGAACAAGTTCATATTTTCCTCATGAAAGCACAATAAGCACTTGACATAGCAACCTTTAAATCCATCATTAGGGGAAAGTTCCAACTCCCTCCCAACCATCCCCCTTTATCCCGAACGGGGTCGAACAAGCAAATGAACAAAGAGCGGGGGTTTTCCCTAATCGAACTGGTAACCGTCGTCGTGCTCCTGGCCATCCTTGCCTTGGTGGCCATTCCCCGTGTCCTGGATCTGGGCGACGAGGGTTTCAAAACAGCCATGACCACGGTTGTGACCCAGTTTCAGTCGGCGATCAATCTCTCGAATCAGATGTGCATCCTGCAACGCTGGGCCGGCAGGGATAACCTGCCCGGCTTCGGCAGCGGCGATGTGGATTTCAACGCCAACTGCCTCCCCTCCGACACCAGCGGCAGCAACGTCCTGGGAGCCAATGCGGCCCGTTGCATGCGGATCTTCCAAGGCGTCCTCTCCACCAGCTATACGGTGAACACCACCACGACGACCGACCCGGACTTTCTGGCCGGCATCAACGGCATCAACTGCCGCTTCACCTTCCGGCGCGACAGCACCACACGCCGGTTCGACTACGGACAAAGCACCGGCCTGGTGCTGAACGTCGTCAATCCCTGACCGGTCCCCGCCGTAACAGCGAACAGCCCCGCTCCGTGCGGATGAACTCGTGCCGGATCGCCGGGAACTCCTTTTTCCAGGATTCGACGATCTCCCGCTCATCCTGCCGGGCCGCGTCGTCCAGAAAGATCGCGCAGGAACCGGATAGCCTCCCAAACAACAGCGGCAAGGCCGGGTAGCGGGAGTGGCGCTGGATGAAGCCGGGGGGACCGTCGATCACCAGCATGTCGATGGTCTGATCGGGGATTCCGCTCAGGGCATACCATGAGAAGTCCCGTCCGTTGACCCGATGGCCTTCCAGGGGCGCGTGAAGGACGGTGGCGTATTCATCCAGGCCGTAGCGATGCAGATGCCCCCTGGTGGTAACGGCGAACTCCTCCCCGTTCTCCAGGCTGTACACCCTGCCCTGGCCGTTGAGCTGACAACAGCGGGCCAGCACCAGGGTCGTCAGGCCGCTGCTGCATTCCAGAATGACACTGGGCCGGGCTTCCAGGCAGTGTTCGGCGATGAGCTTGAGAAAATCCGGGCTGGCCGACCAGTTGCGGCTGTAGGGCAATCCCTGGCGCAGGTCCAGCCGGTCCCGCAGGAAGGAATAGGACTCCAGTTGATGGAAAAGCCCTCGCACCTCGCGCTCGATCCGTTGTTCGAGCCGCCCGTCCCTCTCCTCGATCAGACGATGGAGCCGCCCCAGCCGCAGAAACAACAGGGCCAGCAAGACCAGGGCGGAGGCCAGCAACAGGAGGATCAATATCTCAAGATTCATGAGTCTGAATGTAACGAATCGGACGTTGTCGGGTAGGCCGACCTACCCCTTTTTCATTCTCGGGGGCGGTTGCCCTTAAGGTTCACTTAAGTTCCCCTCCCTATAGTACCTCCCATGGAAACAGAGGTACGACTCATGAACAAATCATCATCACTCAACACCCTGCCGGCGGCGCCTACCCGAGTGGGCGTCAAGGTAGTCGGCGACCAGGGCCGGGACGAGGCGGAGCGGTTTGTCCGCGAGGTCTTTGCCGCCGCTCACGGCGCGGAGGTGGCCCATTTTCTGCCGGTGCTGATGGACCTGCGCAACGACGAGGGCCGGTTACTCGGGGTCCTGGGTCTGCGCGAAGCGAGTTCCGGCGACCTCTTTCTGGAACGCTACCTGGACCGCCCGGTAGAGGCCTGTCTGACGGCCGCCGCCGGGGTGCCCGTGGCGCGGGATGGGATCGTCGAGGTGGGCAATCTGGCGGTGGGATCGGCGGGAGGCGGGCGTTGGCTGATCACGGCCCTCACTGCCTTCCTGCATGCCATGGGCAAGGAATGGGTGGTCTTCACCTGCGGCCCCCAGCTTCATAACGCCTTCACCCGCATGGGCATGGACCTCGTCGATCTGGGCGAGGCCTCGCCGGCCTGTCTGAGTGAGGACGAGCTGGCCCGCTGGGGCAGTTACTACGATCAGCGTCCCCACGTCATGGCCGGACCGGTTGCCCATGGCTACCAAGTCCTGTCGGCCCTGTTCGAGAAGGAGTGCGCCCTGAACGCCCTCTGGCGTTGTGCGGCCAAGGCGGGAGGCCAAGCCAGATGGAACTGATCGAACGCATTCGCCTGCACGCCGCGCGAAGTCCCGATTCGACCGCGCTGGAATGGCCGGGCGGCACCATCGGATACGCCGGTCTGGCGGCGGAGATCGAACGCCTGGCCGCCGAGTTGCGGGGCCGTGGCATCAGCACCCTCGCCATCTCCCTGGGCAATGGGCCAGCCTGGGCCATGCTCGATCTGGCCGCGCTGCACGCGGGCCTGTGCCTGGTCCCGCTGCCCCCCTTCTTCTCCGAGGGACAGATGCGCCATGCGCTGAAGCTTTCCGGCGCGCAAGCGCTGGTGACGGATCAGGCGGTGGTGCTCCGGGAGCGGCTGGATCTGCCCGAGCCCATGGGCAGTTGGCGGGTCGCGGGCCGCCCCCTGAGCTGGATCGATCTGCCGGGCGATCCCCAGGCGGTGCCCGCCGGGGTCCGCAAACTAACCTTCACCTCCGGCACCACCGGGGAACCCAAAGGGGTAATGCTGGGCTGGAACCACATGGAACCGGTGGTCCGTTCACTCGCCGACGCCGCCGGGGTGACGCCGTCCGACCGCCACCTGGTGCTGACGCCGCTTTCCGTGCTGCTGGAGAACATCGCCGGCATCTACACGGCCCTCTGGAGCGGCGCCACGGCCATCGTGCCGGGCTGTCCCGAGGTGGGACTGATAGGTTCCTCGCGCCTGGACACAGCCGCCATGACCCTGGCCCTGGACCGGTTCCGCGCCACCAGCGCCATCTTCTCCCCCCAGACCCTGCAAGGGCTGGTGGAGGCGATCGAGTCCGGCCTGCCGAGGCCGGCCGCGTTCCGCTTCGGCGCCGTGGGCGGGGCCCCTGTCCCGCCCCGCCTGCTGGAGCGCGCCGCCGCACTGGAGCTGCCGGTGTACGAGGGCTATGGCCTTTCCGAATGCGCCTCTGTGGTCTGCCTCAATACCCCCGGCCACAACCGGCCGGGGAGCACCGGGCGGCCCCTGCCCCATGTGCGGCTGCGTATCGCCGCCGACGGCGAGGTCCTCATCGCCGGGCCGGGTTTCACCGGCTATCTGGGCGAGGAGCCGCCAGCCGGGGAGTGGTGGGCCAGCGGCGACATCGGCCGCCTGGACCCGGACGGCTTTCTGCACCTGGAGGGGCGTCGGCGCAACGTCTTCATCACCACCTTCGGTCGCAACCTGGCGCCGGAGTGGGTGGAGGGCGAGCTGACCCTGGAACCGGCCATCGCCCAGGCCGCCCTGTTCGGCGAGGGACGCCCCTGGAATACGGCGGTGGTCGTGCCCGCCCCCGGCGCGGACGCCACCGCCGTGGCGGCGGCCATCGCCCGGAGCAACCTCAACCTGCCCGACTACGCCCAGGTGAGCCGCTGGATCGCGGCCGAGGGACCCTTCACCCCGGCCAACGGCCAACTGACCGGCACCGGCCGGGTGCGCCGTGCGGCGGTGCAGGGACACTACCAACAACAAATCGAACGCCTTTATCAGTAATCAGGAGAAACCATCCGCATGAGCAACTTCTATCAAAGACTGCTGGCCGAGACCGAGGCCGAACGCAACGAACTGCTTTCCATCCCCTTCGTCCGGCACGGCTGGAAGGGCGAACTCTCACTGGAGAGCTACCTCGCCTTCCTCACCCAGGCCTACCACCACGTCAAACACACCACGCCGCTGCTGATGGCCTGCGGCTCGCGCATCCCCCACGGGGCCGAATGGCTGCGCGATGCCATGGCGGAATATATCGAAGAGGAGGTGGGCCACCAGGAGTGGATTCTCAACGACATCCGGGCCTGCGGCGGCGACGCCGAGGCGGTGCGCCACGGCATCCCCGGCATGGCGGCCGAGCTGATGTGCGCCTATGCCTACCACATCGTAGACCGGCTCAACCCCATCGGCTTCCTGGGCATGGTGCTGGTGCTGGAAGGGACCAGCGTCCACCTGGCCACCGAAGCGGCCGAGGCGACCCGCAACAACCTGGGGCTGCCGAAGGCGGCCTTCAGCTACCTCAGCAGCCACGGCTCCCTGGACATCTCCCACATGGATTTCTACCAGGGGCTGATGAACCGGATCGAGGACCCGGCCGATCAGGGGATTGTCATCCACACCGCCAAGCGCTTCTACAAGCTCTATGGCGACATCTTCCGCAACCTGCCGCTGACGCTCAACGCAGCGGCGGCCTGAACCGAGGCAACCCCATGAAGCTTGAAGGTAAATCCGTAATCCTGACCGGCGCCGCCGGCGGCATCGGCGCCATGCTGGCCGAGGCCCTGGCCGCTCGCGGCGCGCGGGTGGCGCTGGTGGACCGCAACGCCGGAGCGCTGGAAGAGATCCAGGAGCGGCTGATGAACAGGGGCGGTCAGGCGCTCGCGATCCCGGCCGATCTGCTGGACCCGGCGCAACTGGCGACGGTGGTGGAGCAGGCCCGCCTGGGCCTGGGCGGCATCGACCTGCTGATCAACGTCGCCGGATTGCTCAGTTTCCGCCCCTTCGCCGAGGAGGACCCGGCGCTGCTGGAGCGGATCGTCCAGCTCAACCTGATCACGCCCATGCTGCTGGCGCGCCAGGCACTGCCGCACCTGCTGAAGGCCGGCAGCGGCCGCATCGTCAACGTCGGTTCGACCTTCGGCAGCATCGGCTTTGCCTGGTTCAGCGCCTATTCCGCCAGCAAGTTCGGCCTGCGCGGCTTCTCCGAGGCCCTGCGCCGCGAGCTGGACGGCACCGGCGTGGGGGTGACCTACATCGCCCCCCGCGCGGTGCGCACCAAGCTCAACACCGGCGCCATCTACCGCATGGCCGAGGCGGTGAAGATGAACATGGACGAACCGGACTGGGTGGTCGCACAGATCATGGCGGCCATCGACCGGGACGCCAAGGATGTTTATCTGGGCTTCCCGGAGAAGCTGTTCGTGCGCATTAATGCCCTGCTGCCGCGCCTGGTGGATAGCGCCCTGCGCCAGCAGAACCGCGTCATGGCGGCCTTCGCCCGTGAATCATTAAGATGAGGAATAGCCAGATGAAGAAAACGATCCACAGCGCACTGCTGACCTTGGCGTTGTCCCTGACCGGTCCGGTCATGGCTTCCGGGCCGACTGAACTGGCCGCGATCCAGTCCGAATGGGCGCACATCAAATATCAGCTCCCGCAGAAGGGGCGCGGGGCCGCGTTCGAGACCCTGGCCGAACGCGCCCATCGCCTCTCCGCCGGGGGCAAGGAGGCCAGCCCCCTGGTGTGGGAAGCGATCATCAAGGCCAGTCTGGCCGGTGAAAAGGGGGCCATGGGCGGAGCACTGGGCTACGTCAAGGAGGCCAAGGCCCTGCTGGAACAGGCCGAGGCCATCGAGCCGAACGCCCTGGACGGCTCGATCTACACCAGTCTCGGCAGCCTCTACTATCAGGTGCCCGGCTGGCCGGTGGGCTTCGGGGATAAAAAGAAGGCCCGCGCCTATCTGGAGCAGGGGCTGAAGGTGAATCCAAATGGCATCGACGCCAACTATTTCTATGGGGATTTCCTGCTCACCCAGGACGATTACCCCGGCGCCCTGAAGGCATTCGAAAAGGCCCTGGCCGCAGCCCCCCGCCCCGGCCGCGAACTGGCCGACGCCGGACGCCGCAAGGAGATCGAGGAGGGAATGGCCAAGGCCCGTGCGCAGATGGGTTCCGGCCGCTAATCTCATCTGATGATCGTTTCCAGGCCCCAGCCTGGGAACGATCTTGATGACCTGAAAAAAAAATTAACCCGAGGGGCCTATGCGCGTTTTGCTGGTCGAAGACGATGAGTTATTGGGTTCCGCCGTGCAGGCGGGGCTGGTGCAGGCCGGTTATACCGTCGATTGGGTGCATGACGGGGTGGATGCCGCCCAGTCCCTGACCTTCGACGGCCATGACCTGCTGGTGCTGGACCTGGGCCTGCCGCGCAAGGATGGGCTGACGGTGCTGCGGGAGCTGCGCCAGCGGGGCTCGGACCTGCCGGTATTGATCCTGACCGCCCGTGATGCCGTCGAGGACCGGGTGCGGGGGCTGGACCTGGGCGCCGACGATTACCTGATCAAGCCCTTCGATCTCGATGAGCTTACCGCCCGGCTGCGCGCCATCGGCCGCCGCCGGGCGGGGCGGTCATCCCTTTCGATCCGCCACGGCAACCTGGAATTCGACCCCGCCGCCCGCAACCTCACCCTGGATGGCGAGGCCGTCCCCCTGCACGCCAAGGCGATCGCCATCCTGGAGGCGTTGCTGGAGTGCCGGGGCCGGGCGCTGACCCGCGAGCAACTGGAGCAGATGCTCTACGGCTGGGGCGAGGGGGTGGAGAGCAACACCGTCGAGGTGTACATACACCACCTGCGCAAGCAGTTGGGCAAGGAGCTGATCCATACCATCCGTGGCGTCGGTTACATGATTCCCAAGGAGAAATAGATGCCGTTCCGCAATCTCTCCATACGGTTCAAATTGCTGGCGATCCTGGTTTCCACCAGCCTGCTGGTGTGGCTGGCGGTGATCCTGCTGGTGCATCGCCAGGCCTGGCACGAGGTGGAGGAGGTGTTCGACGCCAACCTGGCGCTCGATGCGCGGGTGCTGAGTTCCCTGCTCCGGCACGAGGTGCTGGAGGAACGGGAGAGCGAGCAAAGGCTGTCGCGCCTGCGGGCCTCTCTGGACGAAGGGCTGCTGCAAACCCAGCCGCGCCTGGCCGCGTTTCTCCGGGAGAGGGACAGCTCGGGCAAGGACAAGATCGAACTGGGGGACGTCTGGGGCAAGGCCGCCCACGAATACGAAGCCAAACTGGCCGTGGTGGCGCGTCACGACAATGGCGAAGTGCTGCTGCGGAGCCCCGGCTCCCCCGATTTCGAGGTCAAAACGGGCGGTTATTTCGATTCCGAACAGGGCGGCAAGCACTGGCGCGGCTATGCCCTGAGCGATCCGGTGGCGGGCCTGTTCATACAGGTGGGCGAGCAGATCGAGATGCGGCGGGAACTGGTGCGGGATATCGTGCTGAATACCATCAGCCCGGTCCTGATCTTCTTTCCCCTCCAGGTCGGGCTGGTCTGGTTTGGGGTCAGCCGGGGCCTGCGGCCATTGGTGCGGCTGACCCGCGAGGTCGAACGCCGCAAGCCGGACTCCCTGGAAGCTGTCCCCAACCGGGACGCACCGCGCGAGGCGCTGCCCCTGGTCGATGCCATCAACCGGCTGTTCGGCCGCATCAAGGCTACCCTCGAAAACGAGCGCCGGTTCACCGCCGACGCCGCCCACGAACTGCGCACGCCCCTGGCGGCCCTCAAGACCCATGTCCAGGTGGCCTCCCGCAACACCCAGGACGAAGCCATGCGCGCCTGTCTGGGACGGATCGGCGAAGGGGTGGACCGGGCCGCCCATCTGGTCGATCAACTGCTGACCCTGGCGAGGGCAGAAGCGCGCGACCAGTCCATTTTGGAATGCCGGAAGATCGACCTCCGCGCGGTGGCCCTGGAGGTGGTAGCCAGCCACAGCCAGAAGGCACTCGACCGGGAGATCGACCTGGGCCTCGATGCCCCGGAGCCCATCCCGGTCAACGGCGACGCGGCCTACCTGCAAATCCTGCTGCGCAACCTGGTGGACAACGCCATCCGCTACACCCACCAGGGGGGACAGGTGACGGTATCCGCCGGCTCCACGGCGGGAGTCCCCTGCCTGGAGGTCATCGACAACGGCCCCGGCGTGTCGGAGGAAGAGCGGCAGCGCATGTTCGCCCGTTTCCATCGGGGACCCTCGGTCCAGACCACGGGCAGCGGCCTAGGGATGTCCATCGTCGAACGCATCGCCGAATTGCACGGGGCGCGGATCGACTTGGGCGAGGGAATCGATGGGCGGGGATTGCGGGTGCGGGTCCTATTTCCGACTTTGGGTCCGTAACGGTGCATCCCTGCACCACTGCTCCGTCCTTAGCGAAAATCAGTGTGTAGGTCGCCCTTCAGGGCGACTGCGGCGCCGATGGACGGCCTGAAGGCCGACCTACCCCTTATTTCATCTTCCGGGGCGGGTTGTCCCGCCCCATGGGCGGTTAGACCCGGCTCAATCAGATTTTACTTATCTACTACTTACATTCTGGATACATCCCATGACCATTAAAAATAGCACCCAACGCTACGGCGCCCTTTCCATCGGCCTGCATTGGCTGATGTTCATCCTGCTGATCGCTGTTTATGCCTGCATCGAGCTGCGCGAGTTCTACCCCAAGGGCAGTGACCCCCGCGAGGCGCTCAAGGCATGGCATTTCACGCTGGGCATGCTGGTATTTCTGCTGGCCTTGGCCCGGCTGGCGTCGCGCCTATCCGGTACTTCCCCCGCCATCGTGCCGGAGCCCCTGCAATGGCAGAAGAAACTCGCCGGCCTGGCGCATGTTCTACTCTACCTGTTGATGATCGCCTTGCCGTTGGCCGGCTGGCTGGCGCTGAGCGCAGCCGGAAAACCGATTCCCTTCTTCGGCCTGGAATTGCCGGCATTGATCGGGGAGAACAAAGAGCTGGGGGCAACGATCAAGGAGATCCACAAAACCGTCGGCACCCTCGGCTATTTCCTGATCGGGCTCCATGCCGCAGCGGCCCTGTTCCACCACTACTTCAAGCGCGACAACACGCTGGCGCGCATGTTGCCCGCGCGCGGGTGATCGGCCGGGACCGGCGTCCGCTCCATGCGCCTATAGATTTCATGAATGGCCGGTTGAGTCATTTGGTATAAACTCCAACCTGCCTATCAATGCAGGCGGCAACATCTGACTTTGCCGGAGCGCGCAGACCATGTTCGACCTGAACCACATCATTCTCAAGCGACTGGGGATTGTCTGGTTGTCCCTGTCGCTGGTAGCGGCAAGCGTGGTCTGGTATGTGGAAACGAAGCATATCGATGAAACCATTATCGCCCTGGCAGCGCACGAAGCCGCTCGATTTGTCCCGGCCGGGCTGGATCTCGCCAATCTCACCCAGGAACAGATAAAGCCCCTGCACCAACGGGCCATGGACCTGGTTCAGGACCATTTTATCGTCGTCGAGGTTTACAACACCGAAAAGAAGAAGCTGTTCGAGGCCGTCAATCCGAACCACCAGACGATGGAAAAGTCGCTGGCCCAGTACAAGCACAGCTTCCCGCTCGATCGTGAGGCGCATTACCAAAAACACCCTGTTGACGGCAATACGGTGGTTCAAGTCCTGGTACCGCTGATCGCCACCCATGGCGGGCCTGTCGGCTACTTCGAGGGCGTCTTTATCGTAGACCCCGCGACGCTGGCCCAGATGACCTCCAATCTCAGACGCACGCTGGTCTTCGTCCTGCTCTGCGTCTTGGTCACCTCCGTCGTGCTCTACCCGGTTCTGACCTCTCTGAACCAGCGGGTGATACGTTTCTCACAGCAAGTGGTGCGGGGCAATCTGGATATGGCCACAGCGTTGGGCGCAGCCATTGCCTTGCGCGATTCGGATACCAGCGACCACAATTTCCGCGTCACGCTCTACGCGATTGGTTTGGCCGAGACTTATGGCTCCAGTTTGATCGATATGCGCAGTCTCATTCTGGGCGCCTTCCTTCATGACGTGGGCAAAATCGGCATCAGCGATACCATTCTGCTGAAACCCGGAAAGCTCACCGGCGAAGAATTCGAGATCATGAAGACCCACGTCAAGCTTGGCGTGAATATCGTGGCCAATTCGGACTGGCTCCAGTCGGCGCGGGACGTCATCGAATGCCACCATGAGAAATTCAACGGCGAGGGTTACTTGCACGGACTGTCGGGCGAGGACATCCCCCTCACTGCCCGCATCTTTGCAATTGTGGATGTCTTCGACGCCCTGACCTCACGTCGGCCTTACAAAGAACCCATGCCCTTCGATCAGGCGATGCAAATCATCGAACGCGGCGCCGGCAACCATTTCGACCCCCGTCTAGTGAGCCTCTTCCAGGGCATTGCCACAGACCAGTTCACCGAGATCGGCCACTGCGGCGAGGCCGAACTCAGCACCCGGCTCAATGCCCGCGTGCTCCAATATTTCACCCAGGCCAGTCTGGCGGTGATTTGACTAAACAGGGTTGCGGCTCCCTGCATCCCGATGGCTGGCATGGAAGCCGGTTCTCCCATGTCCTCCCTCCACCCGTTCGATCTTCTCGAAGCGGCTGCTGCCCGCGCCGCGCGGGTGATCGCCCCATGGCAGGTTCGCTGGTTTCACGGCAGGACCATGGAGCCTGCTCCCTTGCGCAATTGTCCGGCTCCGCCCACACCTGTAGATTATCGGTCTTCGCCATCAAGCTACAGGAATGGGCATGGATAAGAATGATCTCAGCGAGGACGATATCAGCGTCAAATGCATCACCCCGGCCCTTCACCGGGCCGGGTGGGATGAAGAAACGCAGATTCGGCGGCAGGTCTATTTCACCAAGGGACGCATTATCGTGCGCGGCAGGCTGGTCAGCCGTGGAAAGGCCAAGAAGGCCGACTTCGTGCTCTATTACCGACACATCCCCATCGCCCTCATCGAAGCCAAGAAAAGCGTCTTTACCCCCAGCCACGGCATGCAGCAGGCGTTGGATTACGCAGCCACACTCCAGATCCCCTTCGTCTTTTCCAGTAACGGGAAGGCCTTTGTCTTCCACGACCGTACCGGTCTTCTGGTGCAAGGCGAGACCGAGCTGCCCATGGACGCCTTCCCCGCCCCGGAGGGTCTTTGGTCCAAGTATCTGGAGTGGAAAGGACTGACATCGGCACAAGAAAAGATCGTTCTCCAACCCTATTACGACGACGGCAGCGGCAAGGAGCCGCGCTACTACCAGCGCAATGCCATCAACGCCACGGTGGAGGCCATCGCCAAGGGTCGGGACCGAATTCTTTTGGTGATGGCGACGGGAACCGGCAAGACCTACACCGCCTTCCAGATCATCTGGCGGCTCTGGAAATCCGATTGGCGCGCTGGCCGGCAGAAACGTGTGCTGTTTCTGGCCGACCGCAACGTATTGATCGACCAGACCATGGTCAACGATTTCCGTCCCTTCGGCGGCACCATGGCCAAGCTCAGCACCAGTAACAAGACCATCGAGCGTGCCGATGGCGGCAATACCACCCTGACCCTAGCCCTCGACAAGCGGCGCCGCATCGACACCGCTTACGAAATCTACTTGGGCCTCTACCAAGCCCTCACCGGCCCGGAGGAGCGACAGAAGCTCTACCGCGAACTTTCCCACGACTTCTTCGACCTCATCATCGTGGACGAATGCCACCGTGGCAGCGCCGCCGAAGATTCGGCCTGGCGGGAAATCCTCGAACACTTCTCCGCCGCCACCCAGATCGGCCTCACCGCCACGCCCAAGGAAACGGAATACGTCTCCAACATCCATTACTTCGGCGAGCCGGTCTACTCCTACTCCCTCAAGCAGGGCATTCGCGACGGCTTCCTCGCCCCCTACAAGGTCATCAAGGTGCATCTCGATGTGGACGTGGAGGGCTACCGTCCGCAACGCGGTGAAACCGACCTCAACGGCGAAGAAATCGAAGACCGCCACTACAACCAGAAGGATTTCGACCGGGTGCTGGTCATCGACGAACGCACCCGGCGCATCGCCAAATGGATTTCCGACTATCTCAAAGAGAGCGGCGACCGCTACCAAAAGACCATCGTCTTCTGTGTCGATACCGAACATGCCGCCCGCATGCGCCAGGCCCTGATCAACGAGAACGCCGACCTTTGCCAGCAGAACAACCGCTACGTCATGCGCATCACCGGCGACGACCCCGAAGGCCAGGCCCAGCTCGGCAACTTCATCGATCCGGAATCGAAATACCCGGTCCTGGTCACCACGTCGCGCCTGCTCTCCACCGGTGTCGATGCGCAAACCTGCCGTCTCATCGTCCTGGAGCGGGAGGTTGGTTCCATGACCGAGTTCAAGCAGATCGTCGGGCGCGGCACCCGTGTGCATGAGGACAGCAAGAAGTATTACTTCACCCTGGTGGACTTCCGCAAAGCCAGCCACCACTTCGCCGATCCGGACTTCGACGGCGAGCCGGTGCTGATCTACGAACCCGGCGTGGGCGATCCCGCCACCCCGCCCAATGACCTCCCGCCCACCAGTGACCCGGATGATCCCATTCCTCCGGCACCCGGCGATGACGAGGAAATCATCGATGATCCGACACTGCCGCCCATAGCCCCGCCCGGTGTCGCCGACCACAGGGGCAAGTACGTCATCAAGGGCAATCCGGTCGTGGTGCTCACCGAACGCATTGAATACCTGGACGAAAACGGCAAGCTGGTTACCGAATCCCTACGCGACTATTCCCGCAAGGCGATCCGCGCCCACTACGCCAGCCTCGATCAGTTCCTCGCCCGCTGGAAGTCCGCCGAGCGCAAGGAAGCCATCCTCTCGGAACTGGCCGAGGAAGGGCTATTGCTCGAACCCCTGCTGAACGAGATTGGCAAAGATCTCGACCCCTTCGATCTCATCTGTCACATCGCCTTCGACCAACCGCCCCTGACCCGCCGCGAGCGGGCCAACAAGGTGAAAAAGCGCGACCTGTTCACCCAGTATGGCCCCCAGGCCCGCGCCGTGCTGGAAGCCCTGCTGGCGAAATACCAGGACGAAGGCGTGGTGGGCGGCCTGGATAATGTCCGGCTGCTGGAAATTCCGCCCTTCAACGCCATGGGCACCCCGCTGCAACTCATCAAGCAATTCGGCACGAAGGCCCAGTTCGAGGCCGCCGTCCACGAACTGCAAGACGCGCTTTACCAGGATGTCGCATGATGATTGAGCCTCACGCCAAGACGCCAAGGCGCCAGGAACCCGGTGAAGAAGATGACCGTCTGGCCGCACTGGTGGTCGATGCCTGCGTCAAGATCCACCAGCAGCTTGGCCCTGGATTATTAGAGAGCGTTTATGAACGGGTTCTGGCGCACGAACTTGAGACACGTGGTTGTGCGGTTTCCCGCCAAGCAGCCATTCCGATCACATACGAGGGGATGGCGTTTGAAGAAGGTTTTCGTATCGATTTGCTGGTCAACCGCCAATTGATCGTCGAACTCAAGTCTATCGAGGTGGTGCATCCAGTCCACAAAAAACAGCTATTGACCTATCTACGCCTGTCCGGGTTGAAGCTGGGGCTGTTGGTCAATTTTGGCGAAGCGCTCATGAAGACCGGGATACATCGCATCATCAACAATCGAGTGGAACGCATATGAGGGCTCACGCCAAGACGCCAAGGCGCCAAGAAAGTATTTCGCATTGCCAATCCAGTTATCTTCCCAGCCTTCATCCTTGTTTTTGCTTTTCTTGGCGCCTTGGCGTCTTGGCGTGAGCCCCCCTGATATGTCCTCAAGAAACACCGTCAAATCCATCCAGGACCTCATGCGCCAGGATGTCGGCGTCGATGGCGATGCCCAGCGCCTGTCCCAGCTTTGCTGGATGTTCTTCCTCAAGATCATCGACGACCAGGATCAGCAACTGGAAGCCATGCAGGACCGCTACCGCTCACCCATCCCCGTGAAATACCAGTGGCGCACCTGGGCGGCGGACCCGGAAGGCATCACCGGCGACGCCCTGCTCGCTTTCATCAACGGCGATCTGTTCCCCACCCTCAAGGAACTCGCCGGTTTTGGCCCCACGGCCAGCCGCGCCCGCGTGGTGAAAAGCGTGTTCGAGGACGCCTACAACTACATGAAGTCCGGCCAGTTGATGCGCCAGGTCATCAACAAGATCAGCGGCGTGGACTTCAACGACCTGGCCGAGCGCAAGCACTTCGGCGACATCTACGAGCAACTGCTCAACGACCTGCAAAGCGCCGGCAACGCGGGCGAGTACTACACCCCCCGCGCCGTCACCGCCTTCATGGTGGACCGCATCGACCCGAAACCGGGCGAGACCCTGTTCGACCCCAGTTGCGGCACCGGCGGCTTCCTCACCTGTTCCATCCGCCACATGCGCGACCGCTATGTGAAGCAGGTGGAAGACGAACAGGCCCTGCAAGCCAGCCTGCGCGCCGTGGAAAAGAAGCAACTGCCGCACATGCTCTGCGTCACCAACATGCTGCTGCACGGCATCGAAGACCCCAGCTTCGTGCGCCACGACAACACCCTGGCGCGGCCCTACATCAGCTACGGCCAGCACGACCGGGTGGACATCATCCTCACCAATCCCCCCTTCGGCGGGCGCGAGGAGGACGGCATCGAATCCAACTTCCCCGCCCACTTCCGCACCAAGGAAACCGCCGACCTGTTCCTCGCCCTGTTCATCCGCCTGCTCAAGCCCGGCGGCCGCGCCGCCATCGTCCTGCCGGACGGCTCCCTGTTCGGCGAGGGCGTGAAGACCCGCCTCAAGGAACACCTGCTGGAGGAATGCAACCTGCACACCATCGTGCGCCTGCCCAACAGCGTGTTCAAACCCTACGCCAGCATCGGCACCAACCTGCTGTTCTTCGAGAGAGGCGAGCCGACCCAGGACATCTGGTACTACGAGCACCGCGTCCCGGCAGGCCAGAAGGCGTACTCTATGACCCGCCCGATCAAGGTCGAACACCTGAACGGCTGCGTGGCATGGTGGGGTGGCGCCAAACGTGAGGGGCGACAGGAAACCGAAGTCGCCTGGAAAGTCGGCATCGCCGAGATCAAGGCGCGCAACTACAACCTCGACTGCAAGAACCCCCACACCGTCGCCGCCGACCATGGCGACCCGGAAGAACTGCTGGCGCAACTGGACGCCGCCGAGGCGAAAGCCGCCGACCTGCGCGACCAGTTGAAAGCCATCCTGGCTGAGGCATTGCAGCGATGAACCTAAATTCCTCAATTCATTTCGCGCCAAGACGCCAAGACGCAGAGAAAACAAGGGGATATTTCATGTTCGGCCATCACCCAGAGGGTTTGAGTGCGATAACGATAAAACTATTGATTTCCTTGGCGTTCTTGGCGTCTTTGCGTGAGACACGGAGGTTTCTAGGATGACCCAACCCACCATTCGCCAGGACGATTTCAACGAAATCAGCCAACTGATTGCCGCCGCGCGGCAACATGCGTTGCAGACGGTCAACACCGTCCTGATCGAGCTGTATTGGCAGGTTGGCCAAATCCTCAGCCGCAAGATCGCCCAAGCCGAATGGGGCGATGGCGTGGTGGCGCAACTGGCCGAGCATCTGGCCCGCACCCAGCCGGGATTGCGCGGGTTTACGTCACGCAACCTGTTCCGGATGCGCCAGTTTTACGAGGCTTATCAAGACGACGAAAAAGTCTCACCACTGGCGAGACAATTGCCCTGGACCCACAACCTCCTCATCCTCAGCCAGAGCAAAAGGCCGGAAGAGCGCGAGTTCTATCTGCGGCTGGCGATCCGGGAAAAATGGAGCAAGCGTGAACTCGAACGCCAATTCAAAACCGCCTTGTTCGAGCGCACCGTTCTCAGCCCGGTAAAAGTGTCACCACTGGTGTCACAAATTCACCCCGACGCCCTGAGCGTGTTCAAGGACAGCTATCTGGTCGAGTTTCTCGACCTGCCCCAAGGCCATGCCGAAGCCGATTTGCACCGGGGCCTGTTGCAGCGGCTCAAGAATTTCCTGATCGAACTGGGGCGGGATTTCTGTTTTGTCGGCAGCGAATACCCGCTGCAAGTGGGCGGGCGGGACTTCGCGCTTGACCTGTTGCTTTTCCATCGAGGGCTGAATTGCCTGGTCGCCATCGAACTCAAGGTCGGGCGATTCGAGCCGGAATATCTCGGCAAGCTGGGCTTCTACCTCGAAGCCCTCGACCGGGATGCCAAAAAGCCCCACGAACACCCCGCCATCGGCGTGCTGCTCTGCGCCAGCAAGGATGACGAAGTGGTGGAATACGCCCTCAGCCGCAGCCTCTCCCCGGCGCTGATCGCCGAATACCAGACCCAGTTACCGGACAAGGCCCTGCTCCAAGCCAAGCTGCATGAGTTCTATTGGCTGAATGCGCCGGACGAGGATGCCGACGCATGAACCCGGCGCAACTGTTGGCGCATTTCGAGCGCATCAGCGAAGCGCCGGACGCGGTGGCGCGGCTGCGCCGGTTCATTCTCGATCTGGCGGTGCGGGGGAAGTTGGTGGAGCAAGACCCGGAGGAGGAGCCGGCGGCGGAACTGCTCAAGCGGATTCAGGTAGGCAAGACAAAGAAGGCGCCGTCACACGCGCCCATTGTTCCCAGCGGACTGCTGTTTGAGTTACCGCCTGGTTGGGCCTTTGCACGTTTTGGTGATGTGTATTCACTGGAATATGGTGACAACCTTCCGGCAGAAAAGCGCACGAATACCGGCGAATATCCGGTTTACGGATCGAATGGCGTAGTTGGAAGCCACTTTGAGTGCTTTGTGAATTCCCCCTGCATCGTCGTAGGCCGCAAAGGCTCGGCTGGTGCATTGAATCTTTCGCAGACCAATGGGTGCTGCGTTACCGATGTGGCCTACTACTGCACCCCTCCAAGCGGGTTGGATATGGCCTTTTCGTTCAAGCTATTTCATACCCTTGGACTTGATGCTCTCGGGAAAGGTGTGAAGCCAGGTCTAAGCAGAAGCGAAGCGTATTTGTTGCCGATTGCAATTCCGCCCCTCGCCGAACAACACCGCATCGTCGCCAAGGTCGATGAACTCATGGCCCTATGCGACCAGTTGGAAGCGGCGAAGAACGAGCGCGAGGCGCGGCGCGACCGGCTGGTGGCGGCCAGTCTGCACCGCATCAACCACTCCCCTCGCCCGCAGGCGGGAGAGGGGCCGGGGGAGAGGGAAGCTTCGGCCGTCCCCCTGTCCCAGGCCGCCCGCTTCCACCTGAACCATCTCCCGCGCCTCACCACCCGCCCCGAACACATCAAGCAACTGCGCCAGACCCTCCTCAACCTCGCCGTCCGTGGCCGGCTGGTGCCGCAAGACCCGAACAACGAACCGTCGGCGGAACTGCTCAAGCGAATCCAAGCGGAGAAGCTGCTGTTGGTGAAGGAAGGATTGATTCCCCCCTCGAAAGCCAGTGCTGGCGTTGCAAGACTTACGTTTGAATTGCCGTCCTATTGGCAGGCAATCCGCCTTGATGACATGTGTAACTTTGTCACCAGTGGTTCGCGTGGCTGGGCAGAGTATTACGCAGACAGCGGGCCGAAATTTGTCCGTGCACAAAACATCAGATTTGGCCGCCTTCGTCTCGATGACCTGGCTTGTGTCAAACCACCCGCAAGAAGCGAGGGAAAGCGTACCCAAGTATCCAAAGGTGACTTATTGATCGTCATTACTGGCGCTGGCGTGACGAATCCCGCGCTGATGGATCGTGATTTAGGTGAGGCATATGTCAGTCAGCATGTGGCGTTAATCAAACCAGCCTCAACAGCGTTGTCACGGTGGCTATTGCTGTGCCTGATGTCTGGGCCGGGTGGCCGAGACGAGTTATTCGAGTGTGCCTACGGGGCGGGCAAGCCAGGTTTGAACCTGGACAACATTCGAACACTCAACATGCCCCTTCCCCCCCTCCCCGAACAACACCGCATCGTCGCCAAGGTCGATGAACTCATGGCCCTGTGCGACCAACTGGAAGCCCAACTCACCGCCACCCAGACCGACAGCCGCCGCCTGCTCGAAGCCGTCCTGCGCGATGCGCTGGACGGCTTACTCACTGAAACCATACGTTCCAGAATCAAAGTTGAACGGTAGACTCTGGTCAGAAACTTGGGTTCGCCATTTTCAGGGTTACACGATGAGTCGTTTCTCCTTCTCCCGCTGGCTCGGCATCCTGATCAAGGAGTTCATCCAGCTCAAGCGCGACCGGCTCACCTTCGGCATGATCGTCGGCATCCCCATCATGCAATTGCTGCTGTTCGGTTTCGCCATCAATTCCGATCCCAAGCACCTGCCCACCGCCGTGGTCATGGCCGATCCCGGCCCCTTTGCCCGCGCCTATGTGGCGGCCATGGACAACAGCGACTATTTCGAGATCCTCGGCACCCTCGGCGAGCGCGAGGCCGGCCGGCTGCTGGACCAAGGAGAGGTGCAGTTCGTGGTGACCTTCCCGCCGGGGTTCCACCGCGACCTGGTGCGAGGGCGGGCGCCGGTCCTGCTGGTGGAGGCCGACGCCACCGATCCCATGGCCACCGGCGGGGCCATCTCCGTGCTGAACCGGTTGGGACTGGAGGTCTTCGCCCCCGATCTGCCCGGCCTGGAACGTCCCGCCGCCCCGCCCGTGGAGTTGCGCATCCATCGCCGCTACAACCCGGAAGGGGTTACCGCCTACAACGTGGTGCCGGGCCTGCTGGGGGTGATCCTGACCATGACCATGGTCCTCATGACCGGGCTCGCCATGACGCGGGAGCGGGAGCGCGGCACCTTCGAAAACCTGCTGGCGACCCCAGCCACGCCGCTGGAGGTGATGACCGGCAAGATCGTCCCCTACATCCTCATCGGCCTGATCCAGGTCAGTCTCATCCTGCTGGCCGCCCGCTGGGTCTTCCAGGTGCCCATGCTCGGCAACCTGGCCCTGCTCTACCTGGTGGTGCTGCTCTTCATCTGCGCCAATCTGACCCTGGGCATCACCTTCAGCTCCATCGCCCGCAACCAGCTCCAGGCCATGCAGATGACCTTTTTCTTCTTCCTGCCCTCCATCCTGCTCTCGGGCTTCATGTTCCCCTTCCGAGGCATGCCCGGCTGGGCCCAGGTCATCGGCAACATCCTGCCCCTGACCCACTTCCTGGCCCTCGTCCGGGGCATTCTCCTGAAAGGCAACGGCCCCGGCATGCTCTGGGACCACGTCTGGCCCATCCTCCTGTTCATGGGCACAGTCCTGGCGCTGGGACTCAAGACCTTCAGGCGGACCTTGGATTGAAGCCGTAAGACCGGGAGCCTAATCCTTCTTCATCAGGTCGTTTGTTGGTTCTTTTGCAATAGCCGACTACGCCGAGCAAATGGGTCTTCAATTCGACAGGTAGGATGCCGGTGAGCGATAGCGAACCGCATCAATCGCGTCGGCGTCGCCCGCGAATGGTGCGGTTCGTACCTCACCGCACCCTACGGCCCTGGCTGCTCGCGCATCTGTCTTAATCCCTTCTTAATCAGGTCGTTTGTTGGTTCGTTTGCGCAAACGGAATGGTGGTGTCCGATACGTCTTAATCCCTTCTTAATCAGGTCGTTTGTTGGTTCCATTCAGCAGCAGCGGATACCGCACCGGCGCGGTCTTAATCCCTTCTTAATCAGGTCGTTTGTTGGTTCGGAAACTCCGTTACGCAGTGGGAACAGAGGCACAGTCTTAATCCCTTCTTAATCAGGTCGTTTGTTGGTTCCCGTGCTGGTGCCCAACAGCATGCGCTTGCAATCGTCTTAATCCCTTCTTAATCAGGTCGTTTGTTGGTTCGCATTTTCAATGAGTAATGAGTAGAGCGTGAACAGTCTTAATCCCTTCTTAATCAGGTCGTTTGTTGGTTCTCAATCGGTGTACTGAATGCGACTTTATACTCCGTCTTAATCCCTTCTTAATCAGGTCGTTTGTTGGTTCACAAACGACTTATGAGGGGAACGCACGAAATGGTCTTAATCCCTTCTTAATCAGGTCGTTTGTTGGTTCCAAAAATGAGTATCACGTTCACCAAACTTTTCGTCTTAATCCCTTCTTAATCAGGTCGTTTGTTGGTTCATTCTAGTAGAAGCTATTGAGGACTTCCACCAAGTCTTAATCCCTTCTTAATCAGGTCGTTTGTTGGTTCTGCTGTAGTTTAATTCCTCCTCTCGATCAATGGGTTGCGATGGGGGTTGACGATACTGTCCGGTTCGTCCCGGTCTGATCCCAGAATGCGTCCGGTGCTGCGGGATGGGTTGCCCGACAGCAACATGACGCCTTCGGGCAACCGGCGGCGGCCGATGGCGTGGAGTTCCAGGTTGCTGGGCAGGGGGTAGATGCGGACATCATCCGTTTTAGGGTCGATCCGGGCCGCCAGTTGGTCACGGATGCGCAGTATGCCTTGGGTGTTCTCTTCCGCCGTGAAGACGGAGTACTGCATGGGTGTGGCGACATCTTTGAGATAGCGATGCACCCGGCCCAGCCGTTTAGGACAGGTGATGTCGTAGGCTATCAGCCAGGTGCGGGTTTGATTCAGCGCCATTCTTCCACCCTGATTTTGACTCTGCGGTGCAAGCTGCCCAGCAGTTCCGTCAGCCCGGTTTCCAGGCGCGAACCTGCTTTGTGCAGCAAGTATAGCAGCGCGGCGTTGTCGCCCTGGGCCTGATCCATGAAGCCGCGCATGTCGAGATAGAGGGAAAGCCCCAGAAGTTGGGCGATATCCGCCGCCAGTTCGATGGGCCTGCCCTGGTGGCACCAGTAGCGGGGCTTCAGACCCGCTTGATGCAGGGCCTGGAGGACACGGGCCAGAAGCGCTCCGGCATAGGGTCCAGCCCGGACAAAGGCGTGGTTCTCCAGTTCCGGCTGGTAGAGGTGCCGATGGATCAGTTCGTGAAACTCCTCCTCGGCGATGGGCTCTCCCGCCTGTTCCCGGCGGTGGCGCCAGGCGTGCAGGAGACTCATGCGGGCGGCGCGCAGCCAGTTGTTGTAGCAGACATCCCCTTCGGGAAGGGCCAGCAACTCTTCGAGAAGGCCATCCAGACGCGACGGCTTGCCTTGCAGGGGCATGAGATAACCGGCGGGTTCGCCGGCGTTGTCCAGAAAGACGATAGGCAGGCCTTCGCACAAGCAGGCGGCGATGGCCTCGCCCCGCCAGTTCACGCGCTGGGTGGAGATGACGCGGGCCAGCCGGGCCAGGGGATAGCGCAGGGGAGCACCGTTGGCCACTATCACCCGTAGCGCGGGGCCATCGGCACCCACCTGGGTCGGGCGTTTGCCTTGAAGGTAAAGCGGCAGTCGCGGGGAGGTGGTCTGGAGATTCATGCGAATTCTTCCTCTTCATCCTGGGCAAGCAGCGACTCGCTTTCTGCCTTGAGGTGACGGGCCAGGATGCGGCACTGGCGCAGCAACAGGCGGCGAAGGGGTGGCGCCTGAAATTCGTGGTCGCGGTAGAAGGCAGCGCGCCCAGCCTTGCCCAGCAGGCAGGCGCCTTTGTCCTGGGTGAAATGGTCCTGGCGCAAGACGTGGCCACGGAAAAGGGACCAGACCTCCCGGTCCCAATGGGGCCGCAGGGGCTCGATGAGATCGGAAGCCAAAGATTCGCGCCCGAAGCTGGGGCGGTGGTAGAAGCCCAGTAGAGGATCGAGCCCGGCCATGTGGCAGGCACGCACGGCGTCGAAGTGCAGCAGGGTGTAGCCCAGGGAAAGGCAGGCATTGACCGGGTCGCGCGGCGGCCGGCGGTTGCGGCCGTTGAAGCCGAGCGCGGGCGGAAACAAGGCGGCCAGACCCTGGAAATAGCTGCGGGCGGCGGCCCCTTCGATACCCCGGATGCTGGCGCTGCCGATACCCTCCTGGGCCAGTCCTTCCAGCGCCTGATGCAGCCGGGCGATGGCATCGGTAAGGGGTTTGCGCTGATCGGGCCGCGCCGCCAGCCCGTCCATCAGCAGGCGTATCTGGGCGCGGGTCTTGGCGATGACCTGCCGGCGCGCCCAGGCATCGCACCAAGCGGTATCGAAGACCCGCCGGCCTTGGGCCAGGCGGATGGCAGCGTCGTTGTGGGCGGTGCCGAGGATGATGGCGACCCGGCGAGTCTGGCGCTTGGAGAGCAGTAGGATAGCAATACCCGCTTCCGCCAGCTTGGTGAGCACCCCGGTATCCAGCCGGACGTTGCCCTGGATAACCACGCGCTCCAGCAGCTTCAGAGGCACTGTGCCGCTACGTTCCTCGCCTTCGTACAGGGCCAGGGCCGCGCCGTCGGCGCGGACTTCGAGATTGGAGCGGTCGAGAACCAGGGTGGTCATGGCTATTGGATGTAAAACAGGCTGGCGTCATGGGGTTCGTCCGCGATCCCCAGGGTGAGGACGGTGGAGCGCGGGTCGAGGCCGATGAGCAGAAAACTGTCCTGGTCCTCTTCCAGCAGCAGCGACATTTCCTTGAGCAGTGCGGCCCGCTCCCCGTCCGAGAGCCAACATTCATAGGCCGACTTCTGGCCGCCGGTGGCGTAGCCCTTGACCAGCTCCAGCGAATGGCGCAACCGGCGCGGGTCAGCGACATCGTAGGCGGCAAGGTAGAGACGGCGGTTCATGGCGAGGTCCAGCGGGTTGTCCGATGATGGCAGTGTAGCCGCCACCTGCCGACCGGGCCTGGGCCGCAAGCTTGCGGGATCAGCGCAGGGGTTCGAGCGGCCCGAAACAGCGATAGGCGCCTTGTTCGTGGTGGTAGAGCATGACGCGAGGGCCATTGGACAGCTCTGCGGCCACCAGAAACGCGGAGATGTCAGGGCCGGCATGAAAGAGGTGAACGACATCGACACCCGCATCCATCAGTTTTCGTGCCGCCGCGCGAATATCGCGGGCAAGATCGGTCACTTGTTCAGGCTTGAGTGCGGCGGCGCGCGTAACGCTGGCGATGCGGTCATCCGTGATGTAGGCCAAGGCCGCATCGGCTGCCAGGTGGCGGCGCACACTGGCCCCAATTGCCTTGCCGGGCAGCAGATCGACGATCAGCACCCCCGGACGGCCGCCGGGATTGCGGGCGATCTCCGCCAGCCATTTCCGCCGCTGGCGCCGCTCGCCAAAGACGACCTGCCACCAGGTCCAGAACACCGGCACGGCCAGAACGATCCCGATCACAATGCCGATGGGGTTCAGTATTTCGTTGATGATCCAGAGCAGTTGGTTCATGTCGCCGCTTCGCCGGGGCGCACACACTCGATCTCGATGCCAAGGCTGAGTTCGAGCCAGGGCCGGTCGGCAGTGACGGCCACCGCGCCCAAGGACTTGGCCAGCGCCAGGCAGGCGCGGTCTCCCAGAGACAGGCCCAGGTGGCGGGTGGGGGTGCGCAACTCGGCGGCCGCGAAGGCAAGCGCGTGGTCGAATGGCAAAATTGGCAAATCGAGGTTGTCCAGCCGCGCCCTGGCCTCCGCAAGGGGCACTTTCCAGTCCACCAGACGGGTCAACACCTCGGTCAGATTGACCGCCAGCAGCACCCCTCGCCGCCCCAGCAGGATGTCGGACACGCGCCCGGCGCCGGGTTCGTCGTTGAGAAACGCCAGCATGGCAGAGGCATCGAGAACGAACTCACTCATTCGCGGCCTCGGCTCTGCGCTCCGCGATCAACTCATCGACCAGCGACACACCTTCCGGCACGTACTGACGTATCAGCGCCTGGGCGCGATGCAACTGTTCGCGCCGTGTGAACAGCCGCGCTTCGCCCTTCCCCATTTCCCAGATGACCGTGTCACCCTCATGGAGCCCCAGCGCCTTACGGATTTCTGCCGGAATGACAACCCTTCCGCCTTCTGACATTTTCATGGCATACATGACTTTTGCTCCATTCGTTACCTTCTCTGTCAGACTAATTCTTGCCCGGCTGATCCGCAACCGGCTGGACCCGATATTCCTCCAGCCGCGCCCCGAAGCGTTCCAGCTCATCAGCGGACAACTCCCGCCCCCGCGCCTCCGGCGGCAGATCCAGCGAGAGATTGAAAAACCGCCCGCCCCGCGCGCAAACCTCGGCGGCCAGATTCACCGGCAGCGTGCCGATGATGCAGTCACCGGCCCGGATGCGGGCGGGGTCAAGATGGGCGATTTGCTCGTCCACCTCAATGCCTTGGCGAGCGGCCCACTTGATGGCGCCGGGGTGGCGGGTGATGAGGTAGGTGGTCATGTTTGACTTCCAAGTTGTTCGATGGCCTCTTGGAACCGCTGCTTGGTTTCTTTCTTGCCGGGCATACCCCAGACCTTGGTCATGGTCTCCCTGAGCAGTTCAGCCGCCGCATTGCGGCTGCGTTTGTCCTGCCAATCCAGGGCGGTCTTCATGAAACCCATTCGCTGATTGTCGAATTGTCCGCCGGGCTGGTAGGGGGCTGCGCGGGCGGCATCGAATAGCCTGCGGAACTGTTCGATGGTGGGCTGGCGCTCTTCCCATGCCAGCTCTTCCGGGGTCATGGTTTGGCGGCGGGCTTCCTTGGCCAGGCGTTCAGCTTCGGCACGGCCCTCTGCTTCTTTTTGTTCATGTTCCGCTTTAGCGGCGGGATTTTCCTGCATGGCACCATAGCCCACCGCTGTCTTAGCGCCGAAGCCGAGCCAGTTGAAGGCATGGTGAAAAGCAGCATCCAGCAGGACTTTCCAGCAGTCGCTTGCGACCAAGCTGGGGGCAAGCCGGTTGAGGTACGCGAGGTCGCATTGAACATGGAAAACAAAGCGCGACTTGGGCGGCACGGTGAGAAAGCTGATGGGGTTGGGCTGGCCGGATTCGTGGGGTGATTGGCCATGTTGGTAGTAGTGGGACTGGTGCGGGGTCATGATTTCCACGGTCAGGCTGTCGCCGGCAATCTGAGGGATCACGTCCCAGAAGCTCAACGCACCACGCAGGTGGTCGATGTCGCCGTCGCTGCTTTCCTTGCCGAACAGGGCGTTGATGGCGGCCGCATCCCAACCCTGCGTATCGCCCCAGTCGCCACGGGCCAGTTCCCGCGCCTCCTGGCGCAGTACGCCCTTGATTCCACTGCCGGGCAGGTAGGGCAGGCCATAGGGATTCAAGAAGGCGAAGCCGTTCTCCAGCGGGTGCTCATTGCCCAGACCGGTGGTGAAGGGGGCGGTGGCGAGGGCATCGAGCTGAAAGGCAGCTTCCGTCGCCACCGCCACGACGAAAACCTGCTTCTGGCGAGCCAGCAGCTCCCGCATGGTTTGCTTGTCGCAATCGTTCAAGCGTTTGGCGCCGTCAAGTGGCTTGTCCTTGCTTTTTGACCAAGCCGAGCCTTCCCACAGTTTGAGATACATGCCAAACCGCATGCCCGGCGAGGCGTGCTGGAAATCCGTGCCCAGATAGTTGGGAACTGCTGCAATCGGCATGTCAGTCTCCCCCCTTGCGGGCGGCGGCCATCTGCCGCATCCAGCGCAGCCAAGCGAAGGCTTCGGCGGTGAGTGCCTGGTAGTCGCCGGGTTTGGCTTTCATGAGAGATTCCATGAACGGTCCAAAGTTGGCGCTTTGGATCAATTGCGGAAAACGCTGTTGCAGCCATGTCCGCAAATGGCTGGCGACATCTTCGTTCTGTCGCCCAGACTCTTTCTGGCCCTTTTCATGGCAGAACGCCAGCACCTGCATCAGCCCGCTGTTCATGATGAGCGCGGGCAGGCCCTTGGCGACGTTGACATGCTCCTTGGTGTATCCCGCGCACTTCTCCCAAGCATCCTGGGCGCGTTGTTGTTCCAACGTGGCCATGTTCAGCCCTCCACTACTTTCGCCACCACCAGACCGCGTCCGGTGGTGGCGTCGCCGCCGATCTGCAACAGCTTGCCGTCGATGACGCCCTTGATCTTGGCCATCACGCTTACGGCATCTTCATGACTGTCCTGTTTGCCGGTTCGGGTCTGGCTGACCAGCAGCGGCACCACCAGCAGGGATTCGGGCGGCAGGTTTTCGGTGTAGAACAGGCCTCCGTCGCTTGCCGTGCCGGTGTCCGGGTCGATGCGCACATGCGGCTCGACCAGCATGGCGTTCTGGGCGAAGTAGGCGAAATCGGTGTCCGAGAGAACCACTAGGTCGGTTTTGAGTTTTTCGCGGAAGAAGGCGTAGGCATTGCCCTCAGGTAAGGCTTTGGCGGCAAGCTCCGTCGATAGGTTCGGTAGGTCTTGCGGAGAGATCTTGGCTCGGTATTCAAAGGCTTCCAGGTGCAACTTGTCGCCGGAGAGCAAGTCAGGATTGGCGAGTAGGCAATGCTCATCCATGACCGCCAGCGTCGGCCAGTTGACCTTGATGCCGATCAGGCCCAGCAATCGTTGTGCACGGGACAGGGCCTGCGGGCAGGTGGCATAGACATAGCCGCCTTTCAAGGAACGCACCGGCAAGGCAACGAGTTGGGCGTCGCCGAAACTGACCGCGCCGGCATGCAGATCGTTGCCGCCAGCATCCGGCCCGAACAGCCGGTCGATCAGCTTTTCATCGCCACCAATGGCGGTGAAACCATGCCGTACCGCCCCCTTGATGCCAGACCCGGCAAAGCAAGGATGGCCGGTATGGCGCTCGCGCTGGATGGGGTTGTCGATGATGCCCACGGCTTGGCCCGCGCCCAGGTGGACGGGGCTGACGGCGTAGAGGAACAGGGCTGCGTGTTTTTCAAACATGGTGTGTCTCCCTTCAAGATTCGATGTCGCTGGAAACCAGCAGATTGACGATGAGGCGGATCATCAGATCCTTGTTGGCAGGTTGGCTTTCGGCCACCAGCAGGGCCAGGGCGGTAAGGGCGTTTTCGTTGATGTTCATGGCCATTCCCTCCTGTTGCAGGTAGAGCAGGAACAGGAAGGAGCCGATGCGCTTGTTGCCGTCGGAAAACGGGTGGTCCTTGATGACGAAGTACAACAGGTGGGCTGCCTTCTCCTCGCGCGTTTTGTAGAGCGATTCGCCGAACATGGTTTGTTCGATACTGCCGAGAATGCCTTGGATGGCTTCCTCGCGCTCGCGGCCGAACAGGCCGGTGGCTTCGCCCCGATCCAGTAACGCGGTTTTCAACTCGGCGATGGCGGCCTTTGCCATCTCGTAATCGAGAACGCCGTGCGCGGGTTGACAGGTGGCGGGCAGGCTCAAGCCGTCCTCGTCGTATTGCAGCAGCAGCCGCCAGGTCTTGGCGTATCCCACAATGAGGGCGGTGACTTCGCGGCCCACTTCGTTCACCAATGCCTGGTTTTCCAGGGTGCGGGCCAGCAACTCGATGGCTTGTTGCGCCTCGGCCATGCCTTTTTCCGCCAGACGCGCCGGGTTGAAGGTGTAACCCTGCACCAGATGCTCGCGCAGGATGCGGGTGGCCCACTGGCGGAACTGCACACCGCGCTTGGAATTCACCCGGTAGCCGACGGAGATGATGGCGTCGAGGTTGTAGTGCATCACCTTGCGAGTAACCTGCCGCGCGCCCTCGGTTTGAACTACCGAGAAATCCTCGGTAGTTCCCGATTCGTCCAGTTCTTCCTGGGCATAGATGTTTTTCAGGTGCAGGCCGATGTTGTCGGTGGAGGTTTCCAGCAGGTCAGCCAACTGCCTCTGGCTCAGCCAAACGGTCTCGCCTTCCAGGCGCACGGTCACGTTTTTTTCGTTTGCGGTGTAGATCAGTAATTCGCTCATGTTCTTCTCCCTTTATTTCCAAGCTGCCAACCCGAACCGGTTGAAGCCTTCGGCCCGGCGTTGCGCATCTTCGCCGCCTTTGCCCCACAATCCTGCATCGGCAAGCTTGCGGAGCGCCTCGGGCGTGGCGTTGAGTTCGTCCAGCCAATAGACGCTGCCGGCGGGCGCGGCGCGTTGCGCGGGTTTGGGTTGCCACTTGGCCAAATCCCAACCGGAAACGACTTCAGCGCGCGGTACTGCGGCACAAACGAGACGACCGCTGACTTCGCCCAGATGGAAGCGATCTTCGGCATCGAGACCCGGCAGCTTCCAGCCCTCGGGAAAAATCCCCGGTGTGGCAAGAACGAGACGACAACGTCCAGCACGGACGATGGCGGCGTAGTCGGGTTCGGCCACATTCGGCGCCGCGGCATGAATGGCCGCCGCCCGGCCGTCGCCGCCCAGACGGACCATGCCGCTTGCTGGGGGTACGGCGCCTGCAACGCCAACCAGAAAACCGACGCCGGGTTGCATCGCCACCGCCTGCACGGAGAACAACCTCCCGTCAGCGGCGCGGCGGGTGGCGGCATCCAGGCCCACACCGACACGGGGATCAATGGACCAGAGTTCATTGCTTTTGACGAGATCGGCCGGCAACGGCAACACACCCGCCAGATACTTGCGCCAACCGGCCTCGGTCAGCCAGTAACCGGAAGCCGCTTTTCCACGTTCGGCCTCGGCGAGCACCGGCAGATTCGGCAAGGGCGACGATGACAGCACACCGGCGGCGGGTGCAGAGGGATTGAGGGTACGCACCGAGTTGGCCTTGCTGTCTTGCTCGTTGATGATCAGATCAGCAGGCGGGGCGATCAGCGGCTCAACCCGGCCATCGGCCAGCAAGCGGGCCATTTGGAAGCTTGTGACTTGGAATGTACCCGGATTTTCGGGCGTGCCCAGCGAGGGATGCTCCACTCGCCCGGCGGCAAAAGCAGCCAAATCCACGCTGTCGTCGGCCAACATGCGCGAACGCAAGGCGCCCGCTGCTACCGATGGCCAGGGCGGCACCAGCGATTCGCCGTAACTGCCGGGGTCGCCAAACAACTTGTTGCCGCGCAGGAACAGGACATCCAGCGGTTCCAGAAAACGGTATTCGATGGCGCTCATGCTTGTTCTCCGGCGCGGGTTTCACGGGCCAGGAACTCGGCCACAGTGAGGAAGTTTTCCAGCCACTTCAGGCTGTCCTTGGGTTGGGCTGCGGCGAGCGATGCAAGGCGACGGGCCAGGTCGGATACCTTGTGTTCTTCACGCACCCGTTCCTTTTCTTTCGGTTTGATCTGACGATCAAACTGATAGCCAAGTAACGAAGCCAGTATTTCCGGCTTGCCCTTGGGATCTGGCAGGTCCGTCATCCATTCCAGGCTGTGATAGACGGCGCGGCGCGAGGTTGCTTTGTCGGAGAGGAAATCCCGCAAGTTGCCAAGCAGCATCACCGGTTCACCCCATTTTTCCGTAAGACGGAGCGCACCGCCGGAACGCTTGATGACGGTGATGGAAAAAGCATCGCGCTCCCCCTCGTTCTTGGCGCGCTTTTCCGCCTCGCGTAGTTCCCGCATCACCGCCCCCAGAGGCGCTTGATGATGGGCGATGACCGCGCCGCAACTGGCCGTGGCTTTCGTACCCATCATCCGCATCAGCTTGCCTTTGAGCATGGCGAAGCCATTTTGCAGGGTCAGGCCGCGCGGGTCGCGCCCGCCTTCATGGGCTGGGTCGTCCCCGGAATAGGCCAGCCGCAAACGCTGCATGGATGAAAGCAAGTCCGACACCGGCAACATGGCGAGCACATCGTCGCCGCCGGCATAGATCACCCGGCCAAGATGTTCTTCTTCCACCACATGGCGCACCACGCTGAGCGAAAAGTCGTTGAGCGCGCCGGAAATGGCCAGATGTCGGTTGGGCGAAAGCGCCCGTTTTTGCGCGCCATAGGCCTGGATCAGCTTCTGCTTGGCGGCATGTTTGTCGAAGCCGTCTTGCACTTGCGGGTGGAAGCTCTTGCGGTACGGAATGGCGTAGTCGTCGCCACCGGAAAGCCAGGCGCCCATGCGGTCGCCGTCCATCATGAGGAGCGCGTAATAGGTTTCGAGCTTGATTTCCTCGCCCTTGTCCGTGCCTTGCGCCAGCGTTTGCCGCACCAGTCGCTGCGCCTGTTCCAGCGCCGCGTCGTCGTCGGCATCGCGCGCGGCTTCCAGCAAGCCGGGGATGCGTTTGGCATCGACCAGGACTGGGTTCCGGGCATGTTTAGACATCAATCGGCGTGGCAAGGCCACCGGATCGGCGTGGCCAATGGCTTGCTTGAAGCCTGCGCTGGTCAGTCCACCACGCGCCAGCCATTGGTCTAGTTGATGCGCCAACGCCATGGTGTGGGTGGAGACCACAAAGCGACCGATGGTTTCCTGCTCACCGCGTTCGCCAGCCGCCAATGCCAAGCCCACTTCTTCCGCGAACAGAGTTGGCCACAGGCGCTTGATGGCGGGCAATGCGCTTAGATGCTCGCCCTTCTTCGCCCAAGCGGGTTTTTTCGCTGCCACCTTCACCCACAGGGTATCGGTCTGCTGGCGATAGGACTTCAGCAATTGCGCCGGGTCGGTGGTCAGCCATTCGGCCTCGCCGGTCAGCGAGCAACGCCAGCCTTTTTGTTCAGTCTGGTCGAAAGCGCGCGTACTTTTTGCCGCCGCCAGCACCCGTTCCGCCAGGTCGTACACCGCCGGGTAAAGCACGCCGGGGTTGGGGGCGAAAAAGACCGTGCCATCACCCCAATCGATTTCCTTCTGTAGCGCCTGCCAAGCGGGTTGCGCTAGAAAGCCGCAGGGCTGACCCGCTTCCACGCCGAAGAACGGCGCCATGGCTGAGGAAAGCAGGCTCACATCGAGGTCAGTCTGTTTGGCTTTGTTGCGTGTGTGGATCAGTGAAAACGGCACAGCCGCCCAATGCACTTCCGGGAAACCTTCGAGCTGCTCCCGCATCTGGCGGTGGGCGTGTTGAACGCTTTCATTCGCCAGCCCGGCAGTTTCAAGCAAGCGGTCAACCACCCCCTGGCCCTGATCCTGCAACCATTTGCGCACCTTGCGCGACACCTCTTCGGCCAGCGCCTTGGCCCGACTGGCGGGAACGACCGCCACGAATCGGTTGGGCAAGGCCGCCGAGAACAGCGGATTGGCGTCGGTGCCGCGCTTCGCCCATTCGCAGTCCTTGAACAATTCGTCGGGCAGATTCATCTCGCCGCGCAGCCACAAGTCCACTTGCGGCACGCCGCGCAGACGCGGGAACAGGATGGCGTCCGGCCCCAGGGCTTCGCACACCGGTTTCATCGCTTCCCAGGCCAGGCGCGAGAGCAGATGCGAACCGGCCCAGAGGTCGGACGTGGTGCGTGCGCTGGCAATGAAACCCTGCACCGGGCCGATGGACAGCGCCAGCAGCGCGGCATCGCCATCCGGATCGGCGGCAAACGCGCCCGCGAAGGCGGAGGTGAGGTCGAGGTGATCCCAAATCGAGTGATCCGGCACGCGGGTATCGGCGGGCAGTACGCCCCAAAGCGCGCCGAGCTTGCCGTTGTCTTCTTCCTCGATCAGTTCCGGGCCGAAGCGCCAGTAGGCCAGGAGGGTGCGTAAATAGTCGGACTCCATAGGGCGGCCCGTGGCTGCCATATCGGGCACGGCCCGACCTATGACGAGACGCGAGAAGTGCTCGAAACTGCGTTGCTTGATGTCGTCCAACTCAGTGTCGCCCAGGTCGCCGTGTTTGCCCAAGACGAGCTGGTCGCCGGTCAGCGGGTGGATAAGCACCGGCTTGTTCGTCCAGTGCACCTGCGCCCAGGGGGCAACCCCAAAGGTTTTCTGTTCGCCTTTCTTGGTGGTGACAGTGATTTCCTGCATGGGCCACTTCGGCCGGTCCGCCGCCGCCACCCACCAGTCGGCCCGCTCGACGATATGTTCCATGCTGGGTGGCAAATTGAGTTTTTCGACTTGTGTGCCATCACGGCGGCGAACCATATTCGTCTCGAAACCGAGCGCTTTGCCGATACCGACAATACTTCCGCCTTCGTGCCCCGCCGGGTCGCGCAGCAGCACCAAGGCTTTTTCCGCCGGGTCGTGAACGCGGGCGGCGAGTTTGGTTTGCCAGATGAGATCGTTGTTCATGCTTTCCTCTCAGGCCGGGGCGCGGGTCAGTTGTTGGGCAGGCGCATCGAGAAACGTGTGGACGCGCTGCCAGACGGACTCGATGACTCGACGATCCGGCTTGAAATCAAGCGGCGGCAGGCAAGGCACATGAAAGATCACGCCGACGAATTTGCCTTCTAGCGTTTTGCGAACCTTGAAACGCAGGCTGTTGGGTAGGCGGAATGTCCCTTTCCAGGCCTTGGTGCTGTGCCGCGTGATGGGGTAAGACAGCCAATGCCGTTCCAGGGGTTGCGGGTGCGGCGGTTGTTCATTGGGAAATTTGAACTGCGTGCGCATCCCGATCTTGACGACAGCCAACTCCCGCATCAGCGCTTTCCAGTCGTCGAACGGGCGAGTTTGCCAGATCAGGGTGCCGTGGTCGTCCTGTCCGATGGCGTGCGGCCAGTCGAGCGACAGGCAATCGCGCCAGGGGCGAAGCGGTGTTGTGCCAGCTAACGGCGTTCCCTCACCCCGGCCCTCTCCCGGCGGGAGAGGGAGCAAAGCGAACGAGCCCCAGCCATTGCGGCTTCTCCCGCCGGCCGTGGCGTAGCGATCCATGAGCCAAAGCGCGCGTTCGATGTGTGGTGCTTGCTCGTCGGGCACAGCGATGGCAAGCGTCGCTGTCTCGCCGACTTGAATCGCGGCATTGTTCTTGAGTTGGGGTTGTTTGCTGCCATGCGGCAGCGTAAGCGGCCCATATCCCAGGTAAAGATCGCTACCGACCGGAAACTTCACATCAGGATGAGACACGGTTGGCAAGGGTTGCCAAGCCCGTAGCGTGCCGACCCCCCACTTGTCGAGCCGAATCCGCACCGCGCTCTTGCGCGCGGCCACCGCCCGCCCCTGCTCATCGCAGTCACTTTCCAGCCAGGCATGACCAAACAACATCCCTTCCTCCCGGCGCATGGCGACGGTGCTTTGCGGATAACGGTGGTCTTCGGCATAAGCTACCCGCCACCACTGCCGCAGCAGGGCCTTGAACGGTGGCGTGCGCCACTGCGCTTTCTGCTCGGCGTTGCCCAGAAAAGCTGGGGTGTTGAATTCAACGGTGTATTTGAGCAGCTTCATGGTTCTCTCCCAGAGGTTTTGCCTATTCTGCCTTGACTTCAAACGTATTCATTTTGCGGCAAGCTTGCCGAAGCACTTGGCTTATCTTTCCACCCAGGCCCTGATTTTCTCGTCCAACCGGGCCAATTCGGCCCCGCAGACCAGTTCGATGCGAAGGGCACCGGCCAGCCGCTTTTCCGGTTCACGCAAGGGGCGGTAACTGGCCAGCATGCCGCGTGTGCCCAGGCCACCGACGCGGCGGCAGATTTCGGCGAGTTTGAACAGGGTGTCGTTGGCCTTGGGCGCTTCGGGTTTGTCCATGCGCGCGGTCTTGCATTCGATGACGAACAGGCGATTCCGGGCCATGAAGGCCACGTCCAGTTCGTTCTTGACGCCTTCCCGGTCCAACACCGTCAGGTTGGAGGCCTTGTCGCGCAGACCCAGTTCCTCGGACAGGGTCGTGAGGGTGCGAAAGACATACTGTTCCAGCCAGCCGCCTTTGGCGAAGCCAAGGTCGGCTTGGCTTGCGAATTTGAGTTTGTTGCCCAGCACCGAAAGCACACCTGCCTCCGCGAAGTCCCGCAGCAAGGCCTCCAAGGCGTGCGCGGCTGTCCTGTTGCTGTGGCGACAGCGTTGTCTCCAGGTGTTTTCGGTCTTCTGCTCCCTGAGCCAGCCAATTCAGTTCGGCGAGGGGTTTCTCCAGACTGCCGACCTGAGTAATGAGGGTACGCAGCAGGTCCTGATGCCGAGGGAAAAATTGGGGGCGCGCGACTTCTTGCTCCAACCTGAAGCCGTAGCCCTGTAGGTAGTGAGGCAGGCGAAGCTGCTGGTTGAGCCTCTGACGGCGGGAGTCTTTGCCGAGCCAGATGACCTCGTCCGTATCCACGTCCACGTAAAACTGGGGCCAACCATAGGCCAGGGCGACCGATTGGGCAGCCAGTGCCATCAGCTTGGTGCCGCCGGTGAGGTTGAGGATGAGTTCTTGCCCCTCGCGGGCGGCGGCGATTTCGAGCAGGGTATTTTCGAGACTGCCGTAGTCGTGTTCGTTCTCCAATGCCACCAACCTGGGCTTTACGCCCGCCTCGCGCAATACGGTTTCCAACGCCTCGGCACGGGGCCGCATCTTGCCGGATACCAGCAGCAGTGCCTCGGCGGGTTTCAGTTCAGGATCGAGGGCGGGCAGCAGGTTCGCCGCCGCTTGGTCGGACACCAAGAGGATATGGACCCGGTTTCGGCTGTTGTCGGTCATGTCGGTATCCTCAATCACGAATGTGAATCTGGCCGGGGTCCAGGGTCAGCCCGAACAGGGCCTCGCGCCGGTTGCCCACCGGATGGATCTGGTAGGGCTGGGCGCCACTTTCACCCAGGGCGTGGATCAGGGCCTTGTGCAGCCTGTTCTTGGCGGGGCTGAACCAGGTGCTGTCCATGCCGTTTTTCAGGGCGTCCTCGGCGCGTTCGAACTCACCGCTAAAGCCGCTGGAAAGTTCCCGGAACAGGTCCAGGAATTCGCGGGCGCTGCCGGATGCGCCGTCCTTGCTGCAATGGAGGGGGCCGCGTCCCTCCAGACGGCGGCGCGCCATCCAGAGCAGGAGGGCGAAGTTCTGGTTCGTCAGTTTCAGCCGTTCGCCGCCAGCGGTGGCGGTGCGTGCAGCAGGGTCTATGACCAGTTGCGGGGTGCGCCCTTTGCACTGGGCGGCGGCCACGGTCTGGGAGAAGCTGCTCGCGCCCTTCAACAATTCGCCCGGCAACCCCTCGCGCAGGCGCACAAAGGGGATGTCGGCCAAATCGACCCGCGCGTTGCGGGCGTCCAGGGTGATCTCCCGGTCGCCGCGACGGCTGTGGATGGGGTGGTCGTAGGGCGTGGGGTAGTAGAAATCCCGGTTGGTCTCGTAGGGACCGGAGACCAGCACATGGGAGAGGCGGTCCTGGGGGCGGCCGTAAAGGGAGAGGGCGTATCCCAGGTAATAACCCATGGTCTTGCGTCCCCCGGCGATGGAGACTTGCAGCTCCGTAGCCGGGTCGGCGGTGAGGCGGCGCACCCTTTCGGTGATGAAGTCGGCGGCCTGGGTGTTCTGTTCCGGGGTGCGAATGTCGTCCAGTTCCTGGCCCTGAGCGTCGCTCAGGACCTGGATCTGGTCTGCCGTGAAGGCGATGGGCGGCAGGCCGTAATCCCGGCATAGCCGATGGAACCAGCCCTCGCCCTGAAGCAGGTTGAGCCGGGCGTTTTCCTTGCCGGTGGCGGTGGTGATGAGGTGGATCTCATCCGGTATCCAGGGTGACCCGCCCCGGCACGCCAAGGCGTACAGGGTCTCGGTGACTACCTGGGGGGTGAGGCCGGTGACGGCGAGGAGGATGCGGCGGGTCGATGGGGGGTTCATGGCGGCTATCCTGGCTCATGACGGCGGGGACTGTATTTGCGGCAAGCTTGCAAGGATTCGATACCGGCCCAGCCCCATGGTGGCGCCACTGCCAGCATGGGTGAACTGGCCCAGCCAGAGATAGGGCCAGAAGAGGCTTAGATCGGTGCTATCGATCTGGATGCGCCCGGTCACGCCGCCCAGTTGCATGGCGGCCTGCTGGCGCTTCGAGTAACGGCCATACTCACGCCATTGCAGTTCGCAGCGAGCGCTTACCTGCCGGGCGCTGTCCATCAGGGCACGGAAATCGGTCTCCAGCGGCGTTTCGGTGTGGAAGTAGGTCAGCATGGAGATCCGCCGCAGGAGGTTGCCGAACAGGTCCGCAAAGACAAAATCGCGTGGACCGACGTGTCGGCCTTCACGCTTGACCCGCAGTGGGGTCTCTATTTCCAGGGTACAGAGGGCAGGAACAGGCTGCGGCTCAGGCACCTGGGCCGGCAGGGTTTCGAGGGCCTCGCCAGGGCTAAAGATGTGCCGCCAATCATCCGTTCTCAACGAAATCCGTTGTTCCACCCGAATCAATTCCAGCCTGTTACCGGAGACACCACGCGGCCCGGCGGCGGCCTGGCTCAGTGCATGGATAAAGACCGGTAGGTGGCGGTTGGCCTGCCCGATCAGGGTGAAATCGAGCCGATGGGGTGCCTCTTCATCGGGCTCCAGTACGAAGGGATGGGGCGCGTTCTCGTAATGGCGCATCTTCTCGGCACCCACATGGGGCGGGGTGTCCCAGAAATAGGGATAGAGACAGGATCGGTACAGCAGGCAGTCGCGGCACTGGGCTTGCCGCGTGACGCAGACCGCCGATCTCAGGGCGTGGCCCAGGGCGCCGCGCCAGGCGTTGCCGGGAAAATCGGAGAAACGCAGAGGAGCCCCGGCGGAAAAGTGGGCGCGGTAAAGGCCGATGGGTAAGACGGGCGATGCTTGCATCAGAGATATCCATCCTTGTTGAGCCTGTGGCACGAACTTCTTGCGAGTTTAACGGATTTCGCAAATGGCAAGGGATTGAGGGACCCATAGCTCTTCGGTTGCAGGATGCTTCCAGGGGAACACCCCCAACACCCGCCCTGGATCAATGAAACCGGCGGTCCGGCGGTCAGTTAGCTTGAAAAGGTGATGTTTTTCGATATAGTCGTCAGAAAATTCCTACAAGCTATTGTGCCGGATGTCCGTTACGGCAACCTTGCCAGATACTTGCGAAAACCCATAGCCCATGGAAATTCTCTTCTCCCACATACCGAGCCACACGACGCCCAGCGATCTCTATCGCTTTGTTCAAGCGGGGATAAAGAGCTGGTGGTTTCCTTTCGGCAGGCCGCCCATCCTCGGGTGCGAGATCCTGGAGATCTACGACGAGGAATCCAGGGAATACGAATACCACGGCATCGTCAGGTTCGACGACCTCAAGACCGCCGAGCGGGCCATCAAGCGATTGAACGGAAGGTTTCTGTTCGATCAGCACGTCAGGGTGCGCGAGTACTGCCGCCGTTCGCCCGGCGACCGCCGTTTCATCAGTGAGGAGGATCTCCTCACTGGACAGTCGAATGAACGGCGCAGGCCCCTGGACCGCCGCAGGCCCGTCTTGCAGGTCAAGCGTCAGCGGCTTTCGTCCGAGGAATCGGCCTGACCCTGGGCCGCGAATCCCTCCCTACCCTTCCCCTTGATGCATTGCCGGCAGCAGCCGCTTTGGCTAGTCTTTCCCCACACACCCATTATTTAAGGGCCTCGCATGTCGGACAAAACTTATCGGCTGCTTTTCTGGGGGGAGATTCTGGAGGGTTTCGACGAGAAACGGGCCTGGAACGAACTGACCCGGTCCACCAAGATCACCCCGGAACGGCTCAATGCCATCCGGGAACGCGGTAAGACGGCCGTCCTTTTCAAAGGTTTGTCCGTGCGGCAGGCGTTCGAACTTCAGGAGAAATTTGCCGCTGCCGGCGTCAAGACCCATCTGAAGGAAGACCCGGAAGGACCCCCTGACCTTTCTCCCTTGGCGGAAGAGGACGCCCCGCCCCCGCGAGTCCCGGTTTCGGCAACCGCCAAACCATCCGGGAGCCTGCATCCACAGGAACACAGCTTCAATTTCACGGGTGAGGGAGGTGAGTATTTCCGCATCTGGATCGTCAATCTGCTGCTGACCATCCTCACGCTGGGGATCTATGGCCCTTGGGCCAAGGTTCGCAACAAGCGCTACCTCTATGGCAACAGTTTTCTCGACGACATCAGCTTTCAGTACCTGGCCAAGCCCCTGCAACTGCTCAAGGGCCGGCTGATCGCCCTGGGGCTCTTTGCTGTCTTCCTGACGCTGCAATTCATCCATCCCATCATCGGCTCCGCCTTCATGTTTCTGCTGATGCTGGGCATGCCCTGGGCAATCAACCGCTCCCTGGCGTTCAATGCCCGCAACTCCGCCTACCGCAACGTCCGCTTCGACTTCAGGGGCCGGACCGGTGAGGCCTATTGGGTCTTTCTCGTCTGGCCCGTCCTGGGAAGCCTCAGCTTCGGTCTGGCCTGGCCCTACGCCTTCTACAAGCAGCAGCGCTTCTATGCGGCGAACAGCTATTTCGGCACCACGCCCTTCGAGTTCAACGGCGAGGCGCTGAGCTATTACAAGATCGCCGGTCTGGGCATCCTGCTGGCCATCGCGATCCTGGTAGTAAGCAGCCTCCTCGGCAATCTCTTCCTGCCCCTGGCCTTCATCGGCCCCTTCCTGACCTTCGTGCTGGTCGGGGCCTTTTTCACGGTGCAGATGTCGAACCAGTTGTTCAACTCCACCAACCTGGCGGACCTCTATTTCTCCAGCACCCTGGAGACCCCCGCCTATCTGGGGATCTATGCCGTCAATACCCTGCTGATCGTCCTTACCCTCGGCCTCTACTACCCCTGGGCGAAGATCCGGCTGATGAAATACCGGGCCTCCTGCCTCTCCCTGGCCGGACTTTCCAATCTCGACCACTTCCTCGCAGGCGTCCAGAAACAGGTGGGCGCCACCGGTCAGGAAATCGCCGAGGTCTTCGATGTGGAATTCGGCCTTTGACCGCCGTCCAGGGCCAGTATTACGACGGCGCCAGTTCCCGCAGGATCGAGGCCAGTCTTGCCCTGGCGGACCACCGGCTTGTCCTCAAGGCCGGTGATGACATTCTGTCGATAGTCCGGGCCGATGAGGTAGAGATCTCGCCCCGCCTGGGCGATACAGTCAGGCGCATCGAGTTCGCCTCCGGCGCGGCCTTCGAAACGGCCGACAATGACGGTATCGACCGGTTGCTCGCGGTACTCGCCCCCTCCCCCCTCGCCGGACTCCTGCACCGGCTGGAGTCAAGCTACCCCAACATCCTGCTGTCGCTTCTGCTGGTCGTGGCCTTCGTCTGGTGGTTCGCCGCCTATGCCCTGCCCTGGAGCGCCGAGCGGATCGCCTACCGCCTGCCCCGCGAGGTCATGGGGCAGATCAACCGGCAAAGCCTCTCCCTCATGGAGGGGGACTGGCTGAAACCCTCCCGCCTGCCGGACGAACGCCAAAAAGAGCTGCTGCAAGGTTTCGAGGCACTCATCACCGCCTCGGGCCTGGAAAGGCCCCGCATCCTTTTTCGCGACAGCGAGATCCTGGGCGCCAATGCCTTCGCCCTGCCGCCGGACACCCTGGTCTTCACCGACGCGCTGGTGAAACTGGCGCAAAGGGATGAAGAACTGTCCGGCATACTCCTCCACGAGATGGGGCACCTGGAGGCGCGCCACGGCATCCGCCAGGCCATCCAGAATTCGGCGCTGACCCTGGCCAGCCTGCTCGTTTTCGGCGACATTTCCTCCATCGCCGACGTGGGTATCGGCCTGCCCCTGGTGCTCACCAAGCTGGGCTATTCGAGAGGTTTCGAACGGGAGGCGGACAGCTTTGCCCTCGCCCACCTGCACCGTCACAAGATCCCCGCCAGGCACTTCGCCGATATTCTGCTGCGGCTGGAACAGCAATCCCTCTGCGAGCAGGGAAAGAAAGACGCAGGCAAGGCCTGCGACAAACCCGCCGCCACCCCCGCCCTGTTCCACTACCTTTCCACCCATCCCGATACCAGGGAACGGGTGGCCGCTTTTCAGCAATAATTCAGCTCGGGTGGTGGGTTTTGCAACTACCTCTTGTGCAAACTCATAATCCCTTCCTTATGTGATAGCAGTCGGCCAGCAGCCGGAAACCAGTTACCGCAAGTCAGGACAGCAACTTGGCCAACCAGAGCAATATCACGGCCCCGACGAAGGCGGTGAACAGGTTTCCCGCCATGCCCGACGCCACGTGGATGCCGAGATAATGAAACACGAAGCCGCCGAGAAAGGCGCCGACGATACCGACGATGACGTTGCCGATGATGCCGAAGCCGTGGCCTTTCATCAGCAGCCCCGCCAGCCAGCCGGCCAGGGCGCCGATGATGACGAAGGGGACAAGACTGACCAGATCCATTCTCATATCGCAATCCTCCCGATGGTATGAAGGGCACCTCTAAAAATTCAAGTTTCTAAGCCAGGCAAGGCGCGAACAAAAAATTGCGACGCAACTGATATGTAAGGAGTAATTTTTTGTGAGCAACACAGCATGGCAACGAAAATTGGATTTTTAGAGGTGCCCTGAAGTTTTCTCTACCTTGCTCGTTCTACTGTCACACTTCCGCTGCCCTTCTGATTGATCCGCACCAGTGCCGTCCCTGGCACGCCTTTGCCGCTCTCCTCGTAGAGCGAATAAGGAACCTTCAATAATAGTCCGCGTTCGGGATCGTAGTTGGCCTGGATGCCTTCGACGTTGAGGGAGAAGAATCCACGCGCCGAACCCGCCTCCGAAGAGGCGGATTCTTGGCTGACGGCGAAGCATTGGGAGCCGATTTCCTGCTCCGGGATGAAGACCAGCAGGTGATAACTGCAACAGACCGGTTCGCCGTAGGTATCCACTGCGGCGACCCGGATCGAGCCGTTGGCGAAGGTCCGAGGATTGCCGGCCAGGAAGTCGATGCGGTTCAGGTCGCCGCAGGGGCCGACCTCGGCGGCCTGGACGACGGCAACCGCCCACAGCATCAGTAGCAAGAGACCCTGTTTCATCGGCATGACCTCAAAGAAGAAGGGCGGGTAAGGGTTCAGGGACCCCGGAGTTGATCAGGAAACCAATACCGGAAGCGGGCAGCTCAGCGCTATCTCCATAATAGACGGGATGGCGCGGTATGCCAGGGCCTCGACCCCTCGGGAGAGGGCATCCCGGAGGGCCTGGCCATAGGCCGGATCGATGGCGTCGGCCGGACGGACCTCCTCCGCATCACCCCGCTGGACGCAGAAGAAGATGACGGCGCGATGCCCCGCCTCGACCATGGCGGTCAGTTCCCGCAAGTGCTTGGCGCCACGGGTGGTGACGGCGTCGGGGAAATAGGCGGTGCCCGCTTCCGCCAGGGTGACGTTCTTTACCTCCAGATAGCAGCCGGGCCTGCCACCGCCCTGCAACAGCAGATCGATGCGGCTGTTCACGCCGTAGCTCACCTCTGGGCGGATTCGGTCATACCCCGCCAACTCCCGGATGACGCCGTTCTCTATCCCCTCGCGCACCAAATGGTTGGCAAGGCCGGTATTGATGCCCGCCATCACCCCGGCGGCCGTCTGCACCAGTTCCCAGGAGAGAGGATATTTGCGGGCCGGATTACCGCTGTCGCGCAGCCAGACCCGGCTGCCGGGCTCGGCGCAGCCGCGCATGGAGCCGGTGTTGGGGGTGTGGGCGGTGACGATGGCACCGTCGTCCAAACGGACATCGGCCAGGAAGCGTTTGTATCGCTTGAGCAGGGTCCCTGCGATGAGAGGGCTTTCAAAGCGCATGGATCTGAACTTTAATCAATGGGCTGGCAATCCCAGGGAGACCCACTGTGAAACTGCTGATCAAACTCATGCTGACCCTTCTCGTGCTGGCGGCGGCCTTGCCCTTCACCCCGTTCATGCCGGGAGGCAAGCCCTTGTTGAGCCTGGGGAATCTGAAATGGCCGAAGCTGGAGGCGCCCAGTCTCCCCGTGCTGAAACCGGCGGGGGGCACTTCCTCCTCCAATAACCAGACCTTCTACAAATGGCACGATGCCAAAGGCAATCTCCATTTCAGCGACCAGCCGCCGAAAGGCCATACTGCCCAACTGGAAACCGTCGAGGTCAATCCGAACACCAACCTCATCCCCGGCGTGAAGGTGCCGCCCCCGCAACCCCAGCAGAAACCTGCCCAGGAGGCCACGGCGACCAGCCTGCCCTCCCCCTATTCGCCCGACCAGATCAAGCGGCTGTTCGACGAGGCCCACAAGATCAAGCAACAGTCGGAACAGCGCAACAAGCAGTTGGAGGAGATTATGGGCAAGGCCAAGTGAACGCTGGCCTTACAACCGCGCCGGGTTACCGTCACCCATTGACTGGCCCAAAGAAAAGCGCTGCACCCGCCTATCCCATTGGTCCTGCGTGGATAGGGCGGCCGGGTGTTTATGGTTGTTCCGGCCCAAGTGATTCGATTTCCGGCCCTTCCGGCACCGAATCGTCGTAAAGCGTTTCAGGGGCAATATCGATCTCACCCGGCCAGACCACCGTACCGTAATCGACACGCACCCGTTCAAACACGGCTGGCGCGGCAATACGATCCCAAGGCTTCAGCGTAAGCAGGGGGCGCATATCAAATTTGCGACGCTCGCCGTTCTTGAATACCAGATCGAGCTGAAAGTCGGGGCAGGTGCGGACAGCAATGACATCAATCAACGTTTGCGACCTCACTGAAGCGCGGTTGGGCTGGGTACGAAGCCCAACCTCGCTGCCCTTGCGCAGAGGCGGCTAATGGGTGGCCCTTTCTGCCCTTAGGCGCCGCGCCACGGACCTCTGGCGGGATGCGCAGCATAGAAACTTCAGGAAGAAATCAATCGAGTCTGACCCCATTGGTTGAGACCACCCTTGGTTTGCCCTTGCTGTGGCGGTGAATTGCGGATCGTGCGAACGGGTATTCAGCCGACGCCAACGGGGCATGCGTCGGTCGAGGCGGTCGCGGGGGCCTTGGCTATGTGATGGCATCGGCTCACCGGCCCCAGGCAATCAGTGCCTTGGTGCGCTGAGGGAGCGGCTTGTCTTTGATTTGCCCCTCAGGGACGATACAGTGCCCATTTTGTGCTTCTCGCCGCCGCAAAGGCGGTCCTATCGAGGCCCACCGTTCCACACGAGCTTCTCGGCCTGAAAAACCCAAAAAGCTATTTCCATAGCCCGCCTCACTCTTCGAGATCAGCGGGCTCGTCCAACAATCGGTTCAGATCGTGGCTCGCTTCGCTCGCACGATCTAACCTTATTCGTTAGGCGTCTTTTAGTTTCTTTGCTAACTCACGACCTATCTTTTCTGCAAGCAACACAGGAACCGCATTTCCGATTTGGCGCATGGCCTCACCCCATGCGCCTTTAATAACAAAGTCATCGGGGAATGTTTGTATCCGTTTCGCCTCAAATGTAGTGAGATATCGAACGCTCCCATCGTTGAAACGGATCATATTTTCCCCGCCGGGCACGCCATGCCCTCCGGCCTTAATTGTTTTTGACGGCCAATCGAAGTCACTTCCTGTATGCCCGGGATAGGTACGCGCACCATCTCGAAATATGTGGTCGATTATTCCGTGATCTGACTCTGGGCCTGGTGTATCAGATAAAACATCCCGTACTGTTTTCCACGGCAGTAACTCGGGTTCAAACATTCCATATTTATCTTCAAGCCGAGATATCTTTTCTTTCAGTAGCACATCTAAAACAGGCTGCGCTGACTTAGCCACTTTGTGGCGGTCCCAGTATTCGCCCGTTACGTACATATCCCAAAGAAGCCGATCTTCCGAGTGTGTTTCTACGGGGAATGACCAAGACAATTTGAGGTCGGATCGTGTGCCTACGATGACAACCCGCTCCCGGGTTTGTGGCACCCCAAAATCTGCGGCATTTAATAGCTTGTACTGAACGTTGTATTTTCTTCCAATATAGGAACAATTTTCAATAGTACGAAGCTTGTCAAGATGACTTCCCCAATCTGCATTTTTACTTGGCGCAAAATTCGGGTAACTTAGCCTAAGGATGATGTACTCAAAATAGTCAGAAAAAGTCTCGCGCAATAGGCCTTTTACATTTTCAAAAACAAATGCTTTAGGTGCGAGCCGTTCAATTGCGCGTATAGCGTAGGGAAACATGTCCCGGCTATCTTGATTCGCCCTGTGTTTGCCACCTAATGAAAACGGTTGGCATGGCGGGCCACCCGCAACGATATCAACTTGCTCAAGGGTATCTAAATCGAAGTCTTTTATATCGCCAAAGAAAACTCGCGCCGAGTCAAAATTTTCAGAGAGTGAAGAACAAGCATGCCTATTAAGCTCAACAAAGGCTGCATGCTCAAAACCGGCCAACTCCAAGCCTTTAGCCAACCCGCCAGCGCCTGAAAATATTTCAAGGGTTTTCATCGCGAAGACCCCAAGCGCTTCAGATGAAGTCGTATTTTGGAAACTATGACGTTTTTTCCTGCATGCGCTCCATTGCACTTATTCGCCCAAGCTCTGCCCTCGTGGATAACATCCCAATCTGACTTGGCTTGCTCGTATCGACCGCTTCCGGGGTCGTGATTGCCAAACCCATCAACGGCAGTATTCCAGAGTGGCTTATTTAGTTTGATGAGGGCAGCTTCAATTGTGCTGATCATGTCGGAGCCTTCCTCTTCAAAAATGACGAAGCGACACATAAAATCTTCAAGCAATAGGTCTGCACTGTGGGTAATGCTCCTTCCGTGCTCTCGCAGGCGACCGATGAGTTCACGAGACTGGTTTAGTGCATTGTCAGATGAACGGGCTTGCCGCCATCCTTTGGGAACAGCTTTGCCCACATAGATGGGATAGCCATATGCAAGGCGATTTAGCTCGGCGTATCGCTTGTACAGAGAGTTGCCACCTGTGTAGTAGAGTGCGTACACGCCTGTTCCAAGAAAAGATTCTGGCGGGGGAAGTGTGTGGACAGGCGTGCCATTAAAGAATCTGACTGCATCTTTGACCAATTCTGCAAAGGCATCGTTTTTATAAACATGCTTACTGCGATCAAATGCTTGTGGTTTCATGCGGCACTATTTCCAAACAGGTGGGGTAGATTTTCTCATGGCATGGTGGTTATGTTGAAGCTGACGCCCATGCCTAGCTCACCCGACGAAAACCGCGCAGCGGTTTTTGGTCGAGTGAAGCAATGAGTTGGCCCGTAGGGTGCGGTGAGGCACGAACCGCACCGGACACCGCGAATGATGCGGTTCGTGCCTCACCGCATCCTACGGCCCTGGCATCGGAAAAGGCTGTGGTTTTTCCCCAGAAAACTCCTGTGCCTACAGCAAACATCCTGGAGAGGATCTCCCTCTGTGGACCCAGGTTGTTGCGAGTGAAGAACAACGGTGCAACCTATCCCCCGCTGTGTCGAGTCCCCTCTGCCGCCCCTTCGAAAAGGGGCAAGAGCGGGAGCATTGCTTTGCGCTAGTTGGGTGGGATTTTCAATTACAACCGCTCCCGCACCCAGCCCTCGACGGAAGCAAGCGCCCCCGGCAGGGCAGCGGGGTCGCTGCCGCCGGCCTGGGCCATGTCGGGGCGGCCGCCGCCTTTGCCGCCGACCTGTTCGGCCACGGCCTTGATCAGATCACCGGCCTTGAAGCGATCGGTCAGGTCCTTGGTGACGCCGGCGATCAGGCTCACCTTGTCGTCGCTCACCGTGGACAGCAGAATCACGGCGCTGCCCAGCTTGTTCTTGAGCTGGTCCAGGATGTCGCGCAGGGCCTTGGGATCGACGCCATCCAGGGTCGCCGCCAACAGTTTGAATCCATCGATCTCGACGGCCTGACCGGCCAGGTCGGAACCCTGGCTGGAGGCCAGCTTGGACTTCAATTGATCCAGTTCCTTCTCCAACCGGCGGCTACGCTCCAGCAACTGGGCCACTTTGTCGTCCAAATCGTCGCGCCCGGCCTTGAGCAGATCGGCGATACGGATCAGCTTCTCCTCGTCCGTCTCCATCCAAGTCAGGGCGTTCCCGCCGGTCAGGGCCTCGATACGCCGCACGCCGGAGGCGATGCCCTGCTCGGAAACGATCTTGAACAGGCCGATGTCGCCCAGGGAGCGTACATGGATGCCGCCGCACAGCTCCACGGAGAAATCGCCCATGCGCAGCACCCGCACATGCTCGGCGTATTTCTCGCCGAACAGGGCCATGGCGCCGGTGGACTTGGCGTCCTCCAGCGACATGATGCGGGTCTCGACCATGTGATTGCGGCGGATCTCGCGGTTGACCATGCGCTCGATCTCCATGAGCTGCTCCCGCCGGACCGGCTCGAAATGGGAGAAGTCGAAACGCAGCCGCTCCGGGTTCACCAGGGAACCCTTCTGCTCCACATGCCCCCCCAGCACGGCTCGCAGGGCGGCATGCATCAAATGAGTGGCGGAATGATTGAGGGCGGTGGACTGGCGCCGTTCGCCATCGACCCGCGCCTTGACCAGATCACCGATGTGCAGTTCTCCGGCATCGATCCGTCCGAGGTGGCCGAAGACGCTCCCGCCCTGCTTGCGGGTGTCGGTCACGCGGAACCGGAACTCGTCGCAGGAGAGTTCGCCCACATCACCCGCCTGGCCACCCGATTCGGCATAGAAGGGGGTGACATCGAGCACCACCATCCCCTCGTCCCCGGCGGCCAGACTCTCTACCGATTCCCCGCCCCGGAACAGGGCGATGACCGTGGCCTCGTCCTCGATCCGCTCATAGCCGGTGAAATGGGTCTCCCCCTCCAGGGCCAGACCGGCCGTCTGGTCGGCGCCGAACTGGCTGGCGGCGCGGGCGCGCTCGCGCTGGGCCGCCATCTCGCGCTCGAAGCCCTCCTGATCGATCTCCAGGCCGCGTTCGCGGGCGATGTCCCCGGTCAGATCGGCCGGGAAGCCGTAGGTATCGTAGAGTTTGAAAACGGTCTCGCCGGGGATGCGGTTGCCCTTGAGGGCGGCCACCGCCTCCTCCAGCAGTTTCATGCCCTGCTCCAGGGTCTCGGCGAAGCGTTCTTCTTCCAGACGCAATACCCTTTCCGCCTGTTCCCGGCCCTTGATCAGCTCGGGATAGGCGTCGCCCATGACCTCGCAGAGGGGCGCGACCAGCTTGTGGAAGAAGGGCTCCTTGCAGCCCAGCATATAGCCGTGGCGAATGGCGCGGCGGATGATGCGGCGCAGGACATAGCCGCGCCCCTCGTTGGAAGGCATGACGCCATCGTCGATCAGAAAGACGCTGGAGCGGATGTGGTCGGCAATAACGCGAAGGGATTTGTCGTCCTTGTCTAGGGTTCCCGTCGCCTCGGCCGCCGCATCGATCAGGCGGCGGAAGAGGTCGATCTCGTAGTTGCTGTGTACCCCCTGTATCACGGCGGCCAGGCGCTCCAGCCCCATGCCGGTGTCCACCGAGGGCTTGGGCAGCGGGGTCATGTTGCCGCTCGCGTCCCGGTTGTACTGCATGAAGACCAGATTCCAGATCTCGATGTAGCGGTCGCCGTCCTCGTCCGGGGTACCGGGGGGGCCGCCGAAGATGCCGGGGCCGTGGTCGTAGAAGATCTCGGTGCAGGGACCGCAGGGGCCGGTATCGCCCATGGACCAGAAGTTGTCGCTCTCGTGCTTTTTGCCGCCGGGCTTGTCGCCGATGCGGCTGAACCGGGCCGGATCGACACCCACCTCGTTCAGCCAGATGGCCGCCGCCTCGGTGTCTTCCTCGTAAACGGTGACCCAGAGCCGTTCTCTTGGCAATCCGAGCCGTTGGGTCAGGAACTCCCAGGCGTAGAAGATGGCGTCGTGCTTGAAATAGTCGCCGAAGCTGAAGTTGCCCAGCATCTCGAAGAAGGTGTGGTGACGTGCGGTATAGCCGACGTTTTCCAGGTCGTTGTGCTTGCCGCCGGCGCGGACGCAGCGCTGGGAGCTGGCGGCGCGAACATAGTCCCGCTTCTCCCGGCCGAGAAAGACATCTTTGAAGGGCACCATCCCGGCGTTGGTAAACAACAGGGTCGGGTCGTCGTGGGGGACAAGAGTACTGCTGGGGACCACTTGATGACCCTTCTCAACGAAAAAATCGAGAAAGGCCTTGCGTATCTCTGCGCTACTGTTCATAGGGAAGTAGAAAAACCGATGGCTCTGGAAAGGGCCAATGATGCCATAAAAGGCGAAGGCAAAAAAATCTGCGAGGCCATTTGTCCATGCTGTAGCAGGGTTACCCTGAAAGAATCGAGACTCCAGTGTTCTATGTCTGCCAGTTTTTGGACAGCCCCTCCAGACAGCCCCCTCCACCTCGCCCAAGCCGCCGCGAGTAAGATAGAATCGCCGGGCTATGCCATGGACACCCAGAACTACCGTTGCCGTGATCGCCGAGAGAGAGGGCCGCTTCCTGTTCGTGTTGGAGTGGGTCAAGGGCCGGCAGGTCATCAACCAGCCGGCCGGTCATCTGGAGGAGAACGAGCACTTCATCCAGGCCGCCATCCGCGAGACCCGCGAGGAGACGGCTTGGCGCTTCCAGCCCCAGGGACTGGTGGGGGTCTACCGCTGGCGCATTCCCACGCAGGGTCCAACCTATGTCCGTTACTGCTTTCATGGCCAGGTGGACGATCACCGGCCGGATCAGCCGCTGGACGATGGCGTCATCGAGGCCCTCTGGCTGACGCCGGATGAGGCCCGTTCGGGGCGTTTCCGGCTCCGCAGCCCCATGGTGTTGCGTTGCCTTGAGGACTATCTGAGCGGACAAAACTATCCCCTGGAGTTGATCAATGAGATGGACTGACAGCGCTTTCCTGCTGATGCTGCTCCCCGGTTTGGCCGGAGCCGTTGGCTTCTTCCCCGATGACACGCCGCGCGAATGGGTAAATCCGCCCAAGCCGGGCCGGTTCTCGGTCTGTTTCAATCACAGTTGCGCGGAGACGGCGATCATCGGCGTCAGCGAGCCCGACTGGCAGCGGATACGCGATCAGTTCTCGCCCCCGCCCAAGGACCCGGCCGAGGAGCGCAAACGCATCGCCAAGGCGATCGGCCTGATGGAGGTCATCGTCGGCCCCCTCATCAATACCCAAAACGACAAGAGCATGAATTTCAAGGGCGCCCTTGCCGAAGGCAACCAGCAGGATTGCATCGACGAGTCCACCGACACCACCACCTATCTGACCCTAATGGAACAGGATGGGCTGTTCCGGTTCCACAGTGTGCAGGAGACCTCCACGCGCGGCTGGTTCATCATGGGCCTGCCCCATACCACCGCCGTGGTGCGCGACAAGCAGAGCAAGATCGATTACGCCGTGGATTCCTGGTTCCATGACAACGGGGTGGAGCCGGAAGTCCTCCCGGTCGATGAGTGGTGGCGCGGCTGGCATCCGCCCGAATTCAAGCAATACCGCCCGCAATGACCGGGTCTGTGGTCGTCGGCCTGTCCGGTGGCGTCGATTCCGCCGTTGCCGCCCTGTTGCTGAAGCGGGAGGGCTGGGCGGTCTCCGGGCTGTTCATGAAGAACTGGGAGGAGGACGACGCCGAGAGCTACTGCGCCGCCGCCGAGGATCTCAAGGAGGCCCGCGCCGTGGCCGAACGGCTCGATATCCCTCTGGCGACGGTCAACTTCTCCGCCGAATACTGGGACCGGGTATTTGAGCACTTCCTGGCCGAATACCGCGCCGGGCGCACCCCCAATCCCGATGTCCTCTGCAACCGGGAGATCAAGTTCCGCGCCTTTCTCGACCATGCCCTGGAGCGGGGGGCCGACTTCATCGCCACCGGCCACTACGCGCGGCTGAGCCATGAACCTGGCGGGACCCGGCTCCAGCGGGCAGCGGACGAGGAGAAGGACCAGACCTATTTCCTCTATATGGTCGGCCAGGCGGCCCTGTCGCGGTCCCTGTTTCCCCTGGGCGGATTGCACAAGAAAGCGGTGCGGGAACTGGCGCGCGAGGCCGGTCTGCCCAACTTTCAACGCAAGGACAGCACCGGCATCTGCTTCATCGGCGAACGCCGTTTCAGCGATTTTCTCAAGCGCTATCTCCCCGCGAACCCCGGTCCCATCGTCACGCCGGAGGGTGTCGAGCTGGGCGAGCACCAGGGGCTGATGTACTACACCCTGGGCCAGCGCAAGGGGATGGGCATCGGTGGTCAGGCCGCCGGCAAGGAGGCGCCCTGGTACGTGGTGGACAAGGACCTGGAACGCAACCGGCTCGTCGTGGCCCAGGCGCACGACCACCCCCTGTTGCTCTCCTCGGCCCTGACCGCCGCCGATCTGCACTGGGTGGCGGGCGCCCCGCCCGGCATCCGGTTCAGTTGCCAGGCCCGCATCCGCCATCGCCAGCCCTTACAGGCATGTGCCTTCCAGCCCGTTGCGGACGACCCCGGCCGCTGCCTCGTGCGTTTCGATCAGAGCCAGAGGGCCGTCACCCCCGGCCAGTCGATCGTCTTCTACCAAGGCGACGACTGCCTCGGCGGGGGAATCATTCAATCCAGGGCGCCATGACCCCAATCTCCTCATTTAACCGCAAAGGCCGCGAAGGAACGCGAAGGAATTCATTGGCTTGTCTAGGTCTCGCCCCTGACCAGGAAGGTAGGAACAAAGATAAAGGCATCGGGTTGTTTTTCTTAGCGTTCTTTGCGTCCTTTGCGGTTAAAAAGAGGTTTCTAGGATGACAGGTTCAAGATGAAGACAGAAAACGACAGAATCCTCGCCTTGGCCGGGCTCTACCAGGCGGCCAGCCTGGTCAGCCAGATCGCCCGCCAGGGCAACTGCGATGCGGAGGCCAAGAAGGCCAGCGTCCACAGCCTGTTTCAGATCGACGCGGAGAATACCCCGGCGGTCTTCGGCGGTCTGGAAGGAGTGACCCACGGCCTGCGCACGCTTCTGCGGCAACTCAGCGAGGGGTCGAAGGGCGATCTGGAGATTACCCATTACGTCATACAACTGATCCAGTTGAATGGCGTCTTGCAGCGGCGTCCGGCGATGCTGGAGACCATCGGCAAGGGGCTGGAGGAGGCCGTGCAGCGCCGGGAGCATTTCGGACTGACCCATCCCAACACCCTGGCCCAGCTTGCCGATATCTACAGCCGGACCATCAGCACCCTCCAGCCGCGCATCATGGTCCAGGGCGAACCCCTGCACCTGAACAACCCCGACAACGCCAACCAGATTCGCACCCTGCTTCTGGCGGGGATTCGCGCGGCCAGGCTTTGGCGGCAGTGCGGCGGCAAGCGATTTCAGATAATATTCGGCCGTAACAGGATCTCCGGCCTTATCCGGCAACGTCTGGCCGAGTTGCAGATCGAGAACCCTTGATCCCCTCGGGGCCAATCCGCGAAGAATCACGCTTTTGTCATGGAAAACACCCTCTCCTGAAACAGTCCGTCACTAGACTCTTGCCATTTTCAACCACCTAGAACGGCGCTGATATGAACACCATAGAAGTAGAACAGGGAAAGAAGGCCAAGAGCAGACCCATGCTCTACACGGAGCTGGCCGCCACCGACGCGGACGTGCGCGAATCCCAGGCCTTGCGCTATCGCATCTTCTCCGGCGAACTCGGCGCCAAGCTCCATACCCCGGTCGAGGGCCTGGACATCGACCGCTTCGACAACTATTGCCACCACCTGCTGGTCCGTAGCGCCGAGACCGGCGAGGTCGTCGCCTCCACCCGCCTGCTGCCCGGCGCCAAGATCGCCGAGGCGGGCGGTTTCTATTCCGAAAGCGAATTCGACCTCACCAACATCAAAAAGCTGGACGGCCGCATCCTCGAAGTAGGCCGCACCTGCGTCGCCCCCGCCTATCGCACCGGCGCGGCCATCGCCGTGCTCTGGTCCGGGCTGGCGGCCTACGTCAACCTGCATGGCTTCGACTATCTTTGCGGCTGCGCCAGCATCGAGCTGGAGGACGACGGCGTGCGCGCCGCCGCCATCATGAAGCGCCTACGCCAGCAGGCCATGATCGACGAGGAGCACCGGGTCACCCCGCTCAACCCCCTGCCCCTGGTGGACGCCGACACCAACATCACCGCCGCCATGCCCCCCCTGCTCAAGGCCTACATCCGCCTCGGCGCCAAAATCTGCGGAGAGGCCTGCTGGGACCCGGATTTCAACGTGGCCGATGTCTTCATCCTGGTCAAACTGAGCGAGATGGACAACGCCTACGCCCGTCACTTCTTCGGTTACGAACGGGTGCCCGTCCGTTGAACCTAATTTCCTCATTTAACCGCAAAGGACGCGAAGGAACGCAAAGAATTTCATTGGCTTGTCGAGGTTTCGTTCCTGACCAGGAAGGTGTGAGCATAGGCAAACGTATCGGATTGTTTTCCTTAGCGTTCTTTATGTCCTTCGCGGTTAAACAGGGGTTTTTAGGTTGAAGGCCCTGCGCACCTTCTGGCGCGCCCTGGTGGTGATCCACTACATCATCGCCGGTCTGCTCCTGACCCTGGGGGTCGCCCTGTTCCAGCGGCCCGGCAAGCCCCATCCGGCCCCCGGCATCGTCCAGTGGTGGCATAGCCGCATCTGCCGGGCGCTGCATTTGAATGTCCGCCTACAGGGCGAGCTGCCCAGGGAGCCCATGTTCATCGTCTCCAACCACATCTCCTGGATGGACATCCATGTGCTCGGGGCCTTGGGCCCGCTCTGCTTCGTCTCCAAGTGGGAAGTCCGTAACTGGCCGGCCGTCGGCTGGCTGGCGGAACGCGCCGGGACCCTGTTCATCCGCCGCGGGGCCGGCCAGACGGATGAACTCAGGCGCGGCATGGTGGAAAGGCTCAACCAGGGCAACCACCTGGTCCTCTTCCCCGAAGGGACCACCACCAACGGCACCGAGGTCCGCCCCTTCTTCCCCCGCCTCTTCGCCATCGCCCAAGAGACCGGCATCCCCCTGCAACCCCTCGCCCTGCGCTACAGCCAGGCTGGCGAGTTGAGCCAAGCCGCGCCCTTCATCGGCGACGACCTGCTGGTGCCCAGCATCGTCCGCATCCTGGAACAGGACGGGATCGATGTGGACATCCATGTGACCGAACCCCTGATCCAGTGCGGGAGCGATCGCAAGACCCTCGCGAGCAATGCCCGCGCGGCCATCCTGAACGCGCTCCAAGACACCCGGAAAACGTCGCCCGCCGCCGATGACGTGGCTTGCCAGGGATAACTCCGGCAGGGCTATACTCGCCCTGTATAGAAATCCCCCCTGGAGACCGACATGAAAAAGGCCCTAATCCCCCTCGGCGCCGCCCTGTTCCTCACCGCCTGCGGCGGCAAACCCGCCGAACCGCCCAAGACCGCCTCCCCGCAAGCGCAACCCGCCGCGCCCAACAACGATTCGAATCTGGGCCAGGAGGCCTCGAAATGGGTGGAACAAAGCAAAAAGCTAGGATCGGCCACCTGGAAATCGACCAAGGACACCGCCGGCAGCGCCTATGAAGTGACCAAAGAGAAGTCCTCGGAGGCGTGGGACACAACCAAGGATGCGACGAAGGAAGGCTACGAAACCACCCGAAAGAAAAGCGCTGAGATCTACAAATCGATCACCTCGGGTCGCTGATCCTAGAAACCTCTTTTCAACCGCAAAGGACGCAAAGAAAGCTAAGGAAACCCATCCGATGCGTTTGTTCGGCGCATCCCTGCGCCTCACCCCTCCGGGGCTGGCGCGAAAATCCGCTCCCGACGGTTTTTTGTTCGGCGCATCCCTGCGCCTCACCCCTCCGGGGCTGGCGCGAAAATCCGCTCCCGACGGTTTTTTTGTCTGTGCCCCCACCTTCCTGGTCAGGGGCGGAACCTAGACAAGCCAATGAATTTCTTCGCGTTCCTTCGCGTTCTTTGCGGTTAAATGAGGAAATTAGGCTGATCGATCAAACCCAACAATAAGGGCCTGGCCTGGCCGGGACGGTTACCAGATCAGGTCATCCGGGATTTTGAATTCCGCGTAGGGGTCATCGCCATCGGCGGCGGCGGGGGGATCATTGCAAAGCACCAGGAAACTCTCGTCACGGGCGCGGATCTTCTCCGCCACCGGCGGGGTCACCAGCTCATACTGGCCTCCCAGCCGCACGATGGCCAACTGGCCCCGGCTGATCTGTCCCCGCTGGGTCTCGGTGACGAGGAGCCGTTTGACCTTGCCGTTATGGACGAACTGATAGGGCACCTCGCCACCCGTCCTGGGCTGGAGGTTGCTCTCGATCAACTGCTTGATTTGCGCCTGAATCGCCTGACGCCCGGCCAGCTCGTTTTTCTGGCGGTTGAGTTCGCGGTCACGCTCGGCGCGTCTGGCCTGCTCCTCTTTCAGATGCTGATGGCCGGGCGCGGACGCTCCTTGCTTGAGCTGCTGTTTCTTCTTGTTGAACTGCTCCTTCTTGACCTTGCCGACCTGTTCGTTATCGATCAGGCCCGCCTTGAGCAGTTGGTCTTGCAGTGAGTTAGCCACTTGCGGACTCCGGGGTTTCTGGAATAGACGGCTCTCCCGAGCGCATCGAAGGACTCACTCGGACCGGCAGCGCGTTGACAGCCATTCCTGGAAGGATCGCGCCAGTTCGCCGTGTTTCAGGGCGTAATCGACGGTGGCCTGAAGATAGCCGAGCTTGCTGCCGCAGTCGTAGCGGGTGCCTTTGAACTGGTAGGAGAGTACGTCCTCTTCGCTCATGAGGCGGGCGATGGCATCGGTGAGCTGGATCTCGCCGCCGGCCCCCCTGCCGGTCTGGGCCAGGTGGTGGAAGACCCGCGAGGTCAGGATATAGCGGCCGACCACGGCTAGGTTGGAGGGGGCCTCGGCGGGGACGGGTTTTTCCACAATGCCGTTCACCTTCATCAATTGCTCGTCGCCGTCCACATCGACGATCCCGTACCTGTTGGTCTCGTCTTGGGGGACCCGTTCCGCGCCGAGGATGGAGCAACCGCTGTCGGCATAGCACCGGACCATCTGGGAGACGCAACCGGCCCCCTGGCCGTCGATGAGGTCGTCGGCCAGGATGACGGCGAAGGGCTCGTCACCCACCACGGGCTGGGCGCAGAGCACGGCGTGGCCCAGGCCCAGGGGCATGTTCTGGCGGATGAAGACGCAGGAGACGTGCGGCGGGATGATGCCTTCCACCAGTTGCAGGAGCTTGTCCTTGTTGCGCATGCGCAACTCGTTCTCCAGCTCGTAGGCGGTGTCGAAGTGGTTGATGATGGCCTCCTTGTTGCGCCCGGTGACGAAGACCATGGTCTCGATCCCGGCCTCGACGGCCTCCTCGACGGCATACTGGATCAGGGGTTTGTCCACGATCGGCAGCATCTCTTTGGGGCTGGCCTTGGTGGCGGGCAGGAAGCGGGTTCCCAGACCCGCGACGGGAAAAACGGCTTTGCGAACAATGCGTGTCATCGGTGATTCATCCAGAGAAAAAATTAGCGTGAAAATCGCGGACCAGCGCGTAGGTTGGTTGACGTTAGGAAGCCCGACGCCGAATGTTGGGCTTCGTGCCTCAGCCCAACCTACCGGGCTTTACGAGCCCTAGGATAGCCGACCATAGAGCGAAAGCAGCGAGCGCATCCGGTCGGCCAGATCGGGCGGTGGCTGCTCCCAGGAGAAACGCCAGCGCCAATTCTCCTCCCCGATGGTGCCGGGGGTGTTCATGCGATGGGCGCCATCGAGCCCCAGCAGGTCCTGCATGGGCAGCATCGCCAACTGGCTCCGCGAGGCCAGGGCCGCGCGGATCAGGGGCCAGGGCATGGATTCGGCGGGATGGCCCAGATAGTCATCGACGCGCGCCTGGGTGCCTGCGTCCAGGGTATTGTACCAACCCAGACTGGTGTCATTGTCATGGGTGCCGGTATAGACCACGGAGCGCCGCTCGTGATTGTAAGGGAGATAGGGATTGTCGCCATCGCCGGAGAAGGCGAACTGGAGGATCTTCATGCCGGGCATTTCGTGCCGGTCCCTCAAGGCCCGTACCTCGTCCGTGATGACGCCCAGGTCCTCGGCAACCAGGGGTAAGTGGCCCAGCCTCTCCCGCAGGCGGTTGAACAGGGCGTCTCCCGGCCCCGGCAGCCAGCAGCCGTTGATGGCGTACTCCTCGTGGGCGGGAATCGCCCAATAGGATTCGAAGCCGCGGAAGTGGTCGATACGGAGCAGGTCGAACAACTCCAGTTGGGTCTTGATGCGCTGTTCCCAGAACCGGTAACCGGTGCGGTGCATCGTCTCCCAACGATAGAGGGGGTTCCCCCAGCGCTGCCCGGTCGCGGAGAAATAGTCGGGCGGCACGCCGGCGACGACGGTGGGCAGGCCGGTCTCGTCCACCTCGAACAGGTCGCGATGGGCCCAGACCTCGGCGCTGTCCAGGGCGACGAAGATGGGAACGTCGCCGAACAGGAGCACGCCCCGTTCGTTGGCGTATTTCTTCAGGGCGCGCCACTGCTGGAAAAACAGGAATTGCTGAAAGCGGTAGCAGGTGATCCGGTCGGCCAGGCGGGTGCGGGCCTGCGACAGGCCTTGCGCGGTCCGGTCGCGCAGCTCCACCGGCCATTCCCACCAGCCGCGCCCGAACTCCTGGTGCAGGACATGGAAAAGGGCATAGTCGTCGAGCCAATAGGCCTCGCGCTCGACGAACTCGATGAAGGCCTGGCGCTCGAACCCTTCGGAGTGGAGACAAAACCCGCGCAGGGCGGCCCGATAGTCGTCATAGCTGATCGCGCCCATCTCCCGGTCCGCGAGCCATCCCCGCTCCATCAGCGGGGCCGGGTCTATCAAGCCCGGATCGCCGGCGAAGGCCGAAGAGGTCTGGTAGGGCGAAGCACTCGCCCCGACGGGATTGACCGGCAACATTTGCCAGACCGAGAAACCGGCGGACGCCAGCAGGTCGATGAAACGATAGGCCTCGGCGCCAAGACGGCCTTGCCTTCCTGGCCCCGGTAATGATGTCAGGTGCAGGAGAACTCCCGCCTGACGGGGTTGTGGGTGATAACGGCGCAAGTTGATCGTTCCTAATTATTCCTGCGCATGACGCCGCCCATGGAGGGATCGCCGCTGCCATGGGCAAAGACATGATGGAGGTATTCCGGGGGTTTTTCCCCCAGCAGCAAGTGGAGATGGCTCAATTGCAGCCGGAACAGGTGCTCGAAATCGGAAACCGCCTGACCGGGGTTGTAGTCGCCGAACCACCAGAACCAATCCGATCCTTCGCAGGTCGCCAATTGCTGTTCGATCTTGCGTAGCGTCTCCTCGTCGTAGGTCCGCTTCTCCATCGCCTGGTCGTAGATCTTCTTGGCATCCACCAGCATCTCCCAGCCCCGGTTCTTGTCCATATCGCCGATCCAGGTGGACAGGGTGCCGTAGACCCAACTGCCGGCGACGACATGCGGCAGGCGCGCGGGGCCTCCGGACAGGTCATCGAGATAATCGGAAAAGGTGCTCAGGGCGAGGGTCGGATGGTTGCTCAGGCGCTTGTAGAGGGCATCAAGGAAATAGACGCCATTGTCGGGATAGTATTCCCAGGCGTTCTCCCCATCCATGATGATGGAAACCACCCGGTTCGGGTCCCCGCGCGTCGCGCGGTCGATGTTTTCCAGGTGCTGGATCAGATTGCCGACGGCGTCGTCCGCGTGCCAATCGGAATAGGTGAAACCGATCAAATCGGAAAGACCGTCATCGCGGAAGAAGCCATGCATATTGCCCTTGTCGCCCAGCCGGTAGGCGGTATGCACCCAGGACGCGGGGGCGCTGATGTCGGCCTTCATGGCCTTCAGGCTGTTGCTCAACACCTGCTGGCCGCTGGCCACCCAGTGGAAGCCCTCCTCCTCCAGCAGCCGCACGCTGTCGTCGCTGAGAGCCCCTTCGGACGGCCAGCAGCCCTTGGGGCGGAAGCCGAAATGGCGCTGGAAGATCTCCAGCCCCTTGCGCACATGCCAGACCGCCCGCTCCCGGCCGCCGGGATAGTCCCCGGTATCGGGCAGGCGCATGTCTGGGAGGGATTCCCTCGCCACATGAAAGTTATAAAACAGCGGCAGGATGGGGTGGGCGTAGGGCGTCACCGACAGTTCCACCCGCCCGCTCTCGGCGAGGCGCCGGTAGCGGTCGATCAGCCCACCCAGGACATCGGCGATGACGCTGAGCAACTGGCGCCGGTCGTTTTCGTTGAAGTTGCGCTTCTTCTTCTCCAGGGAGATGACCCGGAGGTCGTTGTGGCGGATGCTCTCCCCCATCCAGGCCAGGTGGTACCAGACCAGGAGATCGACCATGTATTGATCGTTGAGATAGCCGTAGTTGTGCGGTTGATGATCGATCCAGTGCGCGATGTCCACCAGATCGCGGAACCCCTCGAAGCGGTTGATCAGCCGCTTCTCGTTGGCCCGCAGGCAATCCTTGATCAGCTTCCGCCGCTCCCGCAGCCCCAGGGGCACACCGGGACCGGCCAGCGCCGCCAGCAAGGGATCGCTGATGCGCTCGCCGGTCTTCAGCCAGCGCCGCGTCTGATGGGAGTAATCCTCGATCTGTTCCAGCAGCAGGGGGGCGAAATTGACGACCGCCCTCGCCTTGCCATGGTTTTCCAAATGGAAGGCCATGTCGGAATAGTCCTTGATTCCGTGCAGGTAGACCCAGGGCAATTCATAGTCGCTGCCGGCCGGGCCACGGTAGTACGGCTGGTGCATGTGCCAGCAGAGAACGACTTTAAGCGGCTTTGCGTTAGCGGGCATGGTGCAGGTCTTGTCCCAACATTTCAGGTGTCACCAACACGACCCCGCCCGCCGTGACGTGGAAGCGGCGCGAGTCGTCTTCAAAATCTTCCCCGATCACCGTGCCCTCGGGCACGTGACAGCCCCTGTCGATAACCGCCTTTTTGATGCGGCAGTTACGGCCGATGAAGGCCTCGGGCAATACCACCGAGTCCTCCACCAGGCTGAAGGAGTTTACCTTCACGCTGGAAAACAGCAACGAATGACGCACGACCGACCCCGAGATGATGCAGCCGCCGGACACCATGGAATCGACGGCCATGCCGCGCCTGTCTTCGTTGTCGAACACGAACTTGGCCGGCGGCAACTGGGCTGCGTGGGTCCAGATCGGCCAGCTATCGTCATAGAGATTGAGCGGCGGGGTGACGCCGGTCAGCTCCAAATTGGCCTCCCAGAAGGAATCCACGGTCCCCACGTCGCGCCAATAGGCCTGGTTGCCCTCCCGGTCGCGGAAGGGATAGGCCATCACATGGTATTTGTTGATCACCTTGGGAATGATGTCCTTGCCGAAGTCGTGGCTGGAGCCCTTCTCGTCGGCGTCCTTGCACAGTTGCTCGAACAGGAAACCCCTGTTGAAGACGTAGATCCCCATGGAGGCGAGGACGGTGTCCGGCTTGCCCGGAATCGTCTCCGGGTATTCCGGTTTCTCGGTGAATTTGATCACGCGGCTGTCGTCATCGACGCTCATGACGCCGAAGGCCCGGGCCGTCTCCACATCCACCTCGATGCAGCCCACGGTCATGTCGGCGCCCTTTTCGACGTGCTCGGCGATCATGGCGCCGTAGTCCATTTTGTAGATATGGTCGCCCGCCAGGATCAGCACATATTCGGGATGATGGGAGCGCAGGATGTCGAGGTTCTGGTAGACCGCGTCGGCGGTCCCTTCGTACCAACTGGATTCGATCCGCTGCTGGGCCGGCAGCAGTTCGACGAATTCGCCGAACTCGCCGCGCAGGAAGCTCCAGCCCCGTTGCAGGTGCAGCAGCAGCGAATGGGCCTTGTATTGGGTCAGGACGCAGACACGGCGAACGCCGGAGTTGATGCAGTTGGAGAGAGGGAAATCGATGATACGGAACTTACCGCCGAAATGGACCGCCGGCTTGGCGCGCCACAGGGTCAAGTGCTTGAGCCGCGATCCCCGCCCGCCGGCAAGGATCAAGGCCAGGGTTTTGCGGGTGAGACGGCTGACGAAACGGGGACTGCTGTCACTACTCATGACCATGTACGGCTCCTTGGATATTACGATACAGCGAATCGGCTGCGATCTTGGCTGACATTATTCGGGATATGTCGCGGGCTTCAAACTTTTTTCGTCTCCGAGGCGCCTGCTTTTTTCCGGGGCCTCTCGTCCCATGGGGTGTGAACAGGTAGGCCGGCCTTCAGGCCGGCAAGCGGCGCCGCAATCGGCCTGAAGGCCGACCTACCCCCCAACATCCGGTTCGCTATTTTCACGGCAACCGGGCCTTTGATGCTATTCTCTCGCACGCCCAATCACATTTTCATGACAACCGTCAGCCCTGGCAGTAACCCCGAGGCAGGAGCAAAAAATGGAGAAATTACTCGATTTCCGCCACCACGATCCCTTCGCGATCCTGGGCCGCCATATCGAGGGCGATGCCGCCGTGGTCCGCGCCTTTGCCCCCTTCTGCCGGGAGTTGGAGCTGGTCGAAAATGGTCAGTTCATGACGCGCCTGGAAGGCACGGACCTGTTCGAATGGCGGGGACCCGCCGCCAGCCTTCCCGAACGCTACCGGCTACGCTGGACCGACGACCGGGGCCATGAGCACGAGCAATTCGATACCTATTGTTTCCCCCCGCAACTGGGCGACCTCGACATATACCTCTTCGGTGAGGGGCGGCATCTGCACGCCTATCGCTTCCTGGGTGCCCACGAGCACCAGGTGGACGGGGTCGGCGGCGTGCTCTTCGCCGTCTGGGCGCCGAATGCCGAGCGCGTCAGCGTCATCGGCGACTTCAACCGCTGGGACGGTCGCGTCCACAGCATGCGCGCGCGCGGCGGCAGCGGGATCTGGGAGCTGTTCATCCCCGGTCTTTCCGCCGGAACGCTCTATAAATTCGAGATCCGCACCCGGCAAGGCTCACTCCTGGTCAAGGCGGACCCTTACGCCAACGCCTTCCAGATGCGCCCGGAGACCGCCTGCTGGGTAAACCGGGACAACTACGAATGGAACGACGCGACCTGGATTGACCAGCGCGCCGAGGGTGACTGGCAGCACAGCCCCATGAGCGTCTATGAGGTCCACCTGGGCTCCTGGCAAAAGAGCGACCAGGGACATTTCCTCAACTACCGGGAGCTGGCGCACCGCCTGGCCGAATACGTCAACTGGCTGGGCTTCTCCCATATCGAACTGTTGCCTATCACGGAACACCCCTTCGACGCCTCCTGGGGCTATCAGACCACCGGCTATTTCGCCCCGACCAGCCGCTTCGGCTCCCCCGATGATTTCCGCTATTTCGTCGATCACATGCATCAGCGCGGCATCGGCATCATCCTCGACTGGGTCCCGGCCCACTTCCCCAAGGACGACTTCGCCCTGGCCAAGTTCGACGGCACCGCCCTCTACGAGCACGAGGACCCGCGACTGGGCGAGCACCGCGACTGGGGCACGCTGATCTACAACTACGGCCGCAACGAAGTGCGTAACTTCCTGCTCTCCAGCGCCATCTACTGGCTGGAGGAGTTTCATCTGGATGGGCTGCGGGTGGACGCAGTGGCCTCCATGCTCTACCTCGACTACTCCCGCGAGGCCAACGACTGGATTCCCAACGAATACGGCGGACGGGAGAACCTGCGGGCGGTCGATTTCATCCGCCACCTCAACGAAGAGGTCCACAAAAACTTCCCCGGCGCCCTGGTGATCGCCGAGGAGTCCACCGCATGGCCCCAGGTTTCCCGCCCCACCTGGCTGGGCGGGCTCGGCTTCAGCATGAAGTGGAATATGGGCTGGATGCACGACACCCTGACCTATTTCCATGAAAACCCGGTACACCGCAGCTACCATCACGACCAGCTCACCTTCGGCCTGCTCTACTGCTTCACCGAGAACTTCGTGTTGCCCTTCTCCCACGACGAGGTGGTGCATGGTAAAGGCTCGCTGATCTCCAAGATGCCGGGGGACGCCTGGCAGCAGTTCGCCAACCTGCGTCTGCTCTACAGCTTCCTCTTCACCTACCCCGGCAAAAAGCTCCTGTTCATGGGCAACGAGTTCGGACAGGGCCGTGAATGGAACGCCGCCGAATCCCTCGACTGGCATCAGATCAACGACCCCCAGCACCGTGGCGTGCAACTGCTGGTCTGCGATCTGGCCAAGCTCTACCGGGAACAGCCCCCCCTCCACGAGCTCGACTTCTCCCACGAGGGCTTCTCCTGGATCGACTGCCACGACAGCACCCAATCGGTGATCTGTTATCTGCGCCGCGACCGCCAAGGCCGCACCCTGCTCGTCGTGCTCAATTTCACCCCCGTGCCCCGCTACGGCTATCGCATTGGCGTGCCCCAGGCCGGCAGCTACAGTGAGTTGATCAACTCCGATTCCGCCTTCTACAACGGCGGCAACGTCGGCAGCGACAGCGTGCAGAGCGAGAGCGTCCCCTGGATGGGCTTCGACCAATCGATCAGTCTGGTGTTGCCGCCCTTGGGCGCCCTGGTGCTGACACCTTATTGACGGTCCCCTGGACCGTCAAATTATTGGCTAAAAACAGCCATCATACGATTTTTTGACGGTATAAATTTTCCGCCTTCATCGTGTTATGCTTTGGCTACATGCGGCTTGACTGCATGAAATAAAAAACACTATGCCGGAGGAGAATTGACTATGAAATCATCTGTAAAGATGGCGGCCCTCGCTGCCCTTTTCACCGGGCTCGCCTTTTCCCTTTCCGCCCTCGCCAACGAGGTCAACATCACTAAGGACATCCCCTACCTCGACGTGGCGCACAAGGGGACGACGGTCCGCATTCAACGGATACAGGACAAGGAAAACCGCCTGATCGACGACTTCGCCAAGACATCCCGCCCCTGCCCGCCTTTTTGCATCCACCCCATCTCTGCCGGTCCTGGCGTGGAGACCCTGGGCGAACTGGAAGTGATCCACTTTCTGATGAACGAGGTGAAGGACGGCAAAGGGGTCCTGGTGGATGCCCGCATGCCGGAATGGTACGAGGCCGAAACCATACCCGGCGCCATCAATATCCCCTTTGTCATCTTCAGCAAAAACAATCCCTACCTGGAGAAGATCCTCCTTGCCATGGGAGCGACCCAGGGACCCGGCGGCACCTGGAACTACGACAACGCCAGAACCCTGACCCTCTTCTGCAACGGCCCCTGGTGCGACCAGTCGCCGAGGGCCATCCAGGGACTGATGGAGGTCGGCTACCCGGCAAGCAAGCTGAAATACTACCGCGACGGGATGAACCTCTGGCGGCTGTTGGGACTGACCACAGTCGCGTCGAAGAAACCGGTTTCCCAGTGATTCGACAGTCCTGATCGAAGGGACGGAAATACAAAAACGAGAGAGTGAGGAGACGAAAATGGTCTTTTACCAGCAAGAAGAAGTGAAACCCGACTACATGAAGATCCTGCTGCAAGGCTTGGCCGCCCTGCTGCTGATATCCCTGATCATGCTCGCCTGGTCGGTGCGATCCTGGTTCCTGAGCCGCGCGGAACGGAATCTCGCCGAAATACAGATGGCGCCCGCCACGGCTCTGACCACCACCGTCAAGGCGGAAGTCGAACAGAAGCCATCGGTGGCAGTGGCTCCGGCTGTGGCTCCGGCCGTGGCAGTAGCTCCGGCGCCCAAGGCCGAGGCGCAAGGCGACGGAGGCCTCTCATCCTCTGTGGATCAGGCACTGGACAACCTGAAACAACAGAGCGCCGCGCGGGCGAAGCAGGCAACAGCCGCCGCCCCGGCGATCAGCCCCCCGGACGTAAATTCGGCGCAACCCGCCACCAAGGAAGATAAGGATTATGTACAGGCCCTGACCGTCCAGTACCAGGATCGCGGAAAAGCCACCGAGCAGCTCTCCGACGAAGAGCTGGCGAAGCGGATCGACGCCGGCGCCAAGACGCAGACCACCCAAGGCAAGGTGGAAGACGTGACCAACAAGGTGCTCATCTCCGCCGGGAACGGACAACCTGCGCGCGGCAACAACCTCCAGAGTGACTTGGATACCCTGGTGGCCGCATCCCTCCAGACACTCAATGAAGGAAAGGCAGCGCCCGCCACCCCGCCTGCCTACCTGCAAGGCCTGCAACAGGAAGCGGAAATCCGCGAAAACGAAGCCAGAACAGTCATAGTGAAGTCCGGGGACACCTTGACGGCGCTCTCCGCCCGCGCCTACGGCAGTTCCACCCAGTACATGAAAATCTTCCGCGCCAATCCAACCCTCATCACCGATCCCAACCGGATCTTCATCGGTCAGGTCCTGAGGGTTCCTCTGTAATAAACCTCCACTCGAAGGGAAACGCTGGGATAATCCGGCGTTTCCCTTTTCTTTGTCCCGTGGAGTTCCCATGAAAATCTGGGTGGATGCCGACGCCTGCCCCGTCGTGGTCAAGGAGATCCTGTTCCGGGCGGCGGAACGAAGCCGGGTGGAGGTCACCCTGGTTGCCAACCAGCCCGTGCGCACCCCGCCATCCCCGCTTATCAACGCAATCCGGGTCACGGCCGGCTTCGACGTGGCCGACAACGAAATCGTCAAACGGGTGGAAAAGGGCGACCTCGTCATCACCAGCGACATCCCGCTGGCGGCGGAAGTCATCGAAAAGGGGGCGCAGGCCCTCAACCCTCGGGGCGAACTCTACACCACCGACAATGTCCGGGCCCGCCTCAACATGCGGGACTTCATGGAAACCCTGCGGGCCAGCGGCATCCAAACCGGAGGTCCGCCCCCCCTCAACCAAGCCGACCGTCAAGCCTTCGCCAACCAACTGGACCGGTTCCTCGCACGGCACGCCAAACAGCGGGGCAGCGCCAAACCGGGGGATTAGCGAGTAGCCCAATCAGCCCAGCAGCGCTTTGATTCGTACCGCCAGCGCCTGCCCCAGTTTTTGATGCTCGCCAGCCTCCAAGTGTATGCCATCCAAATCGCTCGAAACGACGACCGTCGATGTGTCCAAATAGGCACAGCCCATCTCTTGGGCCACGCGCCCGTAGTGGGCAGAGAATTTCCGCGACTTCTGCCCTGCCCCTTCAAACATCTCCGCAAAGAGACTGAGCTTTGCGGTCGGAGGCGGGGCGAGCAGCAGCACTGGCGGTGCGCGCCAATGGTGACCGGCGGAGCTGCCTTGAATGATGCGCACCAAGACCTTCGCCCCCTCGGCAATATCGTAGGCGGACAGGCTGAACCGCTGTTTGAGATCGTTCGTGCCGAGCATCAGGACCACCAAATCGAGGGGCCGATGGGAGTCAAGACAGGGATACAGATAGGCTTGTCCGTTCTTGTAACCTTCGATGGGATCATCCCAGACCGTCGTCCGGCCGCTCAGGCCTTCCTCGATGATGGTGTAGCCAGTCCCGAGGACTTGGCCCAAGACCCCGGTCCAACGACTGTTCGTATCCAAACGGTCCTGCGACACCGGGTCATAGCCCCAGGTGTTCGAATCCCCGTAGCAGAGTATGCGTTTCATGTCGTCTGAAGCCCTCTATGTGAATTGGTTGCCCGCCTAACATTCCAATAAATACTGGAATATCAGGCCTTTGTGGTATTGAAACACGTTGTCATTAATAATCGAGCAAACGGCATTATTTCGATTTTTCCTCGTTGGGAAATCTATTACCTCCCCGCCTCCAGCTCGATAAAGGCGTCCACCCGCAGCCCCACGGGCAGATCGCTGCCGGGATCGAGGTCGATGAGGATCTCCATCACTCGGGTATCCACGCGCTCGCCGGGCTGTTCGTCGTGTACCCGTTTGCGCCCCATCAGGCTGCCCAGGCGGGAGACGCGCCCGGTGAAGCGCCGCTCACCCCAGGCCTCGGCGCGGCACCAGGCCGGGCGGCCCAGGGCGATGAGGCCGAGGTCGGCCTCGTCCACCTCGGCGCGCACGCGCAGCACCGAGGTATCGCCCACCGAGAGGATCGGGGTGTCGCCCAGCTCGGTGACCTGCTCCCCGGCACGGCGGAAGCGGTGCAGGACCAGCCCCTGGAGCGGGCTGCGGATGAGGGATTTTTCGTAGATGGCGCGGGTCTCGGCCGCCCGCGCCTGGGCCACCGCCAGCTCGGCCTCGGCCTGGGCGCGCTCATCCTCCCGTGGCGGGGCCTCGACCAAATCCAGGTGGCGCCGGGCGCGCTCCAGACGGGCGCGGGCGGCCCGCGCCTCGCTGTTCGCCGCATCCAGGGACTGGTGGCTGACCAGCTTCTGTTCGGCCAGGCCCTGCTGGCGCGCCGCCTCGCGGTCCGAGAGTCCCGCCAGGGCCTCGGCCTCGGTCACCGCCGCTGCGGCCTCGCGCCGTTCCTCGGGCCGCGCCCCGTTGAGCACGCGCTCCAACGCGGCCTGGGCGACGCGCACCCCGGCCTCGGCGGCCTGGAGCCGGGCGAGATGGTCGGCGTTTTCCCAAACGTTCCATACCGCACAGAGTCTCTCACTCGCCAGATTCATCGGTAGCCCCCAAGGCAATGACGTAATGTACGTTGGCGTACAGACGCAAATCGGCATCGGGCGCAAGGTTCGTGACTGCGAATCAGATGAACCGGCAGAATCGCAGGTCAGCGCCGCAAACCGGTTACCGATAGCAAACATCACTACGGCAACCACCGTTGCCATGATGCAACCCAGACGATCCCCAACTCTCAAGGATATTTATGAAATTGCACACCAAATTAACGCTTGGACTGATTTCCTCAGTGTTCGCCGCGAACCTCGCAATGGCTGCAGACGGCGCCGCTAAAATGACCATGAACAACCCTGGCATGGGCTGCAATAGCATGAGCATGATGCCGGGCGACATGGGGATGAATCCAGTTGCCCGCGCGCAGAAACATTTAGGCGAACTGCAAGCCAAGCTCAAGCTCACTAAAGATCAGCAACCGGCCTGGGAGACATTCTCCACGCAAGTCAATGATCAAGCCAAGAACATGGCCGCGATGCAGGACAAGAAGAAGGACATGACCCAGACCATGTCGACGTCCGCACCGGAACACATGGCGATGATGGCGGAGATGATGAAGACCCGCGCCGAGAACATGGCCAAGATGGCGGACGCTGTCAAAACGTTCTATGCCGCGCTTACGACCGATCAGCAGAAGGCCTTCGACGAGCTGCACATGGAGCATATGAGCCAGATGATGCATAAGAAGTAGCCTTTTATTTTTCGGCAGTCGGCAATCAAACGCTGCCAAAGGAATCCTGGAAAATGCACGCACGCGTTGCGTCATTTTCCGGATTCCACTCTATATCGCCGCAATTGTTTCGCGCAATTTTTCGCGGTACACGAAGCATGAATCTGCGATCACTCAGCCACGATGAATGGAGACATTCAGTGTGGATCGCCTCAGAATTACCAGAATTACGGTGACACTTTACTAAATATACTTAATGAATTATGTATTTAGCAAACTATCACCGTAATTCGCACGATCTAACCTTATTCGTTATGGATTAGTAGGCCAAGTGATTTGTAGTTTTCTATGATTTGTAATGCAGTCACGTAGGTAAAGATTTATGAGGCTTTGATAAGGTACGCCCGCCTCTTCAGCCATGCTTTTGAAGTAACCAATAACGTCTTCTGATAGGCGCATGGTTACAGATTTCTTTAGTTTCGACGCGTAGGGATTTCTACGCGACTTCATTGCAGACAAATCATATTCAGCTTTCATTTTCGCTCACCCAAATAAAATGTTTGCTCAGGCTTTGTGGCTTTTCGTGCGGAAATAATGCGAAGCACTTGGCCGGATTCTCTTTCGCAGTGACACACAAGCAAAAGCTTTGCATTCACACTCATGCCAAGCATCAGAAACCGCTCTTCATTCTCCGAGCGATCGTTATCGAAGAACTGAACAGCAAATTCGTCATAAAACACTGACTGGGCCTCTTCAAATGAGACGCCATGCTTCTTAAGGTTTGATACCGCCTTCGTGGCGTCCCACTCGAATGCAATCATATGTACAGTGTATGGATCAAATAGTGCTTGTCAAGCTACCCATAACGTCCAAGCTCAGGGGCGCTGCGCGGCTTTATCGCGTAGCGTCACATGGAGCGCAGTGTTGGACGAGCCCGCTGATCTCAATTGCTGAATTATGTATTTAGCAAACTGTCATAGATGGTCGCCCCGGTTTTGCCAAGCCCTCAGTCGATGACATTGAGTTAAGGTGGAGATTGCAGCCAT
>Ga0156782_141_pt1 | contig 117514 bp, 120 predicted proteins | sample RifOxyD3_FD_110732 | JGI IMG/M metagenome (GOLD analysis project Ga0156782, IMG submission 110732) | Gammaproteobacteria bacterium RIFOXYD12_FULL_61_37 | reverse complement strand
TCACGCTGAAGATCGCGCCGGTCTGCGTCCTGATCGAATTCACCGGCCAGCGCACGCTCTATATCTCTCGGTCGTGTGTTATGGCCTTCAATCAGATTGCTGTAGTAGGTGTTCATGATCCGCACAAGTCCGGCGAGATTGCTCGCTGTGCGCGTGTTTAAGGCGTGTCCGAGTTTCGTCGCCGCAGTCACAAGCTCGGCAACGGCATCGCTCACGGCTCCAGGAACCTCTTCGAGACGAGCGGGCTCAATCCGCTGGACGCTTTCATTGGACATGCTGTTGGCCGATCTATTGTTTCTGTAATCAAGCCTTACTACAGCAAATACGCAGGTATATCCACTAAATTTGGCCGATTAATTGGCCGATCTCCATGGACAGCCGCAGCGGATGCCCCGTGGTGACGGGACACTGGAGCGTCCGGGGATGCGTTCCCACGCTGGAGCCTGGGAACGATCTTCATCAGGCGGGACAGTAGCGTGCGGTGAGGTTAGAACTGACTACATTTACGCCGTACACCGCGTTTACGGAACTGAGTCCCCGCCCCGCATGCCGTAAAACTCCCTGACGAAGCCGTCGAGCCGTCCCTGCTCGATGGCCTCTCTCAACCCCCGCATCAGGGCCTGGTAGTAATGGAGATTGTGGATGCTGTTGAGCCGGGCGCCGAGGATCTCGTTGCACTTGTCCAGGTGGTGGAGGTAGGCACGGCTGTAGTGGCGGCAGGTATAGCAGTCGCAGTGGGGATCGAGGGGGCCGGGGTCGTCGCGGTGGCGGGCGTTGCGGATGCGCACCACGCCTTCGTGGGTGAAGAGGTGGCCGTTGCGGGCGTTGCGGGTGGGGATGACGCAGTCGAACATGTCGATGCCGCGCAGCACGGCTTCGACGATGTCTTCGGGCTTGCCCACGCCCATGAGGTATCGGGGACGGTCCACCGGCATGCGGTCGCTGAGGAAGTCGAGCACCCTGTGGCGCTCCTCGGCCGGTTCTCCGACCGAGAGGCCGCCGATGGCGTAACCGTCGAAGCCGATCTCCACCAGCCCTTGCAGTGACTCCTGCCGCAGTTCCGGGTACATGCCGCCCTGGACGATGCCGAACAGTGCCGCGGGATTGTCGCCGTGGGCGATCCGGCTCCGTTCGGCCCAGCGCAGGGAGAGTTCCATGGAGGCGCGCGCCTCCGCCGGGGTGGCCGGATAGGGGGTGCATTCGTCGAAGATCATGACGATGTCCGAGCCCAGCTCGCGCTGGACCCGCATGGACTCCTCCGGCCCCAGGAAGACCTTGGCCCCGTCGATGGGCGACCGGAAGGTGACGCCTTGCTCGGTGATCTTGCGCAGATCCCCCAGGCTGAAGACCTGGAAACCGCCGGAGTCGGTGAGGATGGGGCCATCCCAGTGCATGAAGCCGTGCAGGTCGCCCAGGCGGGCGATGATCTCCGTGCCCGGCCGCAGCATCAGATGGAAGGTGTTGCCCAGGACGATCTGGGCGCCCGACTCCCGCAGCTCTTCCGGGGTCATGGCCTTGACCGTGCCGTAGGTGCCGACCGGCATGAAGGCGGGCGTCTCCACCAGGCCGCGATCGAAGTGGAGCCGGCCCCGGCGGGCATGGCCGATGCTGTGCAGGAGATCAAATCTCATGGGTCATAAGTTTCTGGTGAGTGTTGACAAGAAAATTCATATATTAGAAGATTATTAACGACTGATGCACTCCTCCTTAATCGTCAGTCATCTTCCTCCTCTGGTGGTTAAGCGCGGTTCCCCTGCCGCGCTTTTTTTTGCCCCGATTATTTCCCCTCGAACGCCGGATTCGCCCGCTGGGCGATGAACATGGCATCGCCGTAGCTGAAGAAGCGGTAACGCTGTTCCACAGCGTGGCGGTAGGCCGCCATGGCTTCTTCGTAGCCTGCAAAGGCGCAGACCAGCATCAGCAGGGTCGATTCCGGCAAATGGAAATTGGTGATCAGGGCATCGACCACCCGAAACGGGTAGCCCGGTGTGATAAAGATCCTTGTCTCGCCGCAATAGGGTTGCAGCTCGCCGCTGGCGGCGGCCGTCTCCAGGCTTCTGACACAAGTCGTGCCGACGGCGATCACCCGCCCGCCCCGTTCCCGCGCCGCCGCCACCTGGGCGCAGACCGTCTCGCTCACCTCCACCCATTCGGCGTGCATCCGATGCTCGTGGATTTGCTCTACCCGCACCGGCTGGAAGGTACCGGCCCCCACATGCAGGGTTACTTCCGCCGTCTCGACACCCTTCCCCCTCAGCCGTTCCAGCAGATCCCGCTCGAAGTGGAGCCCGGCGGTGGGGGCCGCCACAGCACCTTCGCGACTGGCAAAGACGGTCTGGTAGCGGGATTCGTCGAAGGCCCCATCCGTGCGCCGGATGTAGGGCGGCAGGGGCACATGGCCGAAACCGGTCATCAGTTCGCGCCAATCGCCCTGTTCGGGGCGCAGACGGAAGAAATCCCCCTCGCGCCCCTCTACGAGCACACCCCCAAAAACTCCGCTGCGCTCCGTTTTTGACCCCTCAAGGGACAAGAAACACTTGGGGCGGCCCTGCGTGTCGCTCGTTTTCACACCCCCAAAAACTCCGCTGCGCTCCGTTTTTGACCCCTCAAGGGGCAAGAAACACTTGGGGCGACCCGGCGTGTTTCTTGAGAGCACCTGCGTCTCGCCGATAAAGAGCCGGGAACCCGGCTTGGGCGGCTTGCTGGCGCGCACCTGGGCCAGGGCGGCCCCGTCCGGCAGCAGCCGTTCCAACAGCACCTCCACAGCCCCGCCGGTCTCCTTGCGGCCGTGAAAACGTGCCCGCATCACACGGGTATTGTTCAGTACCAGCAAATCACTGGGCCGGAGCAGGCCCTCGATGTCCGGGAAGAGCCGGTCTTCGATCCGTTTTCCATCCAAATAGAGAAGACGGCTCGCCCCCCGCCGTTCGGTGGGGTACTGGGCGATCAATTCATCGGGAAGTTCGTATCGGAATTCGGAGAGGCGCATGGGGGCGGCATTCTAGCACCATTAGTCCCTACTGGAATCCGCACCCCGACCTCGCCAAATATCGCTGCTATGCTTGAGAGGAATGGGGTGGGATTTCTGCACCTCTCACAACAACAGGTCAAAGTGTATGAACAGAATAACTGTAAGAGATTTCCTCTGTTTTTCAGTTTCCCTTGTTGCACTGACTCTGGTGATCGAAGGCACGCCCGTGTCGGCTCAAGGGACGGGAGAACCAACCATCCCGAATGCCTATACCAAGCCCGTGGGCGGTACGGTCCGGAAGATAGACCCCTATAGCAACCAAAGTGGCCCCCAGGGCCCACAAACAGGGACCTATACCCCCGGCGGAAAACCGCCACAGGGGCCGGTCGATAACAATACCGGCTCCGGTGATTGGTACTTCGATCAGTCAACCTATACCTGGAAACACCGGAAATAATCTGGGGCGAAGCCTCGATCCGCCAGACTACCCGGCTGCAGGACAGTCCCGGCGCAGACAGCAACAGCTGCACTGGGGCTTTTTGCGGCAGGACTCCTTGGCGTGGCGCACGATGAGGGCGTGGTACTCGTTGAACAGTTGCACGTCCGGGGGCAGGGCTGATTCGAAGCCGTGGCGCAAGGTCTCGTAGCCTTCTTCCCCGCCGATCAGGCCGTTGCGGCTCAAAAGCCGCCGGGTGTAGGCGTCGATCACGAAAACCGGACGTTGGAAGGCGTAGAGCAGCATGTCGTCGGCGGTCTCCGGGCCGACACCGTGGACTGCCAGCAGCTCGTGGCGCAGATGCGGGGTATCCAATGCAGCCAGGGCGGCCTCGCCGCCGCGCTCGATCAGGAAGCGGCAGAAGGACTGCAAGCGGCGGGTCTTGACGTTGAAATAGCCAGCCGGGCGGATGGCCCCGGCGACCTGGGAAGGATCGGCATCGGCCAGGGCAACGGGATCGAGCAGACCCGCCCCCTTGAGGTTGACGATGGCCTTTTCCACATTGCCCCAGGCAGTGTTCTGGGTGAGCACCGCGCCGACCATCACCTCAAAGGGGCTCTCGGCCGGCCACCAGTGCTGGGGACCATAGGCCGCAAGCATCCGCTCGAAGAGGGCCAGCAGTCGTTCGGGGGGCAGGATCAGGGGATTCATGAGTTGGAGTCAGCGATGCACCCGGATTCCACTGCGTTCCATCCGGGCTACGAGTCTTAGGTTTCAGACCTCAAGCCTAAAGCCTGACCAGAAACCATCCGTTGCAAGGCATGGATCTCCTCCTTGTCCAGCTCGCGCCACTGGCCCATGCGCGGGTAGGCTCCCAGCAGGATAGGCCCGTAGCGCACCCGGATCAGCCGGTTCACCTTGGCGCCGACCGCCTCCCACATGCGCCGCACCTCGCGGTTGCGTCCCTCCACCAGCACCACATGGAACCAGCGGTTGGCGCCGGTGCCGCCCGATTCGGTGATCTCCTCGAAGCGGGCCGGGCCATCCTCCAGGGTGACGCCATGGGTCAGGGTATGCAGCATCTCAGGCGTCACCTCGCCGAGGACGCGCACCGCGTACTCGCGTTCCACCTGGAGCGAGGGATGCATCAGCTTGTTGGCCAACTCACCGCGGGTAGTGAACAACAGCAGGCCCGAACTGTTGATATCGAGCCGTCCGACCGCTATCCAGCGGCCCTTCCGTAGCGATGGCAGGCCACTAAAAACCGTCTTGCGACCTTCCGGGTCCTTGCGGGTGACCAGTTCCCCCTCGGGCTTGTAATAGGCAATCACCCGCAAAGGGCCTTGCGTCCTGGCCTCGTCCCGGACCTCGAATACCCGCCGTCCCCAGCGCAGCTTGTCCCCCGGCTTGGCCCGGTCACCCAGTTGAACCTGGCGGTCATTGAGCTGGATCTGCCCGTCGGCGATCAGCCGCTCCAACTCCCGGCGGCTGCCCCAACCGGCATTGGCAAGGATCTTCTGAACACGCTCGCCCTGCCCCGCTTCATTCTGCTTTTTCATCGCTTCTCGAAACCCTCAGCACATCAAGACCCGGAACTATACCCTTGAACACCCAAGAGAGCCCCATCCGATTCCACCAGCCAGCCAGCGCCGCGCGATGCATCCCGCATATGGGATAAACTTGAGCCCCGTCGCAACAACCCCAGGCCCGGTCCCCATGAACGAAATCCTCTGTGAGCACAAACCCGCCCCCGTCAAACTCGAAGTGCTGGGGGTCTACGACTGGCCCATCTGGAAAAAGGAGGTCTCCACCTTCCCCTGGACCTACAGCGATAAAGAAACCTGCTACATCCTCAAAGGCCGCGTCATCGTCACCCCCGACGGCGGCCAGCCCCAGGAATTCAAACGCGGCGACCTGGTCACCTTCCCCGCCGGCCTCTCCTGCACCTGGGAAATCCTGGAGGCCATCGAGAAGCACTACGAGCTTGGATGATCACCGGGTCGATAAGCCCGCCACAGACCGCTGACCAGCGCCACGGCGAGCGGGACCGCCGCCGTCCACAGGACATGGATCGTGTCGAGCGGCGCGAGGCCGAGCGCCCAGGCGCGTAACGCGGGCAGCAGCAGCGTGACGCCGAGATAAAGCGCCGCGGCCGCGACGGCCAGGGGCACGCGCGCACTGGCGCTGCCAGCGAGCTGTATCCACAGACAGAGGAAATAGACCGCGATGCCGATCAGGCGGTGGCTGTCCCCCTGCGACAGGCCGCCGAGCCGGGCAAGCCCGTCCTCCGCATGCAGGATCAGCAGGATACGCAGGGCGTTGGCGGCCAGCGTCGCCGCCCAGGCTGCGGCGAACGCGCCGAGCAGCCTGGCCGGGCGCAGCGGCAACGCCCGCCCGCGCCACAGCCAGGCGAGCCAGGAGATGAGCAGGAAATTACCGCCGGCGCAGGCCTTGACGATGAGGATGCCCTGCCCGGCATCCAGCCAGTCTCCGGTCGGCAGCGGCTGGAACCTGAGATCGCTCACCACCTCCAGCAGCCGCGCCAGCGGCCACAGCAGCCATTGCAGTTCCGTTGCGTCCGCCATGCCGTAGAGCTGCTTCAGGGCCAGTGCGAGCAGGGCGATTAGGCCCCACTCGCCCCAGCGGCGGGGGCAAGCCCGCTCGGCGCGGGCTTGCGTTGCGAGGGACGGCCCTTGCTCAGCGGCAGGCATGGCGGAGCTTCCGCATCAGACTGACCAGCGCCATCAGCGCGACGAGCCAGTAGAGTTCCGGCTCCGGCACCTGCCTGGGGGCGAGCGCCAGTTCCGAGACGCCCTGCGGCAGGGGCAACGGCTGCTGCACCTCTTGGCCCTCGCCCTTCGGATTGACCACCACCTCGTCCACCGCGACGAAGGAGGTGTGGGATGTCAATATCGAATGGGCAAGCCCCAGGCGGACGATCTCGTCACGATTGGCCTCCGCGTCCGTGCCTTGCAGGTCCGCGATGCGCATCAGGCGGTGGCGCGGGCAGCAGTTCGGTACGCCCCTCACCTTGGCCCTGCACGAGCGGCAGGCGAGTGCGGTATTCGCCGGAAGCCGCCTGGCCGGTGATCTCCAGGCCGGCGGACTTGCCCTCGCCGCGATATTTGCCGAACACGACGATGGGGCGCTCCGCCAGCATCACCGGGATCTCCGCCGGCTCCAGGTCATAGAGTTCCACGCCATCGCCATGGATCGCGATCCTGCCGAGCAGCGGCGACTGGATGTAACGGCGGAAGCGCGCACCCGCCTCGGTCGCCTCGGCGGGCGAGGTCACGATGAAGGGTTCGCCCGCGCCGGCATGGGCCATGCCCTCCAGCAAATGGCGGTTGACCGAGCTGCCGATGCCGAAGGCGAACAGGTTGCTGCGGTTGCGCTCGGCGCGGATCAGATCGTAGGCCTCGCGTTCGGCGCCGATGAAGCCGTCGGTCACCACCACCAGGCTGCGAGCGAGGTCCGCCGTGCGCGGCATGGCAAAGGCGCGTTGCAGGGCGGGCAACAGCTCGGTGCCGCCGCCGCCATCGATGCCCTGCATCATGGCAAGTGCGCGTTGCACGTTGTCCGGCGTGGCCGGCAGGGGTTCGGGCGACAGCACCCGCGAGCCGCCGGAGAAGAAGAGGATGTTGAACGACTCCTGCGGCTTGAGGGCGCCCAGCAGCTCGCCCATCAGGTGGCGCGCGGTATCGAGGGGGAAGCCGTGCATGGAGCCGGAGACATCGACCACGAACAGATACTCGCGCCGCATCACCTGCTGGGCCACCACGCGCCGGGGCGGCTGGGCCATCATCAGGAAGTAGTTCTCGTCACCCTGGCGATAGGTCATCAGACCCGAGAGGATCTGCTCGCCCGCGAGGCGGAAGCGCAGCACGAAGTCACGGTTGCCGGCCTGGGTCTCGGAGGGGTCCAGGGTCACCTGGGCGGATTTGTCGCTCTCCCACCGGGTATCGACCTTGTGTTGCACCGAGTGCAAATCCCGCACCGGGACCGGGCTCGACAGCGCGACACGGATGCCGGTGGCGGTCGCCGCCGGGTTGCCGCCCTTGGCGTCGTCCGCCGCGTAGGGATTGGCGATCCACTTCGCATCGTCTTCGATCCGTAGCGGATCTGCGCCATAGCGCGGCCCAACCACCGTCGGATAGACCAGCTCGTAGACCCCCTCTTCCGGCACCAGCAGCTCGCTGTAGCGCAGCGTCAGCTCGACCTCGTCGCCGGGCATGATGTTGGCCACGTCCATCGAGAACACATTGGGCCGTTGCTGTTCCAGCAGCGCCGCACGCTTGCCCTCGCGCTTGCCCGCCTCGAAGACGCGCGCGGCCTCGGCCTTCTCCTTGATCTGGGCGCGCACCAAGCGGTCCCCGATCTTCATCGTCAGCCCATGCACCGCCGCGCGGGTGGAGCCGGGAAAGACATAACGGGCATTGAGGGCGCGCGTTCCGGCGTTGCCGTAGCGTTGCGTCACCTCGACCTCGGCGATGGGGCCGTTGATGCGGATCTCCGCGTGGCTCGATTTCAGCGGCAGGCGGTCCACGGCGGGATCGCCGTCCGGTATCCACAGCCGAGGCGCCAGGCTGCGGTCGCAGCCGTCGCATTCCGCCGCGAAGGCGGGTGGCGTCATCAGACTGAAGCAGGCGAAAAGGAAAAATACTAAGCGTTTCATGGCAAATACCCCTCGTTCTGGTTGGTGGTGGAACGAGCTTATGCAACGCCTGTGGGGTTATCGTGGGGCTTCTATGGGATTTTCGTGTGGATTGCGAGGGGATCTGACACCGGCAGACTGAAACAGGCCCGCGCCCCACCCTCGGGGTGGTTGGCGAGTTCAATGCCGCCGCCATGCAGCCGGGCGACTTCGCGCACGAGGTTGAGGCCGAGACCGGTGCCACGCTCCCCGCTGCCGGGGCGGGGGGTGGAGTAGAAGCGTTCGAACAGGCGCGACCGGGCGTAATCGGGAATGCCGGGGCCACGGTCGCGGATGCTGAGGCGGGCGAGCCCCCCTTCTTCATCGAGGCGGAGATCGATACCACCGCCTGGGGGACTGAAGTCGATGGCATTGTCGAGCAGATTGGCCACTGCCTGGCGCAGCAGGAAACGGTTGCCCTGCACATGCAGCGATTCGAGCAGGGTCACGACGGCAAGGCCCCTGGCGGCGAGCCGGCCGGCGCGGGTGTCGAGCAGATCGCGGACGAGCCCGGCGAGGTCGATCTCCTCCACATCGTCCAACCGACCGCGGTTCTCGACACGGGCGAGGTTGAGCACGCCCTCGATGATGCGGTGCAGACGCCCGGTCTCGGCGGCGATGTTGGTCAAAAGGCGCGCGCGCTGGTCGTCGCCGGTCTCGTCCTGCAACAACTCGACCGCGCCGCGCACGGCGGCGAGCGGGCTTTTCAGTTCATGGGCGAGCAGTTGCGAGACCTTCTCCACATGGGCCTTGCCGTCCAATTCGGCGCGCAGGTGTTCCAGCGCCACGGCCAGCCGGCGCAGTTCGCTACGGCCTTCGATGGGGATATGCTCGCGTGTGCCTTCGGCAACCTCATTGGCGTAATCGACCAGGCGGCGCAGGTCGCGGGTCATCCAGTAGGAGAAGCCGAGCGCCAGCAGCAGTGACAGCGCGAACAGCCAGAGCGCGGATTGCCAGGCGCCGGCATGGGCGAGGTCGATGAAGCCCTGGAAAGCGCGCTCGGGCTTGCCCACGGAGAGAACCCCCGCAATGCGCCCGTCACGCAGGATGGGCGCCGCCACATACATCATGCTGCTCAGGGGATCGGCCGCGTCCTCCTGCGTGGCACGGGCGCCGTACTGGCCCCGGAGGGTGAGACTCACGTCGTGCCAACGGGAGTAATCCTTGCCGATGTCCTGCCCCCGGCTGTCGAACACCAGGCGCCCACCGGCGTCGGTGACATAGATCCGCAGATTGGGGTCGTCCTTGATGACGCCGTAGATGTTGGCCGCGAAACGCCGCTTTTCGTAGGCGCGGAATACTGCCTCGATACCGGCCACCCCGGCATCGCCCGGCGCGGCGTTGGCCTGCTCCCTTCCCGCCATCTCCGCCAGCAGGTTGGCGGTCTGCAACAGCGTCTCCTCCGCCGACTGGCGCACGCCGGGCAGAAACAGCCCGGTGAACAGCTTCATCGCCAGCAGCACGGCCACCACGGTGACCAGCACATAGCCGGCGAAAAAACGGACGAAGAAGTTCATGGCTCGCGCGCCAGGCTGTAGCCGAGGCCGCGATGGGTGCGGATGGGGTCGTGCCGCGGGGCCAGCACCGTGAGCTTGGCGCGCAGGCCCTTGATATGGGTATCGACCGAGCGTTCCAGGCTGGCCTCGGCGAGACCGGCGGCGTCCATCAGCTCGGCGCGGCTGAACACCTTCTCCGGCCGCGCGGCCATCGCCTTCAGCATCAAGTATTCGGTGCGGCTCAGGTCGAGCGGCTGGCCGAGGCAGAGTACGCGGGCGCGCTCGGCATCGATATCGATGAACGCAGGCGCGGCGGCGGGTGTGGCTGGGGTATCGGGCGCAGCCACGCGGGCACGGCGCAGGATGGTTCTCACCCGCGCGGCCAGCTCGCGCGGGCTGAAAGGCTTGAGCACATAGTCGTCGGCGCCGATCTCCAGACCGACGACCCGGTCTATCTCGTCGGCGCGGGCAGTGAGGAAAATCACCGGGATGTCCGAAAACCCGCGCAGGGCGCGGCAGAGGTCGAAACCGTTGCCGTCGGGCAGGCCCACATCGAGGATCGCCAGATCGAAACCGCCCTGGCGCAGCAATGCCAGGGCCTCGGCCACCAGCGTCACATGCCGGCAAGCCATGTTGTCCCGCGCGAGGGCGAGGATCACGTTATCAGCGATGGGACGGTCGTCTTCGACCAGCAGGATGGAGATGCTCATGCGAACAGGCGTAGAGTGGAGTCCTGCCGAGTATAGCTGCCACGGGGGAGCGGTGTGTTGAACCAGTAATGGCTTGTTGCGGCACCGGCTCAATTGGCCCCATCCGCAAGCACCACCTGGCCATCACCGGACTGATGGCGGGGTGGGCTTCGAGTCCCTGACATGAGAAATTAATACACCTCGGCAAGACAGCAGGGGGCAGGCAGGGCGAGGGCATCTCTCGGGTTACACTACACCAACGCCAATCCCTTCCGGCGGCAAACAGCAAGAACACACAGCCATGAACACCCAAACCCACCGCCAACTTGCTGGTTTGATCTGGCAAATCTGCAATCTGCTGCGCGGCCCGCATCGAATTTGACGACCGCGACATTGTCAGCTTCCATGCCGATAGCGTTCCGGCACTGCGAGAGGCCTTTGAAGAGGCTGCGGAGAAGCCCGCCAGTATGAAACAACGGGCCGTTTAGGTTACCGCCAGCTCAACCCACCAAATCATCCAGATCCAGGCGCAGTGCCTCGGCGAGTTTTTTGAGCAAATCGACCGATAGTCCCCGCTTGCCGCTCTCGATCTGCGAGATCGCCGCCGGAGTTACCCCTGCCAGTTCCGCCAGCCGGGCCGCCGTCAGGCCGCGATATTCGCGCCATACCCTGACTTTGTTTTCCCCGCTCAACAAGCGGTCAACCAGCTCGGCGGGGAAGGTCTCCTCGCCCCCCCTGATGGCGGCTTTGGCGGCATCAGCGTCCACGATGTCTTGCAGCTCCTCCAGTCGTTCCATGATGGCCTGCCACTCATCCCAGGGCACCACGGCATATTCAGGCTTGCCACTCTGTTCGATAATCTGCGCACTCATTTGTACAGGTCTCCCCTCGGGCCAATCTTCAACACCAGCAACAGCAGCTCTCCCTCCCGCACCTCCAGTATCGCCCGGTAACCGCCAGCCCGAAGCCGGTGATAGGGGCTGTTAGTCATTTTGATCAGATCACCGGCGTAACCCGCCCAATCGGCAGCAACCGCCTTGAGTTCCTTTTGCAGCATGCCGCAAGGACTCGATTAACTCCAGTAAGCAGGTCGGGCTACGGTGCGCAGAACCCTTTACCGGACCAGCCATCTCAGCATGCTTGCCAAGTTACAGCTCCCTGTCCGTTTGCCGCCAACACCCAACCCACCAGCCAGCCAGCGACGTCAAAGGACCCGGCACAGTACAATAGCCCCATGACCGACCCAGCCTCCCCCTCCGCCCACACCCCCATGATGCAGCAGTACCTCCGCCACAAGGCGGAGCATCCGGACAAGCTGCTGTTCTATCGCATGGGCGATTTCTACGAGCTGTTCTACGGTGACGCGGAGCGGGCGGCGCTGTTACTGGGCATCACCCTGACCAAGCGCGGGCAGTCGGCGGGGCAGCCGATCCCCATGGCGGGGGTGCCCTATCACGCGGCCGAGGGTTATCTGGCGAAGCTGGTCAAATTGGGCGAGTCGGTGGCGATCTGTGAGCAGATCGGCGATCCGGCGACTTCGAAAGGCCCGGTGGAGCGCAAGGTCATGCGTATCGTCACGCCGGGGACGGTGACGGACGAGGCCCTGTTGGAGGAACGCCGGGACAACCTGCTGGCGGCCCTGTGCGAGGCGCCGGAGCACCACTACGGTCTTGCCACCCTGGACCTGACGGGCGGGCGCTTCCGGGTGCAGGAGCTGAAGGGGCTGGAGGCCCTGGAGAGTGAGCTGGAACGGCTGCGCCCCGCCGAACTCCTGCTCAGCGACGAGAGCAGCCTCTTCCCCCGGCTGCAAAGGCGGGGCGCCACCACCCGCCGCCCGCCCTGGCACTTCGAGCTGGATTCGGCGCGGCGGTTGTTGACCGGCCAGTTCGGGGTCAAGGACCTGGGCGGCTTCGGTTGCGAGGGCATGCCCCTGGCCGTCCGCGCCGCCGGCTGTCTGCTGCAATACGTCCAGGACACCCAGCGCACCGCCCTGCCCCACCTGCGCGGTCTGGCGGTGGAGCAGCGGGGCGACGGGGTCATCATCGACGCCGCCACCCGCCGCAACCTGGAGATCGACCAGGCGATGAGCGGCCAGGTCCGCCACAGCCTGGCCGGGGTGCTGGACCGCACCGCCACCGCCATGGGCAGCCGCCTGTTGCGGCGCTGGCTCAACCGGCCCCTGCGCGCCCTCGGCCCCATCCGCGAACGCCACCAGGCCATCGCCGAGCTGCTGGAAATGCGCGGATTCGAACCCCTCCATGACCAATTGAAGGGCATCGGCGACATCGAGCGCATCCTGGCGCGGGTGGCGCTGAAATCGGCCCGGCCCCGCGACCTCTCGACCCTGCGCGACTCCCTCGCCCTGCTGCCCGCCCTGCGCCAGGGGATGGTGGCCTACGGTTCGCCCCTGCTGCAACGCCTCGCCGGCGAGATCGCCGAGCAACCGGAAACCGTCGCGCTGCTGCGCCGGGCCGTCATCGAGGCCCCGCCCATGCTGATCCGCGACGGCGGCGTCATCGCCCCCGGCTATGACAGCGAGCTGGACCGGCTGCGGGATCTCTCCGAGAACGCCGACCAGTTCCTCATCGACCTGGAACGGCGCGAGCGGGAGCGCACCGGCATCTCGACCCTGAAGGTCGGCTACAACCGGGTCCACGGCTACTACATCGAGCTGGGGCGCGTCCACGCGGAGCGGGTGCCGGACGACTACACGCGGCGTCAGACCCTCAAGGGCGCCGAACGCTACATCACCCCGGAGCTGAAAAGGTTCGAGGACCAGGTCCTCTCCGCCAGGGAAAGGTCCCTGGCGCGGGAGAAGCATCTCTACGAGGCGCTGCTGGAGCTGCTGCTCCCCGGCATCCCGGCCCTGCAAGCCAGCGCCGAGGGGCTGGCCGAGCTGGATGTGCTCTGCAACCTGGCGGAGCGGGCCGAGCGGCTGGACCTCTGCCAGCCGGTCATGTCCGAAACCCCCGGCATCCGCATCGAGGGCGGCCGCCACCCGGTGGTGGAACAGGTCAGCGACCAGCCCTTCGTCGCCAACGGCGTCCTGCTCAACGACGAGCGGCGCATGCTCGTCGTCACCGGCCCCAACATGGGCGGCAAATCCACCTTCATGCGCCAGACCGCCCTCATCGTACTCATGGCCTGCGCCGGCGGCTTCGTCCCCGCCACCGCCGCCGAGATCGGCCCGGTGGACCGCATCTTCTCCCGCATCGGCGCCTCCGACGACCTGGCCGGCGGCCGGTCCACCTTCATGGTCGAGATGGAAGAGACCGCCAACATCCTCCACAACGCCAGCGAAAGGTCCCTGATCCTGATGGACGAGATCGGCCGCGGCACCAGCACCTTCGACGGCCTCTCCCTGGCCTGGGCCTGCGCCGTCGAGCTGGCGACCCGCATCAAGGCCTTCACCCTCTTCGCCACCCACTACTTCGAGCTGACCACAATGCCCGAGGAACACCCCGGCATCGCCAACGTCCACCTGGACGCGGTGGAGCACGGGGATTCGATCATCTTCATGCACGCCGTCAAGGATGGCCCCGCCAACCAGAGCTACGGCCTGCAAGTGGCCCAACTGGCCGGCGTGCCACCGGCGGTGATCAAACGGGCGCGGATTCGCCTGCGGGAACTGGAAGCGGCGGCGCGCAAACACGCCGACCAAGTCATGAACCAGCTCTCCCTCTTCGACCCGGAACCCGAAGTATCCCCGCCCCCCGCCCACCCCGCCATGGACGCTCTCCAAGCGATAGACCCTGACGACATGACCCCCAAGAAGGCCCTGGAGACTCTCTATCGGCTAAAGGGGATGCTCCAGCAATGAAGGGGGGCAAAGGCCCGTAGGCCCTGCCCATCGGTGGAAGGCAGATAGAACACAGGCTCAATCTCTGAGCCTGCCCATTTGTTATCCTCATAAAAAAGCCCCCGCCAAGGCGGAGGCTTGGGGTTTACCCTTGCGGGGTATCCTGCGAAGCATTCAGCTTCTTGTTATGAATGCAAGACAGGCATCGGTCAGTTACAACGTGTTCAAGGATACTGGATGGGAGCGGAAAGATGAAGAACCGGAATGTGATCGGAATCGACGTGGGGACCAACTCCATCGGTTGGGCGCTGGTGGAAGAGAATGAAAACGGGTTACCTCAATCTCTCAAGGCTGCGGGGGTGCGTATTTTTCAGGAGGCGGTGGAAGCCAAGACCCGCACCCCGAAAAACCACAAACGCCGTCAAGCCCGGCTCGCCAGGCGCGTATTGGCGCGGCGGGCACGGCGCAAGCAACGGTTGCAGAATCTGCTGCTGAAGCATGGGCTGCTGCCGGGAGGGGTTACTGATCCCGTACAGCGGGAAGCTGCGTTCACCACCCTGGGCGACCCCTACCAGCTCCGGGCCAAGGGGTTGAATCTTCCCCTCGGTCTGCACGAATTTGGTCGAGTGCTGTTTCAGTTGGGTGCGCGCCGGGGCTTTCTCAGTAATCGCAAGACCCGATACGGCCATTTGAACAAACTGGATGAACTGGCCGATCTGATCGAGGCAGAGGATGCTGCCCCCAAAACTGGGGACGCAGAGGAAGGCATCATCCGCAAGGAAATTGGCGAACTGCGCCAGGCCATGTCCGCCGCCGGATCGCGTACCCTGGGCGAGTATCTGGCGGGCCTGGCTAAAGAGGAACGCAAGCGGTGCCGCCACACCGAACGGGCCATGCTGGAAGAGGAGTTCGAGCGGCTTTGGATGGTTCAGGCCCGGTTTCATCCCGAACTCAGCGACGAGTTGAAGGTACAGGTCCACACTGTCATCTTCTTTCAGCGCCCCCTGAAATCCAACCGCGCCTCATTGGGCAAATGCAGTCTTGAACCCAGCCGCCGTAAGGCGGCCCGCGCCTGGCCCGAAGCGCAACGGTTCCGGCTCCTGCAAGACCTCAACAACCTGGAAATCCTCGACCCCCGCACCGGCGAGCTGCGCCGGCTGCGCGATACCGAGCGGGCCATTCTGTTGAATGCCCTAGAACAGCAGAAGTCCATGACTTGGAACGCCGTCCGCAAGAAGCTTGGGCTGCACCAAGGGGAAAAATTCAACCTGGAAACCGGTGCCAAGGCCGAGACCGGTCTCAAAGGACTGCAAACCCTGGCAAGCCTGCATGCCATCCTGCAAGGCTGGTTCGACGAACTGGGCGATAAGCGCGACCTGCTCATCGAGGATCTCATCACCATCGAGGACTCCGCAGGGCTTTATCGCCGATTGCGCGAGCATTGGGGCTTCGACCGCGAAACCGCCTTTCGTCTTGCCACCCTGGAACTGGAACCCGGCTACGCCAGCCTCTCCCTCAAGGCCATTCGCAAGCTTCTGCCCCATATGGGGGCAGGCCATCGCTACTCCGAAGCACGTCAACAGGTTGGCTATGGCTATGAAACAGGGCAACGCGACCTGCAAGAAAGGCTTGGTGAACCACCAGATCCCCGCAATCCCGTAGTCGATAAGGCACTACACGAACTGCGGCGGGTCATCAATGCCTTGATCCACCGCTTCGGGCGGCCTGACGTGGTGCGCGTCGAGCTGGCTCGCGATCTCAAGCTCGCCAAGCGCGACAAGGAGCGTCTGGAGAAACAGAACCGGGAAAACCAAAGGCTCAACCGCAAGGCCGAAGCGGCCCTGGCAGAGCTTGGCTTAGGCCAGCCTTCCCGCGACGACTTGATCAAATACCGGCTGTGGGAAGAGTCCAAAGGGCTATGCCCCTACACCGGCCGGGAGATTGGGCTCTCCACCCTCTTCAGCCCCGAAGTGGACGTGGAGCACATCATCCCCTATTCCCGTTGCCTGGATGATTCCTACATGAACAAGACTCTCTGCATGACGGAGGAGAACCGGATGCAGAAGGGTAACCGGACCCCCTGGGAGGCCTATGGCGGTGATCCGGCGCGCTACGAGCAAATTCTTCAGTGTGCCCGGTATTTTCCCATGGCCAAGCGTAAGCGGTTTCTTGAACAGGGTTCGGATTTCGTGGACCAATTCATTCAGCGCCAACTGAACGACACTCGCTATATCGCCAAGCTCGCCAAGGAGTATCTGGCTGCCGTTTGCACCAATGTGCAGGTAACCAAGGGCGGGACCACCGCCATGTTGCGCCATCATTGGGGGCTGAATCGGTTACTTGGTGAGGACGATGGTCAGAAGGAGCGCGGCGACCACCGGCACCATGCGTTGGACGCGGCAGTTATCGCCGTAACGAGCCGTTCACTCTATCAGCGCCTTGCGCGTATAGCCCATCAGCGGGGCCATGCCCCAAGCCAGCGCGGTTTCTATATCGATCCGCCCTGGCAGGGGTATCAGGCCGACTTGGCACAGACCTTGGCCGGAATCGTCGTATCACATGCCACTAATCGCAAGCTGACCGGGGCCTTGCATGAGGAAACAGCCTACGGCCATATCCCCCATGTCGGTTTCGTTTACCGCAAGACACTGAATAAGGACTTCAAACTCGGAGACATCGAGGCGATCTACGACCCCTCGCTCCAGGAATTGGTGAAGGCCCATCTGGAACACCACGGCAACGACCCCAAACGGGCCTTTGCCGAGGGCATCCAGTGCTATCACAAGGACGGGCACACTCCCATCAAACGGGTGCGCATCCGGGCCAAACAGGTCTCGGAAAAGGGCACCTTTTCGATCAGCGACCGGGCAGGCAGGGCCTACAAGCACCACAAAACCGGCAGCAATCACCATGTGGAAATTCTGCGCCACCGCGCAACCGGCAAGATAGAACCGGTCTATCTCACCACCAAGGAGGCGACGGAGCGGGCAAGGCGAGGTGGGGAACCCGTGATCCAGCGCGACCATGGGCCGGAATGGGAGTTCATCATCTCCCTCTGCATCAACGACATGGTCCGGCTGGGGGAGGGAGGCCAAGTGGCCTATTTTCGTGTTCAGAAGATCGAGGCTACCAACAATCGGGTCACTCTCCGTTCCCATCTAGCCGCAACGCTGGATGATGAGGACATGAAGGTAACAACAAGTGTTCCGAAGCTTGCCGTTATGCCCGGTTTCCAGAAAGTCCTGGTCACCGCCGTCGGCGAGGTGCTGGAACTCCATGATTAAACGCATCCTGGTGGTGGAAAACGGAACCTACCTCCACCGCGCTCACCGGCAACTTGTGGTTATGCGGGATGGGCAACGGGTGGGACAGGTCCCCTTTGAGGATCTAGGGGTGTTGATGCTGGACCACCCTGCCATCGTCCTGACCCAGGCCGTGCTCTCGGCCTGCCAGGAGGCAGGCGCGGTGGTGATCGTGAGCGATGGGCGCCATCTCCCCGCCGCCCTGTTGCTACCCCTGAGCGGTCATAGCCTCCATGCCCGCATTCTCGAAGCCCAGGTCAATATCGGGCTGCCCACCCGCAAACGCCTGTGGCAAACCCTGATTCAGGCCAAGATCAATGCCCAGGCGCTGAACCTGGAAGCAGATTTCCCCGAATCCGCCTCCCACCTGCGGGGAATGGTGAAGCGGGTTCGAAGCGGCGACCCGGACAATCTGGAGGCCCAGGCCGCCCAGCACTACTGGCCCGCTTTGTTTGGAAACAGTTTCCGGCGCGGGGATTCGAGCCAGGCTATCAATGGGGCGCTCAACTTTGGCTATGCCCTGCTGCGTTCCGCCGTGGCGCGTGCCCTCGTCGGGTCGGGGCTCCATCCGGCAGTCGGCCTTCACCACCACAATCAATACGACGATTTCCGGCTGGCGGACGATTTGATGGAACCCCTACGACCCCTGGTGGACCGCCATGTCCGGCAACTAGACCAGAAAATGGGCGGGGTGCCCGAACTGAACCCCGGACTCAAGCATGAACTATTGCGGATGCTGGAAGCGGAATTAAGGCTGGGAGGACGGCAAACGAGCCTCTTTGCCGCCCTGAGTGCCTACACCGCCAGCCTCGTGGCTGTGGCTCTGGGTAAGGGTAAAGTCCTGGAGATCCCAGTGCCATGATGTACGGAGGGTTTCGTTCCATGTGGATTTTCGTTCTTTTCGACCTGCCGGTGGACACCCCCGAGGCGCGCCACTGCTATACGGATTTTCGCCGCTTCCTCCTGGATGACGGCTTCCTGATGCTCCAGTACTCGGTTTATGCCCGCCACGCCGCCAGCGAGGAGAATGCCCTGGTCCATGCCGGACGGGTACGGGCGAATCTGCCGCCGGATGGCGAGGTGCGAATCCTGACCATAACCGAGCGCCAGTTCGAAAGGATGCAGGTATTCCACGGCGAAATACGCGCCGCGACAGAGGCCCCGCCAGAGCAAATCAGCTTTTTCTGATTGGCCCTGGCGGGATTAGTGCTTCAAGAACAGAAGGTTGGGGAAAGGCGATTGTAACTGACCGATGCCTGCCCGCGATTCACAACGTACCCGTTCCCGTACCCGTACCCGTTCACATTGTAACTGACCGATGCCTGCCCGCGATTCACAACCTTCCTCTGCCCGCGCCGCTTCCTCTGCCCATTGTAACTGACCGATGCCTGCCCGCGATTCACAACGCAGAACGCGAGATTGAGCGGCAGCGCGAGATTGTAACTGACCGATGCCTGCCCGCGATTCACAACACTTCGTTGATAGCGGGCTTCAGTATTCGGATTGTAACTGACCGATGCCTGCCCGCGATTCACAACTTGACCTGAAAGGAGAAAACATTGAGGCGCATTGTAACTGACCGATGCCTGCCCGCGATTCACAACAGCCCGTTCGTCATCTCGTCGAACTTATGATTGTAACTGACCGATGCCTGCCCGCGATTCACAACGAACTCTTTAACCAAGAACCCTTTAGTGATATTGTAACTGACCGATGCCTGCCCGCGATTCACAACGATGCTACGCGAGCGGATGCAACCCAAGTCATTGTAACTGACCGATGCCTGCCCGCGATTCACAACTGCGGCTTGCTCCTTGCCTTTTGTCAACTCATTGTAACTGACCGATGCCTGCCCGCGATTCACAACTACCTGCTGCAACTGGATGACAACGTCCTGATTGTAACTGACCGATGCCTGCCCGCGATTCACAACGGTGGGTCTCGGAGCCCGTCATGGGAATGGATTGTAACTGACCGATGCCTGCCCGCGATTCACAACCTATGCTAAAAACAGCAAATGGGGAGGTAAATTGTAACTGACCGATGCCTGCCCGCGATTCACAACTGCGCGCCCAGGTGGTGCGGCAGATGAACGATTGTAACTGACCGATGCCTGCCCGCGATTCACAACGAGGCTCGATGGCGGGCAGCCCCCCGGCCGATTGTAACTGACCGATGCCTGCCCGCGATTCACAACTCGATGGTCACCACCTGCCGCCACTGCCCGATTGTAACTGACCGATGCCTGCCCGCGATTCACAACCAAGAACAGCAAGAGCAAATCGATTCAGCGATTGTAACTGACCGATGCCTGCCCGCGATTCACAACGATGCCATCTACGACCAGATCGCGCCTTTCATTGTAACTGACCGATGCCTGCCCGCGATTCACAACGTTGTGGCGCAGGTGGTCTTGACCTTGAAGATTGTAACTGACCGATGCCTGCCCGCGATTCACAACCAGATGGCGATGAAGCGTCTTCCCTCTATGATTGTAACTGACCGATGCCTGCCCGCGATTCACAACAGCAATCTCCCATACCACGCACAAGCGCTGATTGTAACTGACCGATGCCTGCCCGCGATTCACAACGGGCTATGCTGAAAGCGTTTGCCGACAGCGATTGTAACTGACCGATGCCTGCCCGCGATTCACAACTATGCGGCGCGCGGCCATCTTTCCAACTTGATTGTAACTGACCGATGCCTGCCCGCGATTCACAACTTGGAGGGGTGATGCTCACCGCGTAACCCGGCACAAAGCGCCTGCGGCTATTGCGCTTGGGCTTCCTCACGATCAGGAGTCCTCCTTTCTCCCCGGCCCAGGCGGCAATAGACACTCCGCCGGATTGGCAAAAATGAACCAGCCAACCGCCATCACCCCCGGCAATGCCAAAAACCACTCCGGTTCTCCGGTCAGTCGAAGCCCCACAATCCCGATGCCAAGGCCAAGCAGAACGCAGAACAACAGCCAAAGGAGCCGCTGGAAGTATGAACGACTTAACGCGGCCAACTCACGGGCACCTTTTCTGCAAACCAGGGCGATGATCCGAGGAGGATGACATCTCCCTGTTGGGCTAACTTAGGATTGCGGGGCAAGGTTGGCTAGTGAAAGGTCCTAAGCGTAGGCCTTTCCAAGGCTTCCAGCTCCGAATGGGAGATCGCGGCCAGGTCCCAATCGGCGCTCTTTGCCCCCTCTTCCAGCAATTTGACCAGCACATGGAGCAGTTTGCGGTCCAATTGGAAACCGATGGTCTTGCCGTCGGGCAGGCCCAGGGTGAGCAGGATCATCCCCCTGTCGATCCGCTGGTATTTGATGGAGGAGAGCAACACCGGGGCCTCGCCGAGGGGGTGTTGGGTGGCGGATCTGTCGTAGACGGTGCCGAAGTCGGCGCCGATCAGTGCGGCATCCCGCTGGAAGGACTTCATGGCGGCCTGGACCGGAACGGGATCGGCCTTGCCTTGTTCCTGATCGAGGAGCTTGTTCAAGACGCCGAGCAGCAGCCGGGTATAACGGCGCGTCAACCAGGCATGAATCTCGCTGTCGTCATCCATCCGCACCCGGAGTATCAGCCGATCTTCCTGGGATACGAATTGCACGTTCATCTGGTGCAACTTTGCCACAAGCCCATCTCCGTTGATTAATCACCCTGGGATAGTAGCCGAGTAGAGGGGCGTTTGGGGGGAACTGGAGCACAAAAAGAGGGGGCGCTCAGCCTCGCGATCCACGCCTTCTGGCAATTGCGGCGGCGGTTTTGTTCCAGGATCTCGCGGATGCGCGCTTCCACCTTGGACAAGGGAATGGGTTTGCCCGGCTTGATCCTTTCGCAGAGCAGGATGTGGAAGCCTATCTCGGTTTCGATGATGGGGCTGATATCCCCCTCCGCCATCTGGAACAAGGCCCTGTCCAGCTCGGGGTAGAGCTGCCCCTGTTTCACCTCCCCCAGCTTGCCGCCCTCCATGGCGGTGGGGCATTCGGAGTGGCGCCGGGCAAAATCGGCGAAACGGTTGGTCCGTCCGCTCAGTTTTTCCGTCAGGCGTTCCATACGGGCGAACGCTGCCTCGCGGCTGTTTTCGGGATAGCCGGGGTTGAGGGTGATCAGAATATGGCGCGCCACCCGCCGCTCGGGGGTGATGAACCGGTCGCGGTGCATCTCGTGGAAGAGGCGCAGGTCGATGTCGCTGACGGCTGCGCTTTGGGCCGCCACCTTTTGCATCACGCAGTCGAAGACCAGTTCGCGGCGGAGTGCCCGGCGCAGCCCTTCCTCGTCGAGACCGTTGGTCTCCAGGTCCTGGGCGAACTCTTCGGGGCTGGCATAGCGGCCGGCGACCTGGGCCAGGGAGCGGTCCAGCATCTCCTCCCCGATCGTCACCCCTTTGGCCTCGGGCGAGGCCAGCACCAAGGATTCCAGCTCGTAACTCTTGCGGGCCTTGCGCTGGACCTGGCCAAGCTCCTCGGGACTGAGTTGAGACAGGTTCTTGCGGTAACTCTCCAGGGCGTTGCGCAGCAGGTGGTAGCTGAATTCGGGGGTGCTGTTCATCCTAGAAACCTCTTTTCAACCGCAAAGGACGCAAAGAACGCTAAGGAAACCCATCCGATGCATTTGTTCGGCGCATCCCTGTGCCTCACCCCTTCGGGGCTGGCGCGAAAATCCGCTCCCGACGGTTTTTTGTTCGGCGCATCCCTGTGCCTCACCCCTCCGGGGCTGGCGCGAAAATCCGCTCCCGACGGTTTTTTGTTCGGCGCATCCATGCGCCTCACCCCTCCGGGGCTGGCTCGAAAATCCGCTCCCGACGGTTTTTTGTCTGTGCCCCCACCTTCCTGGTCAGGGGCGGAACCTAAGCAAGCCAATGAATTCCTTCGCGTTTCTTCGCGTTCTTTGCGGTTAAATGAGGAAATTAGGTCCATGTCTCACCAGCCTCCTCGCTGGGATGCAGAAATTCGAGGGCGCTCTCCGGCGCCAGCAGGGTGCGGCCGCTGAAATAGACATGGTAGGCCGGCCCGCCGGGGTAGTCGTGCAGCAGCTTTTCGATCTCGCCCGCGTCGCCGGGCCGGGCGATGATTTCACCCTGGATGGCGAGGGGAAGCCTCGGCGTCACCCTGTCCCTGAATTCGAAGCGGTTGGGAACCCAGGGGTCTTCGGCGGGTTGCAACTCCTGCTCGCGGCAGCCCACGACCTTACCCTGATCGATGAAATCCACCGAGTAGATCAGTTGATCCTGCAAGAAGGTCCCCACATCCCGCACATAGCCGACGCTGCCGCGCCGGACGAGCAGCCGGCCGGTGGGGGCGCCGGGGTAGGTCCCGTCGTTGCGCAGGTTGCGGATCACCCGCACCGCCTCGCCGTATTCAAACCGGGGGCGCACTCATAACCCCCTTGTTGAGATCCGGCAGCGGGACCATGACCCGGACCGGTTCGTGCAGGCGGAAGACCCGGAATACCTTTTCGGTGCGGGCATCGGATTTGACGAAATCCTCATAGGCCCCGCGCAGCCGGTCGGCATGGACCCGGCGCCGTCCGGCTTCGTCCTCCGGCATGGCTTCCACCCCGGCGAGATAGTCGTGGAAGCGTTGCAGGATGTGCAGCCGGTTGACCCGCACCACCGCCGGATCGTAATCGACGCCGAAGTAGTCGAGGAAATCCTCCGCGCTGCTGAGTTCTTCCAGTTCCAGATCAAAGTTGCTTTGGTTCATTGACGCATCCATTCCAGGCCCTCCCCATTGATTTCCCGGTAGAAACCGCGCAGATCCTGCTCCTCCGGCGGACGCTTGTGGCGCACGGCATAGCGGCGGACCCGCTGCAACAGGGACTCGGCCTGGCGGCGATTCAGGGTCAGACCCATGCCGGCATAGGCGTGGATGACGGCATGGCTGCCGGAGTGCTTTCCCAGGACAAAATGGTGATCGCGCCCCAGTTCCAGGGGATCGACCCCCTGATAGTTGCGGCGGTCCTTCATCATGCCGTCCACATGGGTGCCGGCCTCGTGGGTGAAGACACCGGTCCCGACCAGGCTCTTCTGCCAGCCGACGCTGCGGCCCGAGGCCCGCTCCACCAGACGGGAGACCGTGGAATAGTTTGCCATGTCGATCCCCTGCCCCTGATCGAAGAAGCGGCGCAGGCCCATCACCACCTCTTCCAGGGGGGCGTTGCCGGCGCGCTCGCCGAGGCCATGGACCGTGGTGTTGACATGGGTCGCCCCGCCGCGAATGGCGGCCAGGGTATTGGCCGTCGCCAGACCCAGGTCGTCATGGGCGTGCATCTCGATCTCCAGATCGCTCATGGCCCGCAGGTCGCGGATGGTCTCAAAGACTTGGAAAGGCTCCATGACGCCCAGGGTATCGGCAAAACGGAAGCGCCGCGCCCCAGCCAGTTCCGCCGCCTCCACCACCCGCCAAAGAAACTCGGGGTCGGCGCGGGAGGCGTCCTCGCCGCCGATGCAGACATCGAACCCCAGCTCCAGGGCCTCGCCCACATGCCGGCCGATCCGGGCCAGTACCCAGTCGCGGGAACGGCCCAGCTTGTTGTGGATCTGTTGGTCCGACAGCGGCATGGAGAGGTCGAGGCTCTGCACGCCCAGGCCACGGCACTGGGCGATGTCCTGGCTCCGCATGCGGCACCAGACCATCAGCCTGGCGTTCCGGACGACTTGGGAGACGGCCTTGATCGACTGCCGCTCCTCCTCGCCCATGGCCGGAATCCCCACTTCCAGCTCGGGAACACCCAATTCGTCCAGGGCGCGGGCAATCGCCAGTTTTTCCTCCAGGCTGAAGGAGACCCCGGCCGACTGCTCCCCGTCCCGCAACGTGGTGTCGTTGATAATGACTTCAGGTTTTGCTTGTCTCATGGCTCGCTCCTTTTTCAAGGGAGGTGCAAGCGCTGTGCCATGGGAATAATTAATGGACTATCAACAAGATAGTAAGAAGCAGGCGCCGATGTGTTCGAAGCGGACGGTGACATTGTCGCAAAGGCGACAAGGCGCCCCGGGGAGGCTGTGTGGGGGCAGGTTTCAAACCCGCCCCTACCCGGCGCCGTCACTAATAGCTTCCATCCAATAGGTATCGCAATCTTCCAGCAGATGCTGGACCGACCCCATGCCGGGAATCACCAGTTCCGGGGCGATCTCGGCCAGGGGCTTGAGGACGAAGGATCGATCGGGGATGCCGGGATGAGGCACGGTGAGCCGCTCCGTCTCGATGATCTCCTCATCGTAGACCAGCAGATCCAAATCCAGGGTGCGCGGCCCCCAGCGCTCCACTTGACGCATCCGCCCATGGGCGTTCTCGATCCCCACCAACACATCGAACAGCTCCTCTGGCCCCAGATCGGTTTCGATCTGCACCACGGCGTTGAGGAAATCGGGCTGGGCCTGCGGCCCCATGGGGGGATTGCGGTAGAAACTCGACTTCGCCATCACCTCGATGCGGGGGTGGCTGGCCAAGGCCTCCAGGGCACTTCGCAACTGGGTCTCGGGGTGTTCAAGATTACTGCCGAGGCCGACATAGGCCGTTGTACTGCTCATGGCTCAGCTCAGGTCACAGGGGTTTGTTTTTTCCCGCCGCGCGAACGCCTCCGGCGCTTGCGGCGGCCACTCTCTTCGCCGGACGGCATGATCATCGTCCGCTGCACTTCCTCGCCGGATGCCTGGAAGCGGGTCCACCAATCCGCCAGCTCCTGTTCCGCCTCGCCTGCCCTGGCGCGCAACACCAGAAAATCATAGGCGGCGCGGAAGCGGGGGTGGGTGAGGAGCCGTTGCGGGCGCTTGCCGGAGCGGCCCTCGAAGCGCGGCTGCAACTGCCAGATCTCGCGCATATCGAGGCTGTAGCGTTTGGGGATGGCGACCCGCTCCAGGGAGCGGGTCAGGATCTCGCTCCCCGCCTGCTGCAAGGCGAGGACCTCATCCAGCCCGTCGTTTTCCACATACTCTTCCGCCAAGCGGCGCACCGGCTCCCAGAGGAGCACGGCGAACAGGAAGGCCGGTGTCACCGGCTTGTCTTCCTGGATGCGGGCGTCCGTATTGGCCAGTCCGTGGATGACGAAGGTGATGGGAAAATGTTCCTCCTCTTCGCCCAGGCAGCGCTCCGTCTCCGGGAAGAGCCAGTCGAACAGACGGTAGTGGCGGAGTTTTTCGAAGGTTTCCACCGCCTGCCCGCCGTGGAACAGCTTCAGGCATTCGTCGAACAGCCGGGCCGAAGGAACCTCTTGCATCAGGGACGCCATGCCCGGCATCAGCCGTTCCGACGCCGCGTCGATGTTGAAGCCGAGCTTGGCGGCGAAGCGCACGGCCCGCAGCATGCGCACTGGGTCCTCACGGAAGCGCACTTCCGGATCACCCAGCAGGCGCAGCATCCCGGCTCGCAGATCGGCCATGCCGCTGCCGTAGTCCACCACCGAGAAATCGGCAATATTGTAATAGAGGGCGTTGACCGTGAAGTCGCGCCGCAGGGCGTCCTCCTCGATGGTGCCATAGACGTTGTCGCGCAGGAGCATGCCGTTGCCGGTCTCCTGATCGACGGCATACTCGTTGGGAATGGCGCGGAAGGTGGCCACCTCGACGATATCGCGGCCGGAGCGGACATGGGCCAGCCGGAAGCGGCGGCCGATCAAGTGGCAGTTGCGGCCAAAGACATCCTTCACCTGCTCGGGATGGGCGTTGGTGACCACGTCGAAATCCTTGGGTTCGCGGCCCAGCAGCAGATCCCTGACCCCGCCGCCGACCAGATAGGCGTCGAATCCCGCCTCGCGCAACTGATAGAGAACCCGCAGGGCGCTTCTGCTGATATTGGCCCGGGAGATATTGTGGTCCGGCCGGGCAATGATGCTGGGCGTTCTTATGATGGTTCCCTTCGAACGCCCTTTGGTCAGGGCGTCAAGTAATGCAAGCAGGAAGGCCGCCGCAAAATTACGCGCAATGAGCCAAAAGTTCAACAGGCGCGGGCGAGCAGGTTTAAATCCTGTGGTTGTCAGTTTCTTGATCTCCTGAAATCAAAGCCCCAAGGCATCCAGCAGTGGATGCACTGCCGATTCTACCCCACCCCGAACCGAATCTCCCCCTCTTCCACCCGCAACCGCACTTTGTCGCCCTCCTTGCATTCGCCGCGCACCATCATCATGGCCAGGGGGTTTTCCACTTGGCGCTCCACCTCGCGGCGGAGGGGGCGGGCGCCGTAGGCGGGTTCGAAGCCGTCCTTGGCCAGCTTTTGGATCACCGCTTCATCAATCTCCAGGCTGATCTGGCGTTGGTTCATGCGCCGGGCGAGTTCGTCGATGTACATGCGGGCGATGGCCTCCACGTGCTCCCGCTCCAGATAGTGGAAGACGATGATGTCGTCCAGCCGGTTCAGGAACTCGGGTTTGAAGAACTTCTTCACCTCGTGCATGACCAGGGTCCGGGCCTCGCGGTAGTCGGGGGTGGCGGAGTGGACGAAGCCGATGGGGCGGTTCTCCGGCGAGAGGGTCTCGGTGCCCAGGTTGGAGGTGCCGATGAGGATGGTGTTGCGGAAGGAGACGGTATGCCCCTGGGCGTCGGTCAGGCGGCCGTCCTCCAGGATCTGCAACAGCATGTTGAAGACGTCGGGGTGGGCCTTTTCCACCTCGTCCAGCAGTACCACGGAGTAGGGGTTGCGCCGCACCTTTTCGGTGAGCTGGCCGCCCTCGCCATAGCCGATGTAGCCGGGCGGGGCGCCGATCATCTTGGAGACCTCGTGACGCTCCATGTATTCGGACATGTCGAGCCGGACGATGCGGGTCTCGTCGTCCAGGAGAAACTGCGCCAGGGCCTTGGCCAGCTCGGTCTTGCCGACCCCGGTGGGGCCGAGGAAGAGGAAGGAGCCGATGGGCCGGTGGGCTGAGTTGATGCCGGCGCGGTTGCGGCGGATGGCGTCGGCCACGGCGCGCACGGCGTCCTCCTGGCCGACGATGCGGTGATGCAGGTTCTCCTCCATGCGCGACAGCTTGTTGGCCTCGCTCTCCACCATGCGCGCCACCGGGATGTCGGTCCAACTGGCGACCACCTCGGCGATATCCTCCTTATCAACCGTCTCATCCACCTCGCCCCGTTTGGCCTCCCAGGCCCGGCGGGCGGCGGTCAGTTGCTCTTCCTGCTTGAGGATCTCCATCTGCAAGCGGGCGGCCCCCTCGAAGTCCTGGCGGTTGAAGGCATCGGTCTTTTCGTGCAGCAGCTCCTGGTGGCGCTGCTCCAGTGCTTTCACGTCGTGGGGGATGGAGACCAGGCGGATGTGCTTGCGGGAGCCCGCCTCGTCGATCAGATCCACCGCCTTGTCGGGCAGGTTGCGGTCGTTGATGTAGCGTTCCGAGAGTTCGGCCGCCGCCTCCAGCGACTCGGGCGAGTAGCGCACACGGTGGTGGGCCTCGTACTTGGGGGAGATGCCGCGCAGGATGTCCAGGGTCTCGGCGATGCCGGGCTCGCGCACCAGGATGGTATGGAAGCGCCGTTCCAGGGCCTTGTCGGTCTCGATGTGGCGATGGTATTCGTCCAGGGTGGTGGCGCCGATTACCTGCAAGGTCCCCTGGGCCAGGGCGGTCTTGAGCATGCTGGGGGCGTCCATGCCGCCGGCCCCAGCGCCTGCCCCCACCACGGTATGCAGCTCGTCGATGAAGAGGATCACCTTGCCCTTGGCCTGGATCACCGCGTCGCGTACCGACTTGAGCCGTTCCTCGAACTCACCGCGCATCTTGGCCCCGGCCACGATCTCTGCCATGTCCAGGGAGAGCAGGCGCTTGTTGAGCAGGGTGTCGGGCACATCGGAACCGGCGATGCGCTGGGCCAGCCCCTCCACGATCACCGTCTTGCCCACCCCGGCCTCGCCGATCAGGACCGGGTTGTTCTTCTTGCGCCGCGACAGGGTCTGGATGATCTGGGCGATCTCCGCCTCGCGGCCGATCACGGGGTCGAGCTGACCGCTACGGGCCATCTCGGTGAGGTCCTTGGTATAGCGAGCCAGGACATCTCCCTCGCTCTCCGCCGCATCGCTGTCGATAGCGCGCCCGCCGCGCAGTTCCTTCAACGCCTTCGCGGCCTGGTTCCGGTCTAGCCCAGCCTCGTCGAACACGCGGGCGACAGGGCCGCAGCGGGGATCGAACAGGGCCAGGAATAGGGCGCCGGTGGAGATGTATTGATCCCCCAGGGCGCGCGCCTCGTCCATGGCCACCTGGAACAGCTCGTTCACCTCCTGGGAGGCGACGATCTGGTTCGCCATCGGCCCAGCGTGGGCAGGGTGGAGCTGAAGCTGGCCGGTCAGGGCCGCGATCAGCCGCTTGGGGTCCTTGCCCAGGCGCTCCAGTATTCGCCGAGCCTCCGCGTCGGGCTGATCCAGCAGGGCCAGCAGAATGAAGTCGGGGGTCAGGACATTCTGGCCCCGCCGCGCCAGCTCCGAGATGGCCAGCTCCAGGGTGCGCAGGACCTTCTTCGTGCTCTGTTCGACATAGTTCTGAAACATGGTTGGTCCTCCGGGGATCTCGCCTGTCTGGAGGAGATTAGGCCGATGGCATACACTTCGCGCCAATCCCATCCAATCCTCCCGACTCAATCTAAATACCGCGTTTAACCGCAAAGATCGCAAAGAGGAATGACCCGCTGTTTTCCTTCGTGTTCTTTGCGTCCTTTGCGGTTAAATTGATGTTTCCAGGTTCATTCAACTTAGCGCAGGAACCCATAGATGCAACCCACCCCTCCGATAAAACTCAAACCCCTCTCCGCCATCCTCTTCGGCAGCCGCTGGCTGCAAATGCCGCTCTACCTGGGCCTGATCATTGCCCAGGCGGTCTATGTCTATCTGTTCTGGGTGGAACTCCTGCACCTGGTGCAGGAGACGCCGCACCTGACGGAAGAGAAGATCATGCTGGTGGTGCTGGGCCTGATCGACGTGGTGATGATCTCCAACCTGCTCATCATGGTCATCGTCGGCGGCTACGAGACCTTCGTCTCGCGCCTGGGACTGGAGGGGCATCCCGACGAGCCGGACTGGCTCTCCCACGTCAACGCCAACGTGCTCAAGGTCAAGCTCGCCACCGCCATCATCGGCATATCTTCCATCCACCTGTTGAAGACCTTCATCAATGCCCCCAACCTGGATGAAAAGACCATCAAATGGCAGGTCATCATCCATATGGTGTTCGTGCTATCGGCTATCGGCATCGCCGCCATCGACCGGCTCATGAGCCACACCCAGGGTTCGCCGGAAGAACATTGAGATCGAGGGTTCCAGTACCCGGCCGCTTCATGTAGTACCACCGGGGCTTGTGCCGGCGGATTAGCCAGCCTAGACTAACCCGCATCCTCACTCATCCCGGAGCCCTCCCATGCAGACGATCAACATGCTGCAAGCCAAGACCAACCTGTCGCGCCTGGTGGAAGCCATCGAGCAGGGCGAAGAGCGGGAGATCGTCATCGCCCGGAACGGCCACCCCGCCGCCAAGCTGGTGCCGGTTTCCGCTACCCCCGCCGAGCGGCGTATCGGCGTGGCCAAGGGGCTATTCAAAGTGCCGGATGACATCGATGCGCACAATGGCGAGGTGGCGCGGCTGTTTCTGGGCGACGGCGCGAAATGAACCTGCTGCTGGATACGCATGTGGCGCTCAGGGCCATCACCGACAGCCCCCGGCTGAGCGACAAGGCACGGGAACTGATCCTCTCCCCGCGCGCCAGGGTCTGGGTCAGCGCCGCCAGCATTTGGGAGATCGCCATCAAGCACAGCCTCGGCCGGGGCGACATGCCCATTTCAGGAGAAGAGGCGATAGCCCACTTCAGGGCGGCCGGCTATCAATTCCTGCCGGTGGAACCGGAACACGCCGCCGCCATCGAGGGCTTGCCCAAACACCACCAGGACCCCTTCGACCGCCTGCTGGCCGCCCAGGCCCAACTGGAACCCATGCGTCTGCTGACCCACGACCCGATGCTGGCCCTTTACGGCGACTTCGTCTTCCCGGTCTGAAACCGCCATGTTCGACAACACCTGCCGCGACGTCTTCGTCGGCAAGGCGCCCGACCCCAAGTCCCAGGAAGCGCCCTTGCAGGCGCGCCATTCCCGAACGAATGTCCGTGATTTTCCTGCCCCTCCGGCGCCCCGGCGTCTGTAACCTGAATCCTGCATTTAACCGCAAAGGACGCAAAGAACACGAAGAAAAACGATGGGTTGCGATCATTCATTTACTCACCGATCCGGTTTGAGAAGACCTATGGATAAGCTGTTGTAATCTTGGCGTACTTTGCGCCCTTTGCGGTTAGATTTAAGAAATTTAGGTGTAAAATGGCGGTTTCAGAAACCCTATTCAACGGGGCATGAGACAAGATGAAGATTCAAGTGAACGGCCAGGACGAGACTTTGAACCAGGGGGCAACCCTAGCCGATCTGGTGGCGGCAAAGGGGCTCCAAGGCAGGCGCATTGCCATCGAGGTGAACGAGGAGCTGGTCCCTCGCTCCGAATACGGCCGCCACGGGCTGCAAGAAGGGGACCAGGTCGAAATCGTCCAGGCCATTGGAGGCGGCTGACCCCTTCTGTCGCCTCCCGCCACCGCAACCCCCGAAAGGGATAGACTTACGCCCATTCGATTCCACTCCCCCGGAGCCTTGACTACAGATGACTGACCTGAGCAACGATACCCTCAACCTCGCCGGCCGCGTCTACCGTTCGCGCCTCCTGGTCGGCACCGGCAAGTACAAGGACATGGACGAGACCCGCGCCGCCATCGAGGCCAGCGGGGCGGAGATTGTCACCATCGCCGTGCGCCGCACCAACATCGGCCAGAACAAGGACGAGCCTAATATCCTCGACGTGCTGCCGCCGGATCGCTATACCATCCTGCCCAATACCGCCGGCTGCTATGACCAGAAGACCGCCGTGCGCACCTGCAAGCTGGCCCGTGAGCTGCTGGACGGCCACAAGCTGGTGAAGCTGGAGGTCCTGGGCGACGAAAAGACCCTCTTCCCCGACGTGATCCAGACCCTGGCCGCCGCCGAGGAACTGGTGAAGGACGGCTTCGATGTCATGGTCTACACCAACGACGACCCCATCGTCGCCAAGCGCCTGGAGGAGATCGGTTGCATCGCCGTCATGCCCCTGGCCGCCCCCATCGGCTCCGGCCTGGGGATTCGCAACAAGCTCAACATCCTGACCATCGTCGAGAACGCCAAGGTGCCGATCCTGGTGGACGCGGGCGTGGGCACCGCCTCGGACGCGGCAGTCGCCATGGAGCTGGGTTGCGACGGTGTGCTGATGAACACCGCCATTGCCGCCGCCCGCAATCCGGTCCTGATGGCCTCGGCCATGCGCAAGGCCATCGAGGCTGGGCGCGAGGCCTTCCTGGCGGGTCGCATGCCAGCCAAGCGGTTCGCCTCCGCCTCCAGTCCGGTCGATGGCCTCTTTTTCTGATCGGCTACCGGAGCCGGAACCCTGCAACGTGGGCGAAACACAACAGCATCAACGCCCCATCCGCAGCTATGTGCTTCGCTGTGGGCGGATGACCGGGGGACAGGAGCGGGCCTTCGCCGATCTTTGGCCCAAATACGGCCTCGATCCGGCCGAAGGCCCAATCGACCCCACCCTGGTCTTCGGCCCCGGACGGCCTGTCCACCTCGAAATCGGCTTCGGCAATGGCGAGGCGCTGCTGGAAGCGGCACGGCAACACCCCGGAAATGGCTTTATCGGCATCGAGGTTCACCGTCCCGGCGTCGGCCATTTGCTGCTCAAGCTGGATGAGGAGGGCCTCGAAAACGTGCGGGTGATCCGCCACGACGCACTGGAGGTATTACGGCGTCTGCCGGACCATTGCCTGGACGCCGTCATGCTCTTCTTCCCCGATCCCTGGCATAAGAGAAAACACCATAAGCGGCGCATCGTGCAGCCGGAGTTTGCCGCGCTCTGCGCCCGTCTGCTGAGGCCCGGCGGCCTCCTGCACATGGCCACCGATTGGGAGCATTATGCCCGGCAGATGCTGCGTGTTCTCACCACCGCCGGCGACTTCGAAAACAGGGCCGGCGAGGGCGGTTTTTCACCCCGCCCGGAGAGCCGCCCCCTGACTCGCTTCGAGCAGCGGGGGCAGCGGCTGGGCCATGGGGTCTGGGATCTGCTGTTCCGGCGCCGTTGATACCTAAATCCTGCATTTAACCGCAAAGGACGCAAAGAACACGAAGAAAAACGATGGGTTGCGATCATTCATTTACTCATCGATCCGGTTTGAGAAGACCTATGGATAAGCTGTTGTAATCTTGGCGTACTTTGCGCCCTTTGCGGTTAGATTTGAGAAATTTAGGCGATATGATGCTGCGCACCATCGGACTGAGGCCCCCTACCCTGCCTCCCATCGACCTGGAAGTCGCCCCCGCGACCATCCTTACCCTGAGCGGCCCCTCGGGGATCGGCAAATCCCTGTTCTTGCGCGCCGTCGTCGACCTGGACCCCAACGAGGGTGAGGTCAGTCTGGGCGACCGGTTCAGGAACAAGACAGCCGCTCCCCATTGGCGCCGCCTGGTTGGCTACCTGCCGGCCGAAAGCCATTGGTGGCGGGACAGGGTGCGCGATCATTTCATTTGCCTTGAGGCCCTGCCCTTGACCGAATTGGGCATGCCGCCGGAGTCCCTGGACTGGTCCGTCTCCCGCCTTTCCAGCGGCGAGCGGCAGCGCCTGGCCCTGGCCCGATTGTTGGCGCAAACCCCGCAAGCCCTGCTGCTGGATGAACCCACCGCAAACCTGGACAGCGACAGCACCACAAGGGTCGAGGCACTGGTGAGGGAATATGCGTCGAGCCGAGGGGCGCCGGTCATCTGGGTCAGTCACGATGGGGATCAGTGCCGCCGCATCGGTGATCGCCATCTGCTCTTGGGTCCAGATGGATTGAGGGAAAGGACGTGGAACTGATCCGTCTCACCCCCTTTTCCCTGGCTCTGACCGCCGTCCTGGTCCTGCTGCTTGCCCTGCTCTCCTACCGCCTGCACCTGGGGGTCGGCCGCCGCCTGATCATCGCGGCACTGCGGAGTACGGTGCAGCTCCTGCTACTGGGGATGGTGCTGACGATCCTCTTCGACCAGCGCAATCCCTGGCTGATCGGGCTGATCACCCTGATCATGCTCAGCGTCGCCAGCCACGAGGTCACGGCCCGGCAGAAGCACCGCTACGCGGGCGGCTGGGGTTACGGCATCGGCGCCGCCTCCATGCTGCTCTCCTCCTTCTCCGTCACCCTGCTCACCCTGCTGGTCATCATCCGGGTGGAACCCTGGTATACCCCGCAATACCTGATCCCCCTGCTCGGAATGCTGCTCGGCAACACCATGTCCGGTGTCGCCCTCAGCTTGGACAACCTCTCCCGCGCGGCCTGGGGCAAGAAGGGAGAGATCGAGGCGCGGCTGATGCTGGGGGCCGAATTTGGCGAGGCAATCCGCGAGATTCGCCGCGATGCCCTGCGATCCGGCCTTATCCCCATCATCAACAGCATGTCCGTGGCGGGTGTGGTCAGCCTGCCGGGCATGATGACCGGCCAGATCCTGGGCGGTTCGCCCCCGTTCGAGGCGGCGAAATATCAGATTCTGATCCTGCTTTTAATTGCGTTCGGCACCGGTCTTGGTAGTATCTTCGCCGTATACGCCGGTTCAGCCAGACTGTTTGATGAACGCCAGAGACTCCGGCTTGACCGCCTGAATTCGTCTGCTGATTAAGATCACGGCATGTTGCCTGATATTTGCTGCAACATAGCATCAAGATAGAAGCCTTTTACAAAAGCGCGTATCGAAAGATTATTCTATGCTTTGGACCGATTTACCTTTATTCTCCTCGCATGCAACAGTTCTCCGATAGAATAACTTTCGCTCGCAAGCGTCTTGGCCTGTCCCAGGCACAGCTGGCCTCCATCCTCGGCGTCAGCCGCGGGGCCTGCGGCCAATGGGAACAGGGCGTCTCAACCCCCAGCGTCACCCACATGATCGAATTGGCCAGGGTGACCGAGGTCAGCTTCGAATGGCTGGCCACGGGAAGGGGTAACATTGAACTGGATATCCCCAAAGACCCGGACACCGGCGTGGACGATGGCCAGCAACCCGAAAACCTCTCCGGCAGGCCCATCACCGGCGATCTGAGGGAAACCCTCATCTGGCTGCAAAAACTGCCCGCCGATAAGCTGGAATCGGTCATCAAGATGCTGCGCAGCATCCGCAACCTTATCGGCTGATCCCCAGCGGGGACTCGAATTTTCAGGCGGAACGCCGCAATACAGGGGCCTACAGAGATGTAGGCCCTTTTTGTTGGCTGCCGACCCGCCCAGCTTGGCGGCAGAACGGCAGGAGATCCATCGGGGCAGGCATTGAAATGGCTTGGCGCCGCACCAACATGGGGAAGGCGGGAAATCCCCTTTGCCTTTGGCATTGAAAAGTCCGGGAAACCCTGTATATAGAAACTGACCGGTGGCATGGCCTCGGACTCTTCGCCATCCGCCCCGTTCTTTACGGATAACGCAAGGGAATCACAGTCAGGGCGACAGGTCCCCACAAAAAATACAGAAAATAAGGAGCACAAAATGTCCAAAGGGCAGAATCTTCAAGATCCCTTCCTCAACGCCTTGCGGAAGGAACGCATCCCCGTCTCGATCTACCTGGTGAACGGAATCAAGCTCCAGGGCCAGATCGATTCCTTCGATCAGTTCGTTGTGCTGTTGAAGAACAGCGTCAGCCAGATGGTCTATAAACACGCGATATCAACTGTCGTACCGGCACGCGCCGTGCGTATCCCGAGCATGTATGGCGATGATGAGGACCACGAAGGCGGCGATGCCGGATGAGGTCAGGTCCCACGAATCCTTATTGGAATATGCAGCGATCCGGGGCGGCGCTTGTTTGAGCGCCTGCCCTCGGGCGAGCGTTCAGTGCTGGTCCACATCGGTATTGGGGAACCCGCCGACGAGGATCAACTGAGCGAGTTCCGTCATCTCACGACATCCGCCGGTGCAGAACCGGCCGGTGTTCTCACAGCCGTCCGCCAGCGTCCCGATCCCCGCTACTTCGCCGGTTCCGGCAAGGTGGAAGAAATTGCCGCCTTGGTCGAAGCCGAGCAGGCCGAGCTGGTCATTTTTGATAACGCCCTCTCTCCCAGTCAGGAACGCAACCTGGAAAAGGCCCTCAAGTGCCGGGTGATCGACCGGACCGGCCTGATCCTGGATGTCTTCGCCCAGCGGGCGCGTACCTTCGAGGGGATGTTGCAGGTGGAACTGGCGCAACTGCGCCACCTCTCGACCCGGCTGGTGCGCGGCTGGACCCACCTGGAGCGCCAGAAGGGCGGCATCGGCCTGCGTGGCCCCGGCGAGACCCAGTTGGAGACCGACCGCCGTTTGCTGGGCAAGCGCATCAGTGTGCTGCGCGATCGGCTGGAAAAGGTGGACCGCCAGCGGGAGCAGGGACGCCGGTCGAGGAAAAAGGCGGAAGTGCCGACCCTCTCACTGGTGGGTTACACCAATGCCGGCAAATCGACCCTCTTCAACCGCCTGACGGCGGCCGACGTCTACGCGGCGGATCAGCTCTTCGCGACCCTCGATCCCACCCTGCGGCGCATTGAGCTGCCCACAGGTCCCCTGGTCCTGGCCGATACCGTCGGCTTCATCTCCCATCTGCCCCATGAACTGGTCGCCGCCTTTCGCTCCACCTTACAGGAGACGGTAGAGGCCGACCTCCTGTTGCATGTGATCGATGCCGCCAATCCGCTCCGGGACCAGCAGATGGCCGAGGTGGAGAAGGTGCTCGAACAGATCGGCGCCCATTCGGTGCCGCGCATCAACCTGTTCAACAAGATCGACCAGCTTCCCGGCGTGACCCCGCATGTGGACAGGGATTCCGAGGGTGGTGCCGAAAGGATCTGGCTTTCGGGCATGGACGGAGAGGGTATCGATTTGCTGTTGGAGGAACTGGGTCGGCGTTTCTCCCAGGATTCGATCCCCCGCCGCTTTGTCTTGTGCGCCGGGGATGGGCGCTTGCGCGCCCTGCTGTTCGAGTCCGGCGAGGTGCTGTCCGAGACCCCCGTCCCCGAAGGCGGGTCGGAACTGGTGGTCCGTCTGCCCGAGCGGCTGTGGCGGCGCCTGCTGAAACAGGAAGAGGCCTTGGGGGAGCGGCTGAGATCTGAGACTGTGGCCTGAGGCTGAAGGCTTCAAGCCTCCTCTTCCGCGCCTTTCATGGTCGCCTTCGAAACCTAATGCGGCTAGAATGCGACTTCTTCGCGGCCAGGCCGCCGAGGCAAATCAATCAACGGAGTTAACCATGGCCTGGAATGAACCGGGTAACGATAAAGACCCTTGGGGTGGCAAGCAGGGAAACGAAGGTCCGCCCGATCTCGATGAGGTGGTAAGGGACCTGCGGAAAAAGCTCGGCGGACTCTTCAGCCGCCGTGGCGATGGCGAGAACTCCGGTTCCGGCGGGCCTTCGCTCGGAGGCGCCGGCGTGTCGCTCATCCTCGGGGTGATCGTCGCCCTTTGGCTCGCCAGCGGCATCTATATCATCGAACCGGCCGAGCGCGGCCTGGTGCTCCATTTCGGCGCCTTCAAGAAGGTGACCCAGGCAGGCCCCAACTGGCACATCCCCTATCCGGTGGAGCAGGTGATCAAGGTCAATGTGGACCAGATCAATTCCTTCCGCCACAAGGCCCAGATGCTGACCCGCGACGAGAACATCGTGGACGTGGAGCTGACGGTGCAATCGCGCATCCAGGATGCCGTCGACTACGAATTCCAGGATCAGAACCCCGACAAGACCATTCAGGACGCCACCGAGACGGCCGTGCGCGAAACCATCGGCAAGAACAAGCTCGACTTCATCCTGACCGAGGGCCGTGGCGCCGTCGCCGTTCAGATCAAGGACGGTATTCAGGGCCTGCTCAATCTGTATAAAACCGGCCTGATTGTGACCAGTGTCAACATGCAGCCCGCCAAGCCGCCGGAAGCGGTCAAGTCCGCCTTCGACGACGCCATCAAGGCGCGCGAGGACAAGGAGCGGCAAGAGAACGAGGCCCATGCCTACTCCAACGAAGTGGTGCCCAAGGCGCGCGGCGCGGCGGCGCGCCGTGTCGCCGACGCCGAGGCCTATCGCGATCGCCGCATCGCCGAAGCCGGTGGTGAAGCCGATCGCTTCGGCGCCGTGTTGACCGAATATGAAAAGGCCCCCGAGGTTACCCGGGAACGTCTCTATCTCGAAGCCGTCGAGTCCGTGCTGGGCAAGGCCGGCAAGGTCATCGTCAACGTGGAAGGTGGCGGCAATATTACCTATCTGCCCCTCGACCGGCTCATGAATCGGGCCAGCGCCAATGGGGAAGAGACGGCAACACCCGAGACCGCGACTGCGCCACAGGCCCAGGCCGCCCCTGCCGATGGCGCCAAGGGCGAGAGGCCGCAACGTGAAGAGGCCCGCACCCGGAGGGTTCGCTGATGAACGGAAATAAGACAATTTGGCCGGTGCTGGCCCTGATCCTGGCCATAGGCGCCTATGCCTTCACCTTCGTGGTCAACCAATGGGAACTGGCTCTGAAGCTGCGCCTGGGCGAGATCATGGACGCCGACTACAAACCGGGCCTGCATTTCATGATCCCCGGCGTGAATACGGTGGCCAAGTTTGATAAGCGCATCCAGACCCTGGACGCCCAGCCCCAGCGCTTCCTGACCAAGGAACAGAAAGACGTGATCGTCGATTCCTACGTCAAATGGCGCATCAAGGACGTGGAGAAGTATTTCCGCTCCACTGGCGGCAGCCTGGCCCAGACATCGCGGCTTCTCTCCGAACGGATCAATACCAGCCTGCGCGACGAGTTCGGTAAACGCTCCATCCAGGATGTCGTTTCCGGCGAGCGTACTGAGATCATGGAGCTGTTGCGCAAGGATGCCGACGAGAAGGCCGCCGAGATCGGCGTCGAGGTGGTGGACGTGCGGGTGAAGCAGATCGACCTGCCGCCCGAGGTCAGCGACTCGGTCTACAACCGCATGCGCGCCGAGCGTGAGCGGGTGGCCCGCGACCTGCGCGCCCAGGGCGCCGAGGCGGCGGAAAAGATCCGTGCCGGCGCCGACCGCCAGCGCACCGTGATCCTGGCCAATGCCTATGGCGAGGCCGAGCGGCTTCGCGGCGAGGGCGACTCCAAGGCCTCCGAGGTCTACGCCAAGGCCTACAGCCGGAACCCCGAGTTTTACGCCTTCTACCGGAGCCTGGATGCCTATCGCAAGGCGTTCAACACCGGCAACGATGTCATGGTGCTGAAACCGGATTCGGGCTTTTTCCGCTACTTTAATGATAAAAAGGGCAAGTAATCCCTCCCTTTTCCTAACCAGCCGGGAGCCGATGCTCCCGGTTTTTTCGTGATCGCGGCAAACATGTGGCAGGACCTTCTCGTTGCGTTTTCGCTGATGTTCGTCATGGAGGGACTGATGCCCTTTCTCAACCCCCGGCGCCTGCGCGAGGCCCTGCTGACCATCGCCGGGATGGACGACCGCAGCCTCCGCATCGTTGGATTGATCAGCATGGCGTCGGGGGTCGCGATGCTCTATCTGGTGAGATGAATCATGCATGACAACCGTTGGCTATTGCCCGAAGGCATAGAAGAGATCCTGCCGCCCCAGGCCGCCCGCCTGGAGGGCTTGCGCCGCGAGCTGCTCGATCTGTTTCGCGGCTGGGGCTACGAGCTGATCCTGCCCCCCTTCATCGAATTCCTCGACTCCTTGCTGACCGGTTCCGGCAAGGATCTGGAGCTGCAAACCTTCAAACTGACTGACCAGGGCAGCGGCCGGCTCATGGGTGTGCGCGCCGACATCACCCCGCAGGCGGCGCGCATCGACGCCCATCAGCTCAAACGCGAGGCCCCGACCCGGCTCTGCTATTTGGGCACCGTCCTGCGCACACGCACCGACGGCTTCGGCGGTTCGCGGGCACCCTTGCAGATCGGAGCCGAGCTGTTCGGCCACTACGGGCTGGAGAGCGACTGCGAGATCATCTGTCTGATGATGGAGACCCTGTGTCTGGCCGGGGTGGCCGATGTCCATCTCGATCTGGGCCATGTGGGCATCTATCGCGGATTGGCGCGGCAGGCGGGACTGGACGACCGTCAGGAGCGGGCGCTGTTCGAGGCGCTGCAACGCAAGGCCCTGCCGGAGATCCGGGACCTGCTGGCCGAATTCGCCGTTCCCGAGCCCCTGCGAGGGATGCTGGGGAGCCTGGCCGAGTTGAACGGTCCCGATGCCTTGCAGCGTGCCGGGCAGTTATTGGCCGAGGCCGATGCCCCGGTGCGCGAGGCGCTGGAATACCTGCAACGCATCGCCGCTCTGGTGCATGAGCGGCTGCCCGAGATCCCGGTCCATTACGACCTGGCGGAGCTGAGGGCCTATCACTACCAGACGGGGGTGGTCTTCGCCGCCTTCGTTCCCGGCTCCGGTCAGGAAATCGCCCGAGGCGGCCGTTACGACCACATCGGCGAATGCTTCGGACGCCCCCGATGCGCCACCGGCTTCAGCGCCGATCTTCTGACCTTGATGCGCCACTCGGGGCATATGGACAATGGTCCGGATAGGCGTATCCTTGCCCCCGCCGCCGAGGATGCCGGCCTGCGGGCAATGGTGGCCGAGTTGCGCCGGCAGGGCCATGTGGTGGTTTTCGAGCTGCCCGGCCAAACGGCCGACGCCCTGGCCATGGGCTGCACGGCCCGCTTGGTCGCCGCCGCCAGCGGCTGGCGGGTGGATGAACTGGTTCCAACATAGGATGTGGTGAGCGATAGCGAACCGCATCGTTCGCGTCGGCGCCCGACGATGCGGTTCGCAAGCTCACCGCATCCTACAGACTAAACAACCCTGATCGAGATCGAGAGACTATGGGCAAGAACGTTGTAGTGATTGGCACCCAGTGGGGTGATGAGGGCAAGGGCAAGATCGTCGATCTGCTCACCGACAAGGCGCATGCGGTGGCCCGCTTCCAGGGCGGCCACAACGCCGGCCACACCCTGGTGATCGAGGGCAAAAAGACCGTCCTGCACCTGATCCCCTCCGGCATCCTGCGCGACAACGTGCGCTGCCTGATCGGCAACGGCGTGGTCCTCTCCCCGGACGCCCTGCTGACCGAGATCGACAAGCTGGAGCAGAACGGCGTGCCGGTCAGCGAACGGCTCGGCATCTCCGAGTCCTGTCCGCTGATCCTGCCCTATCACGTCTCCCTCGACCAGGCCCGCGAAAAGGCCCGTGGCAACAAGGCCATCGGCACCACCGGCCGCGGCATCGGCCCCGCCTACGAGGACAAGGTCTCCCGGCGCGGCATCCGCCTGGGCGAGATCTTCGACACCGCCCGCATCGCCGATCGCCTGCGCGAGGTGATGGACTACCACAACCACGCCCTCAAGCACTATTTCGACTTCGAGACCGTCGATTACCGGCAGGTGCTGGATACGCTGATGGCCCAGGCCGAGCGCATCCGGCCCATGGTGGAGGATGTCACCGGCACCCTGCACGCCTACCGCCGCGCCGGCAAAAACGTCATGTACGAAGGGGCACAGGGCGCGCTGCTCGACATCGACCACGGCACCTATCCCTACGTAACCTCCTCCAACACCACCGCCGGCGGCGCCGCCTCCGGGTCCGGCATGGGACCTCGCTACCTCGACTATGTCCTGGGCATCGTCAAGGCCTACACCACCCGCGTCGGCGCCGGTCCCTTCCCGACCGAACTCTTCGATGGCGACGGCGACCACCTGGGCACCAAGGGCCACGAGTTCGGCGCCACCACCGGCCGCAAACGCCGCTGTGGTTGGCTCGACACCGTCTCCCTGCGCCGTTCCCTCGACATCAACAGCGTCTCCGGCCTCTGCATCACCAAGCTCGACGTGCTGGACGGCCTCGACACCCTCAAGATCTGCGTCGCCTACCAACTGGATGGCAAGGAAGTAGACACCCCGCCCGTGGGCGCCGACCGCTTCGCCGAATGCCAGCCCGTCTACATCGAAATGCCCGGCTGGAAGGAATCCACCCTCGGCGCCAAGGGCCTGGACGAACTGCCCCAGGCCGCGCGCGACTACCTCGCCAAGGTAGAAGAACTCACCGGCACCCCCATCGACATCGTCTCCACCGGCCCCGACCGCGAGGAAACCGTCGTCCTGCGGCATCCCTTCGAAGGCTGATCAACAGCATTATTCACCGCAGAGGGCGCAGAACCCTAGCGGCTGCAAAGGAAGGCGAAATAATGGCGCGTCGAGACGACAGAGATTCGTCGAGTGTTTTTGAAGACAAACGAGGGGCCGATAACGGCCCCTCGTTTTTTTGGAAAATCGGACGAACCTCAGAACGACGGTTCCTGAAGTCTTTACTCAGACCCAAAACATCCCGATCCTACGCAGGACCCTCCGGCGTAGGCCGACGGCTTTTTTGAGAAAGTGGGTCACCCCTGTCTCCCGCCCCTGCCCCCCGCCCTTGTAGGATTTTTCTGAAAGTAATTGCGCAAGCTTGCAGGAAACCGGTGCCCCGTGGATGATGGGAATGTCACGGGATAAGGCTTGACGACGACTCTCCCCACAACCCGAATGAGGCGAATATTAAGAATCGACTTTAACTCCCATCCGCCGAAATTTAGGAGACCTAAAAATGAAGCGCAGAGAAAATCGCCTGATATGTCAACGGCTTGCCTTGCTGGCCCATGAAATAGGCCGTATTTCTTGAGAGATACTGTGTTGTCTATTTCACGTTAGGAGATAAGTAATGCCTGATGTAGTTTTCTGGCCATTGTTCGTCACCTTCGCAGCCATCGCTATAGGCGCGACCCTCAAGGCGGTCGAGGCACTGCAAGCGAAAAAGCTCTCTGATGAGGAATGTTCGCGTCTTCGGGCTCAGCTTGACGTGCTCAAGAATCCAACAGGCGAAAAAACCATTGATGAGCAACCAATCAAGGTGAACGAAACTCTTGTACCGCAAAACGAGCGAATGGAAAAAATAAAGGACGATATTCTTGTTCTTCTTTCCATCCACCCAGATACTCAAGCCGAGTTTTTTGCGCAGTCCACAAAAATAGGAAACCAAGTTGCCCTGCATCATCTTGAAGCCATGCAGGAGAAAAACTTTACGCGCTACTATTGGCGCGCTAAAACGTGGAAACTCCAGCCCGCCGGTCGAGAATATCTTGTTCGTCATAACCTTATCTCCTAACCCGTCGCTCAAGCTGACGGGCCTGACGGCCCGCCGCTTAGCTTTGCGTTAGCTTACATCATGACCGATCCAATATTTCTTGGCATTGACAAGCCCACTTGGGACTTAGTGAATGGCTTCGCCAATTGGTTTGCAGCCATTGGCTCCGTTGCCGCAGCCGCAGTAGCACTCTATATCGCTAATCGCTCTGCACGACCGAGTGCCGTGTTATCAGTCGGCCACCGTATCACCATTGGTGCTGGTTCGGTGGCACCGTACCCTGAGTACACTGTCTTCCGGGTGGTAAACACTGGCGACCGACCAATCAGGATCGTGCAAATCGGATGGAGCATTCGATGGCCGAAAAGACGTTCAGCCGTTCAGATGTTTGAGCAAAGCCTGAGTAGTCAATTACCAGTCGATCTGTCGCACGGACAAGAGGCTTCTTGGTATGTTCCGCTAAATGCGCGAGATGAGCATTGGATGGACTATTTTGCCAAAGGCATGCTCACGCCGAGCTACAGATTATCCCTGTGGTCACTTCGCGCCCAAGCATTCTCGTCTGTCGGCTTTGTCTTTACTGCAAAGCCCGAGCAGGGGCTACTTCGTCGTCTTAGAGAAGCATGTGAGCGGGTGAGCAACAATGCAAGCTAACCTGTCGTTCGAGCGGGACGCCACAAAAGCGCGGCGCCCCTCAACTTTACGTTAGGGGTTTTCGATGCTGAAATTCTTAGGCAAGCTGCTTAATAGAGACCTCACGTCTCCTTCCGAGCCGATAGATACAAATGTTTCTGAAGATGAAATATGGGAGATTTTGCATCCCACAAATAAGACAGAACAATCGCGAAAGAAGAAAAACCTTCAAAATTTCTTGCGATTTATCACGTCTCACCTAAGCAAAACAGAGTCGCAACGCCTGTGTCGTGTTGCGAAGAAAGCCTTGGACGATGAGGAAGTAGAAGCACCTATCTGGGCCTTGAGCGAGGTTATACGGGGAGAGAATGGGCAAAGAAGAGGGCGCTGGGTTTTTATCCAGTTGGACTGGAAAGCCAGAGAAGAAATCGAATGGCAAGTCTCCGAAGTATTGTCCGCGCGCGGCCTCGAATGCAAATGGGACCGAAATTGCCTAACAGATTTTGATTCTGTCCCACAGGCTTTGATTGCCCTCTCAGTGTGGCTATCTGAGCGAAGTCTTGCGCTTTTGCACCTGGATACCGAATCAGATTCATATTGCTGTTTTGTGGTTAAGGGCACCGAGATTGGTGATGCAAAAGAGCTCGGCGCGTTAGCTGAACTAAAGATTTTCGACCATGACGAATTTACAAAACAGTACCCCTAACCCCAATGCCATTAAGTTAAGCGAGGGCGCATTGTGTAGGGGCGAATTTATTCGCCCAGAACAAGGGGTTGTTCAAGGCACAGGGCGAATGAATTCGCCCCTACATGCTTAACTTAATGGCATTGCCCCTAACCCGGCGCTCAACCTCGCTCCCTTCGGTCGCTGGACGCTGCGCGATAAAGCCGCGCAGCGCCGGTTAGCTTTACGTTAGGCCTCATCAAATGCCCAAGCTTTCATACGCCAAATTGCTGCTTGAGCACTGGGGCGTTGCCGTTGAAGAAATCCCAGTCTCTGATGTTCCGGGGAAGCTCGTAGGTTGGGTTAGACGCGCAAACCCTATGTCGCTTCATACCCCGGCGAGATTGACGCGCGTCGTAACCCAACAGGTGCCGCCGAGAATGTTGGGCTTCATTGCATTCAGCCCATAACCTACCGCACTAAAATGGTACTTTTGTAATTTCTAATTCCCTAAGATAAGCAACGTGGTCTAGTTTTTCGGGAGTCTTAGTGATGTATGCTGAACGTTTGATTCTGGAAACTGATATGTCAGGCAACCTCAAGGTTATGCCAACGTTGCCTGCCAACAAGCAGTTTGAGGTTATATTTTTACTGTTGGAGAAGCCGGATTCCACCGTTCAGGTTAAGCGCATCCCTCATCCTGACATTGTGGGGCGCGTACAAATTTTAGGGGATATTATGGGTAGCACGCCAGAAACCGACTGGGATCTGCTCGCATGATTATTCTGGACACGCATGTGTGGTTGTGGTGGGTCAATCAAGACACCCAGCAATTGAAGGCTTTGTGGCTGGAACAAATTGCCCAAGCAGATGAGGTAGCAGTCTCTGCGATCAGCTTATTTGAAGTGGCGTGGCTGGATAAACAGGAAAGAATCACCTTGCCATGTAACAGAACGGAGTGGTTCGACAAGGCGTTGGATGGTTCAGGTATCGGGGTAGTGCCTATCTCCCCTGCAATTGCCAGCCAAGCCGTGGAATTGGCAGAACACCATCGTGATCCTCAAGACCGCCTGATCATGGCAACGTCGCTTGTGTGTGGCGCTAAACTTCTATCGGCAGACAGGAAATTCCCGCTTTATGAAGAGCTTGCTGGGGTGCTCATCCAGTAACAGCCGGGGGGCAGCGAGGTACGCATTGCACCGCTTCACGATTGAGATGCGGGTTGTTACTGCCACCGAAAGCGCATTGTTGTACTCCCAAACTGGTTCGGCCCGCCAAGGGCTTGAACGAACTGCCCAAGGCCGCCCGCGACTATCTCGCCAAGGTAGAAGAACTCACCGGCACCCCCATCGACATCGTCTCCACCGGCCCCGACCGCGAAGAGACCAACGATGGGCTGACGGCACGGGAAGTAGTCGATGGCGTGGAAGCTGCTATCCTCTTAGCTGAAGTTGATGTGGATCTGATTGTCGCCGACGACGAATGGGCGCCCTGTTTGTCCCTCCAAGATGCATACAGACTGGATGGGATTCTTGAGGCGCCTCGCAGTAGCGATCTCAAAACCGCATCGAGAAAGGCGCCTGTGTACTGCATGCAGCTTACCGCTATCTGACCAATGGATTCACACTGCATGATCTAGGGATGATCATACCTCCCCAAGTTTCCATCGAAGCAAAAGGGTCTGCCATGACACACCATATCATTCCCCTCGAACGGCTGGGCATAGGCGATGTCGAGACGGTGGGCGGTAAGAACGCCTCCCTCGGCGAGATGATCCGCAACCTGGCGGACCTGGGGGTGCGCGTCCCCGGCGGCTTCGCCACCACCGCCCTCGCCTACCGTGAATTCCTCTCCCAGAGCGGCCTGGACGCCAAGATCGGCGAGACCCTCGACCGGCTCGACGTGGACGACGTGAATACCCTCGCCCGCACCGGCAGCGAGATCCGCCAATGGATTCTGGACACCCCCTTTCCATCCGCCCTGGACCAGGCGATTGAGACCGCCTTCGCCGGGCTTGTCGCCGACCATGGCGATGAGGTCTCCTGGGCCGTGCGCTCCTCCGCCACCGCCGAGGACCTGCCGGATGCCTCCTTCGCCGGCCAGCAGGAGACCTTCCTCAACGTGCGCGGCCTGGCGGCGGTGAAAAAGGCCATCCACGAGGTCTTCGCCTCCCTCTACAACGACCGCGCTATTGCGTATCGAGTCCACCAAGGCTTCGACCACCGCAAGGTGGCCCTTTCGGCCGGGATTCAGAAAATGATCCGCAGCGACCGGGCCGCCTCCGGCGTCGTCTTCACCCTGGACACCGAGAGCGGCTTCCCGGACGCCGTCTTCATCACCGGCAGCTATGGCCTGGGCGAGCTGGTGGTGCAGGGAGCGGTCAATCCGGACGAGTTCTTCGTCTACAAGCCGGCCCTGGCCGCCGGCCGGCCGGCCATCCTGCGCCGCACATTAGGGACCAAGGCCATCAAGATGACCTACGGCGAGGGCGGACGGGCGGTCCAGACCGGCCCCTGCGACGCGACCGAGCGTCTGCGCTTCTGCATCAGTGACGCCCAGATCGAGGAGCTGGCGCGCCACGCCATGACCATCGAGCAGCACTACGGTCGCCCCATGGACATCGAATGGGCGCTGGATGGCCTCGACGGACGGCTCTATATCGTCCAGGCCCGGCCGGAGACGGTGCAGAGCCGCAAGGGCAACGTCGTCGAACGCTACGAGCTGCAAGGGCGCGGCGAGGTCCTGGCCGAGGGCCGCGCCATCGGCCAGCGCATCGGCAGCGGCACAGCGCGGGTGATCCACTCCATCCGCGAGATGGACAGGGTGCGGGACGGCGATGTGCTGGTCACCGACATGACCGACCCCGATTGGGAACCGATCATGAAGCGGGCCTCGGGCATCGTCACCAATCGCGGCGGCCGCACCTGCCACGCCGCCATCATCGCCCGCGAGCTGGGCGTGGCCGCCGTGGTCGGTTGCGGCGACGCCACCGGGACCATCCCCGACGGCGAGGCCGTTACCGTCTCCTGCGCCGAGGGCGAGACCGGCTACGTCTATCGCGGCGCCCTGCCCTACAAGCATCGCCAGATCGAACTGGGCCAGATGCCGCCCGCGCCGGTAAAGATGATGATGAACGTGGGCAACCCCGAGCGCGCCTTCGACTTCGCCGCCATCCCCAACCAGGGCATCGGCCTGGCGCGGCTGGAGTTCCTCATCAGCAACTCCATCGGCATCCACCCCAAGGCCCTGCTGGAATTCGACCGCCAGCCGGAGGAGCTGAAAAGGCAGATCGCCCCGCGCATCGCCGCCTACGGCGATCCGGTGGACTTCTACGTCGCCAAGCTCACCGAGGGCATCGCCACCCTGGCCGCCGCCTTCGCCCCGAACCCGGTGATCCTGCGGTTCTCGGACTTCAAGTCCAACGAATACGCCAACCTGCTGGGCGGCAGCCGTTACGAGCCCCAGGAAGAGAACCCCATGATCGGCTTCCGTGGCGCCTCGCGCTACGCCTCGGAGTCGTTTCGGGAGTGTTTCCGCCTGGAGTGCGAGGCGGTGAAGCGGGTCCGCGACGGCATGGGCCTGACTAATTTAGAAGTCATGATCCCCTTCGTCCGCACCCTCGACGAGGCCCGCGCCGTGCTGCAACGCATGGACGAAAACGGCCTGCGCCGGGGCGAGAACGGTCTGCGCGTCATCATGATGTGCGAGATCCCCTCCAACGCCCTGCTCGCCGACGAATTCCTCGACCTCTTCGACGGCTTCTCCATCGGCTCCAACGACCTCACCCAACTCTGCCTCGGCCTCGACCGCGACTCCGCCCTCGTCGCCTACGCCTTCGACGAACGCAACCCGGCGGTGAAGAGGCTGCTCAAGATGGCCATCGACGCCTGCCGCGCCCGCGACAAATACATCGGCATCTGCGGCCAGGGACCCTCCGACCACCCCGACCTGGCCGAATGGCTCGTCCAGCAAGGCATCGGCAGCGTCTCACTGAATCCGGATTCCATGGTGGATACTTGGTTGCGATTGGCGAAGGGCTGAGGATCATGGGGTGAGACGTGCCCCACCCCGAAAGTGAAAAACCTCCTCATTTAACCGCGAAGAAACGCAAAGGAATTCATTGGCTTGTCTAGGTTTCGCCCCTGACCAGGAAGGTAGGAACGTAATTATTCAGCTCCCCCTCCCTCCGGGATGGGGTTGGGGGGAGGGTGGAGAGTAGACCGAGCACCTACAGCCTGAATCGACCCCTTACCCCCTCCCCAACCCTCCCCCTAGAAGAGGGAGGGGGTAATTTCCGAATCGAGCTGAATAGTTACGTAGGAACAAAGACAAAGGCATCTGGTTGTTTTCCTTAGAGTTCTTTGCGTCCTTTGCGGTTGAAAAGAGGTTTCTAGGTTAAAGAATCCCCTCTGCCCCGGCGCCGAAGGACTCGGTGGTGTACCGCTGCACCCGAAGGTTGCCGGACCAGTGATTCATCGGCAGGCCAGCCTTGCGTTTGAGCTGGCGCCAGAAGTCGAGGGGCTGGGGCAGGGATTCCCAGACGGAGGGGAGGAAGGTGCCGCGGTTGCGGCCCTCTTGTAGGATCAGGCCGTCGATGCCGGGCCGGATCTGGGCGATGAGACCCGCCTCCGATTGGAAGCTCAGGGGCTCGGGCAGGCTGAGGATGGAGATGTGGATATCGAGCCCGCTCAACTCCTCCGCCCGCAGGCTGGGAAAGCGGGGGTCCTGGAAGGCGGCGGCATAGGCATTGTCGGCCACGTCCCGGACCAGGGGCTGGATCGCCTCCAGGTGACCGATGCAGCCCCGCAAGTTGCCATGCAGGTTGAGGGTGACGAAGCAGGCGCGGCCTTCCCGCAGGGCCGGATCGTAATCACCGGTCTCGACCGCCAGGGGCTTGCCCCGTTCCAGGCCATGGCGGATGGAACGGAGGGCGACGCCCAGCAACAACTTCCGCAAGGGCTCAGACAAAGACATAGGCGCCATACCCTACGACTTGGTTACGGGGACCGGCGGTGTCGCCGGAGTTGCGTCGATCCAGGGTCAGTGCTTTGAAGCCATGTCGGCGGGCATAGAGCAGCAGGCCGCCGATGGGGATGCAGCCGCAGGCGTGTTCGTATTGCAGCCCCTCGGGGTCCAGGGCCTCGATGGCCCGGCTGGCGTCCGCGTCCATCCGGCGCGCCTCTTCGTAGGGGTGGTAGTGGCTGAGATCAGAGCTGATCAGGATCAGGGTCTCGGTGCCGCCGCCGATCCGCTCCAGCACCTGGTCCACCTCCCGGTATCCGCATTGCCCCACCAGCAGGGGCGCCAGGCTGAAATCACCCAAGACCTGTTGCAGAAAGGGGAGCTGTACCTCCAGGCAATGCTCTTGGGTAAAGGCGTGATCCATGGCATGAACGAAGGGAAAATCAAGCAGCGAGTCCAATAGTCCCTGGTCCAGGGGGACATCACCCAGGGGGGTGCGGAAGTAATCGGCGCTATGTATCGCGATGCCGAGCACGGGGACCCGGTGGGCCGGTCCCAGCATCACCACCCGTTCCACCGGATGATCGAGCCGGCTCAACTGCCGGTAGGCGGAACCGGCGATGGGTCCCGAATAGACGTAACCGGCGTGGGGGACGATCATGGCCCTGGGGATCAGGCCGGCGCGAGGCGGGGCCTCGGCCAGGTAGGCGTCCACGTCGCGTCGCAGTTGGTCCGCCTGCGCGGGATAGAAGAGCCCGGCGACCGCCGGAGGCTTGATCAGGATCGGGCTCTCCCGGCTGGAAAATTGCCTGTTCATCCGGTCACCTCTGGTCATATTTTCTTAACAAAGCTCGATTATGTTTCCCTAAAGGCAACAAGGCCCCTCCCCGAGGGAGGTGGCACTGAATGGCTGCCCTTAAACAAACTATAGAAGAGGAAGCGGACAATGGTGCTGGGGAACCCGGAAAACATTCATCGTAGAAGCAACGAACAATCGCTGCTCAAAGACATTGCCTATTTCGAGGCCCGCCTGGAAGAAATGGGCTACAACGGCGATTGCGCCTATGAACGGGCCATCGTTAAGACCTTCGCACGCCTGGTCGAGGAACGGCGTGATTCCCTGGCGGGATTGCGCGCCTCCATAGCCGCATGACCTGGATCAATGAATGATCCAAACCGGGGGTTTAACCTTCGAACGCATCCCGGATGGTCGTTCCGTGGATTGTGCGCTAGCATCAAAGCCGTCTGACGAATAGCAAAACAGCCTCCTTGCCCTCGCCAGACGGCTCTTTTTTGCCTGTTTCCATCCCCGCGGGCCTATCGCCCTAATCCCAGTGGTTGATCCCATCGCCGAGACGGAGTGCAATAGGGGACAACGTCCTATACGCACTCGTCCCCCAGGAAAGACCATGCCCTATTTCATCTATCGCGTCATCGACCCCCGGAAGCTCGAATATATCGACACCCTTGAAAATTATAAGGAAGCGCGGGATTCGGCCCGCGCCCACCGGGTGGATTTGCCCAGAGACACCGACATCATCGTCAGGATGATCTTCGCCAAGAGTCAGGCCGAGGCCGAAAAGCTCCTTCTCGCCCCTCGCGAGGAGCGCTATATCGACGAGGGTTAAATGCGCGGCCACCCCGAGAAACGCACAGTCCTATTGCTGGCGGTCTTCCTGCTGATCGCCGCCTGGTATTTCCTGCCCGCCATCGAACACCTGATCGCCGGATACTCCACCACCCCCAGAGCCATAACGGCGCGCGGCGACTTGGCGGAGGACGAAAAGGCCACCATCGGCATCTTCGAACGGGCCAGTCCCGCCGTGGTCTACATCACCACCCTGCAACGGGTGGTCAATCCCTGGACGCGGAACGTCCTCAGCGTCCCCAAGGGCACAGGGTCCGGCTTTGTCTGGGACAGCCTGGGCCATGTGGTGACCAACAACCATGTGATCGCCGAGGCCTCGGATGCCAAGGTCCGCCTCAACGACGGCCGCACCTACGAGGCATCCCTGGCAGGTGCCAGCCCCGCCCATGACCTGGCCGTGCTGCGCATCCGCGTCCCCATCGACCGCCCGCCGCCGGTGCCCATCGGCACCAGTGGCAATCTGAAGGTGGGCCAGAAGGTCTTCGCCATCGGCAACCCCTTCGGGCTGGATTACACCCTGACCAGCGGCATCGTCTCCGCCCTGGACCGCAGCCTCTCCGGCGAGGACGGCGGCACCATCGACCACCTCATCCAAACCGACGCCGCCATCAACCCCGGCAACTCCGGCGGTCCCCTGCTGGACAGCGCCGGCCGCCTGATCGGCATCAACACCGCCATCTACAGCCCCTCCGGGGCCTATGCGGGGATCGGCTTCGCCGTCCCGGTCGATACCGTCAACCGCGTTGTGCCGGAACTGATCGCCAAGGGACGCTACGTGCGCCCTGCCCTCGGCATCGAGATCGACGAGGAATCGAACCGGCTCCTCAGCAAGGAACTGGGCGTCGAAGGGGTGTGGGTGCTACGGGTCGAACCCGGTTCCCCCGCCGCCGCCATCGGCCTGCGCGCCGCCCACGTCGATGCCGGGGGAAATGTCGTCCCCGGCGACGTAATCATCAGCATCGGCGGAAAAAAGGTCACCAGCGTCAGCGGCCTGCTCTCCCGCCTGGACGACTTCCAGGTAGGCGACCGCACCCGCATCACCATCTGGCGCGAGGGGCGGGAGCAGGGGTTTGAGATTCAGTTGTAACACTCCGCAGGGCAATTCAACGTCCCCATGATTCGCGTGAACCATCAATCCCATTCGGTCATCACCGCACCCGCATTCCTTGATGTTTCCACGAACGGCTCGCATAATCTGGCCAGATAACATGGCCAGTTTAGAGGCAAATATGCACACAACGAGTTGGCGTTTACAGGATGCAAAAAATCAATTCAGCAAGGTGGTTGATGCGGCATTGCACGGCGAGCCGCAACGTGTCACTCGCCGTGGCCGCGATGCGGTAGTGGTGGTCGCCGCAGCGGATTATGAGCGGATGTTGCGCCATGAAAGGGCCGATAGCCCAGGGCTTGTCGCGCATTTGCTGGCCATGCCCCGTGATGATGGCGAATTCGCACGGGCGGATCTCGAACTCCGCGAGACCGAATTCTGATGTACCTGCTCGATACGGTCGTCATCTCCGAACTGCGCAAGCGCCAGCCCGCGCCGACGGTAGTGCAATGGCTGTCGCAGCGCGTCGAGTCCGAGCTGTTTCTGAGCGTCTTGACGATCGGCGAAATTCAACGCGGAATTGCAGGCAGACGCCAGGATGACCCGGTATTCGCAAACGCCTTGTCGGGTTGGCTTGACGCGCTTCTCAGGAATTATGGGGATCGCATTCTGCCTGTCACCACGGAGGTTGCGCGCTTGTGGGGGGATTTGAGCTGGCGCGCCAAGCATAATGGGGCTGATGTGCTGATTGCCGCCACCGCACTCTCGCGCGGGCTGGTGGTGGTAACGCGCAATGTGCGGCATTTCGATCCGCTGGGCGTTAAGGTGGTCAATCCGTTTTAGAATTACGCTGGGTTCAGGATGGATTGACAGTTTGCCCGTCAAAGAAACGAATCATATTGCGTCCGCTGTCTTTCGCTTGGTACATCGCATTATCGGCCCACTTGAGGACATCTTCCTGGTTGGCCTGATGCTTGATGAACAAGGCTACGCCGATACTCGCCGTGCAATGATGTTCCACCGTAATTTCCTCATTTCCCGTTGGCTTGCACGTCAACCAATACGGTTCAGCCAGGGCTGCTCGGATTTTCTCGGCGACCACGCGGGCCTGCGCAGTGGAAATCTCTTTATCCGCATTCAACTCGGAGAGTATCACCACGAATTCATCGCCGCCCATTCGCGCCACGGTGTCAACTTCACGCACACAATTTGTCAGCCGATGCGCCACTTCGACCAATAACATATCGCCAGCTTCATGACCGTGTTTGTCGTTGAGTAATTTGAAGTTGTCCAAATCCAGAAACATCACCGCACCGTGGTGTCCGCTGCGTTTGCTGGCAGCCATCGCCTGCCCCAGGCGGTCGGTCAGCAGGCGACGATTGGCAAGTTGCGTCAGGCTGTCATAGAAAGCCAGATGACGAATTTGATTTTCGCTTTCACGCAAGGCGCGGGTGATTTTTTCATTTTCCCGCATAGCCTCTTCCAATTCTCCGGTGCGGCGGCGCACCTGATCTTCCAGTGTGATCGCCGTATGGAACAGGTTGAAGTCGGAGCCTTGAATACTGGTATTGCGTTCGGCACGGTTCATCAATGACTGAATGATCTTGTTCAGCCGTTTGATCTCGGCCTGCATCGCCAGCTCGTTAGGCTGCATTGGCTCAGACATCGCGCGTCTCTGCGGTTGGTTGTGGGACAGTGCCTATGGCAATCCCGGTGAGAGTTTGATTAACGTGGACACCGTGGAATTGCTCGCCATAAGTGCTGAAACCGATGGTGTGGTTGCGCTGAAAGATCTTCCCGACATGATCTTTCAATCCATTCTGGGAAACTTCCAAGTTGCGTAAGATACAGTCGCAGCCGATGACGAGTTGCGGCATACCGATCTCCGCCCGTATCTTGTCGAAAGCCTGTTCCAGATTTTTCATAAGATTCACGCCATGCGCCACCCTGAGCACAACCCCTTCCTCAATGGCACAAAAGAAAGTCAGGCTACCGTCAGCGTTTGCCTTCTGGATTGATCGCACATAGTCCGTGCCGTCTATCATCACCACCACGGGCGAATCGGCGAAACGCAAGGGATTGAGATCAAGCACATCGATACCCAGCAGCCGCGCGTATTCGGCAGCTGCCGGCAGCCCATTGATCTCCTTAACAGTGCGTTTTGAAGTATCGGCTTCCGTGACCACCAGCCGCTCATCGGTAGAAATAAAATGCTGGGTTTTGAATATCGTGAATGGCAAGGGCGTGTTTACCAAAATCAACACGGCGCTATCTGAATAGAATCGTCCTTCGTTGAACACGAAGGTCTTGATAAATTTCTGATCGTCGCCCGCCGAACCACCGAACAGCACGATATCTCCCAAGGCATACTGCAAGGCATGCGCCACCGGCTCTTCCCGAATGGATAAACCGTCAATCAGCAGTAATGCAAAGCTGTTATCCGAGTTGGCTTGCGGTGCTTTGCTTTCGAATTGCTGCAACAAGGTTTGCGCGAAGTCACGTCCACCTGCGATATTGAACTGGCTGAGATTTCTCAGCAGCCCGCCGACGGCAACGCAACTATCCGTAGCGAAACTCGCCCCGGAAAGACTACGTGAACGATAACCGGCGGGGCCGATCTCACCGGCAGTGGTGCAACCCGCCACTTGCACCCCGGCAAACAAGCGGTTCATTTCTGCAGCCAGCACATCAAGATCGTATTCGCTGGAGCAGAAGAAAATCACCAACGCCATGTTTGCTTGCACCACCGCCGCATGAAATTCCTGGACTGCCAGGCGCGCCTCCACTGCGCAGGATTGTGCGGTACGAATAGTTTGAATGTTCATCTTCGTATACCCCTGTAATACCGGCCCCGCCTGGGTTACGGCGCACAACATCCTTACCGGAACCCTCATCAGCATTGAATTTGCGCACCTAACCCAACGAAGTAACAGAATAAAGTGGGGTGGCTTTGGAGGTCAGTATAGACCCAATACCATTAACGCATGTTCCCTCAGGCGCAACCCCGGCGCCTGCCGGTGCGGCAATTTGCCGCATTGCCAACACCCGCCCTGACAAGTCGAATAGGCGCCTCGTATGGACGGACTGACGTGGGTAAATCGAGTTTGCCCCCTCCTGCGAATCAAATGTCTCCCGATGCGGGCTACTTCGACGATTTGGCGCGATAACGATGGGCCTGTTTTTTCCAGATCACGGAATAGCGTTTGGCAGACCGGTCGGCCGGAAGCTCTCTTTCGCGGGGGTGACGGCCGCGCACGCAGCCTTTTTCGGCCTGGTGGCCGTCACTGAGCCGCCGGACCATCCGGCCGAACTGTTGCATCCCTTCACCGCCCGTTTGATCGAATTGGCGTCGGATGAATCAACAGCGGAGGTCCCCCCGCCACCTCCGCCGCCCGAAGAAGTCCCGCCCGACCTCCCGCCGGTGCTGGCCGTGAATGAACCCGCACCGACGCCCCAGGCCGCCCCCCTCGTCGAGGCGCCCAAGCCCAGACCGAGGCCACCGGCCCCGGAGAAGCCCAAGGCCAGCCGTGCGGCCCGCCATTCCGACGCCGACTCCGTACATATCCTGCATAACCCGAAACCGGCCTATCCCTCGGCCTCCCGCCAGCTCGGCGAACATGGCCGGGTGTTGCTGCGGGTTCGCGTCAGCGCCGGCGGCCGCGTGGAAAGCGTCGCAGTCGCGCACGGCAGCGGTTACCCGCGCCTCGACCAAGCGGCCATGAATGCCGTGCGGGGCTGGAGCTTCACCCCCGCCCGGCGCGGTGGCGAGGCCATCGCCTCCTGGGTGCTCGTGCCCATCACCTTTAACATCAAAGGCTAGTTTGCATGCAATCTGATCTCGGTCTGGTTCATTTCTGGCAGCAGGGCGACCTGGTCACCCATTCCGTGGCGATCCTGTTGATGCTGCTCTCCATCGTCAGTTGGTCGCTGACCGTCACGCGATTCTTCCAGCAACTCCGCTTCAACCGCACCATGGAACAGGCGCCGCAGGCCTTCTGGCTGGCAAGGGCATTGCCGGAAGCGATCAGCGCCATCGAGACCGCGGATCGCACCGGCGTGTTCGCTGGGCTGGCGCGGGAGGGCATCCGGGCAGCGCAGGTGCATAACTGCCCGGCGGGGCTCAATCTCGATGCCAGCCGGCGCCGTAATGAGGCCTGCGGAAACTGCGATCAACCGGCGGGAGGGTGTCACGCCGCACGCGGTCTCGGCGCTGGCATCAGTCTGAACGAAGGTGTGACCCGCGCGCTACGCAATCACATCCTTCACGCCCAGGCAGGAATGGAGAGCGGCTTGACCTTCCTGGCCTCGGTGGGGGCAACCGCGCCCTTCATCGGCCTGTTCGGCACCGTCTGGGGCATCTATCACGCACTGGTCGGGCTGACCGGCGCCCAGCATGTGGTACTGGACAAGGTGGCCGGACCGGTCGGCGAGGCGCTGATCATGACCGCCGCCGGGCTGTTCGTCGCCATTCCCGCCGTGCTGGCCTACAACGCGCTGACTCGCGGTAATCGCCTGGTGCTCGCGCAACTGGACGGCTTTGCGCACGACATCCACGCCTTCCTGACCACCGGCGCCTGCCGGCCACTAGAGGGCGGTCCCTCGCCCGCCGTGGCGACGAACCCGGCAGCAGCAACCGGCGGGGTCGTCTGATGGCCCTCGGTTCCTTCAACGAGGGCGCGAACGCGGCGCCCATGGCCGAGATCAACACCACCCCCCTGGTGGACGTGATGCTGGTACTGCTGGTGATCTTCATCATCACCGCGCCGCTCCTCAATCAGGCCGTGCCCATCAACCTGCCGCGTGTCGATTCGACCCAGCTCGACGACAAACCCCTGGTGGTCGATCTGGCCCTCGACGGCCAGGGCGCCCTGTTTCTCGACGGCGCCCCGGCGAGCCCCGAGGCGGTCCATGCCCGCCTCGCCGGACTGGCCCCGCAGCAGCCGGAACTTCACCTGCGCGCCGAGCGAGCCACGCCTTACGAAAAAGTGGCCGACATCCTCGCTGTGGCGCAGAAGGCGGGGGTGACGAAGATCGCCTTCGTCACCGAACCCAGAGATAACGGGCTTCCGGTGCCCACTGAACAGAATATTCCATCGTCCAACCCATAAGGGGGAGCCCCCATGACACGCAAACCCGGCGCTCCGGCGGGCGCCCGCCGCCCATTGTCCTTCGCCGTTGCCGCCCTGTCCGGCATGATCTGTTGCGGCAGCGCGGCTGCCGCAGAGAAGGATGTCCTGTTGCAGGAGATGATCGTTTCGACGGATGCGGAAATGCCGGTTCAGAAGCGTACTCCGCTGGGCAAATTGACCAAATACACACCAATCTCCGGCGCGGTGGTGGATCACAAGGAAATCGAGCACCTGAATCTGGTGAACAACCTGCTGGAACTCGGCAAGCGGGTGCCCGGCATCAGCATGGTGCGCAACATGCGCATTCCCGACGGCGGGAAGAACTACACCGAGAACCGCGTCGATGGCTTGCGCGTCTCGGCGACCTCGAACACCTCCCTGCTGGACGAGGTCGATGGGGGTAATATCGATCGCATTGACGTCATCACCGGCCCCGGTTCCGCACTTTACGGCAGCGGCGCGCTGGGCGGCACATTGAGCGTGACGACCCGTCTGCCGCCGGAAGACTTCCAGGGAAAGCTTTCACAGGAAGCCGGCAGTTGGGGGTTTAGCCGGACCCGGGGCAACATCGGCACCTCGACGAAGGACGGCCGCTTCGGTTTTCTGGTCAATGCCAGCACCATGGATAACGACGGCTGGCGAAAGAACCTGGCCTCTGGAAAGAACAACGCCGCCGAAGAGCACAAGGACGGCTTGGCCTTTCGCACCTCGATCCGTCCTACGGACTCGACCAAGCTGACGCTGGGCGCCGACCGTTTGAAATACGACTATCACCTCGCTGGCGCGATCCCGCTGAACGCGACCGAGGCCGCCAAACTCAAGAATGCCAGCATCAACGGCACCAATCTGCGTAGCGTGTATTGGGAGAATGACTGGCAGCCGACCGTGCCGGGGACCGATGGCCGTTCCGTCAACGACTATGAAACCTGGTCGGCAAACCTCCAGCAACAGATCGGGGCGCACGGCGAATTCAGCCTGGCGTATCAGCAACGCACCGATGACGGGATCGCCTATGGTGCGGCAGGTTCCGGCGGGGCCAGAAGCGTCATTTGCGACAACGTCACCGTCACCTGTAACACCTACAACACCGGATCCGCAGCATCGACGAACACCCTCAAGAAGAACGATGTCGTCACGCAATCGGCCCGTCCGATGTACCGCCAGGAGTTCGACCTGGCCAAATCGACTTTGTATCTGGGGATGGAGCTGATCGATGTCGAGACAGACTCCGCGACCTATAGCAACAGCTTCACGGCGGCACAGGCGCAGACGGGGATGTGGGGTGTCGGCACGATGACCGCCACCGGGCAGGGATCGGTCGCCAGGGAGGAAAACTCGACCCCCTTCGCTCATTTCGAGTTTTCGCCCCTCGACAAGTTGCGCCTGCACATCGGCGAACGCTTCGACAAGATCACCTATACGACCGATGACCGGACAGCATCGAACAAGGACACCAAGAAGACCTTTCAAAAGGACATCTTGAAATCCGGGGCGACCTATGAATTCGCCAAGGGCCATCTGATCTGGGGAAACCTGGCAGAAACCTTCAATGCGCCCGCGAGTTCCACCCTGCTCGATACGGCGACGAAGGGCACCGCCGGCAACGTGATAGGGAATACGAGCCTGGAGCCGGAAGAGGCGCTGACCAAGGAAATCGGCCTCCGTGGCCGTCTCGAGAATATCGGCCTGCAATACGACGTTACCCTGTATCACAGCTACAACCAGGGCTTCATCGTGGCGCGGGACTGCACCGCCGCCGAGGCGACCGCCCTGAACAATGGCGCCGCCTGCAAGATCAATGAGAATGCCGGTGGGCTGACGGCCGAGGGACTGGAGTCGATGTTCACCTGGAACGCGAACGACTGGCTCGATCTCGGCGCCACCTACACCAACGCACGCGCCTACTACAACAGCTACAAGACGACGACTGCCGATTACAGCGGTAAATCCTATGCCGCGATGCCAAGGGAGCGGCTGAACCTGCGGATCGGGGTAAAGCCCGCGCCGGGCTGGCTTGTCGAACTCGAAGGGGACCACATATCGAAATATTTCACGCGCGTCGAAAACGACAGTACCTATTCGCGTCCCGACTTGTTCAGTCTGCGTGCCAGTTACCGCAAAAAGGACTGGTCGTTCTGGATGCACGCCATCAACCTCACCGACGAGAAATACGCCACTCGCGCCAGTTACACGACAATCGCCGGCGTCAGTGTCTTGTCCGCCATGGCGGGGCAAGGCAACAGCGGCACCTATACCCCGCTGACCCTGCGCGCCGGGCTTTCATATGAATTTTGATCCCATCATGGGTCGCATGACACACCGGTTCGCGCCGGTACTGCTGCTGGTGTCGTTGGCGAGCGGCCCCGTCACGGCGCTGGAAGGGGGCTGCGTGCTCTGGATTTCAGACACTTCGCCCATGCGGGCAGAAGGCGCACCCGCACGGCGCGGTGGGGGTATGGGGGGAATGCCGATGGGCGGTGGTATGCATTCCGGCCCGCCGATGAAGCGCCTCTGGCTGCTTTCCGGCACCGATCCCCAGAAAGCAGCCTTCGCCCGCGGCGACGCGGATGCCTCGGTGGAGACCTTGCTAGTCACGCCCAGCAAACCCGAGGGCGAGTCCGTGCCGCCGCCGGGCGAGGGCCATAGGGGGCTTGTGTTCGAGATGCCGGCGCAGGGTTTCTACCGTGTTTACGTCACCACCCGCACGCTGCAAGAGAGGATGCTAAACCTCAACGTCGCGAAGGCCGAGGTGGGTAACTTCGGCCATGACGGCGATGAGGAGGAGCACGATCGGGCCATGACGGCGCCGCGTGCGCTGGAGAACGCGGCAATCGAGATCGTCCGTGAACGTCAGCCCAAGGAGGGGCCGTTTTCCCAAGTCAGGTCGGGTACGGAACAGTCCTTCATCGTCCTGCGGAAGGGCCTGCCGGTGCCGGATGCGCGCGTGCGCTTCGTCAGCCATCAAGGCTGGAGCAAGGAGGTAACGAGCGACGGGCAGGGGCGCGCCAGATTTCAGGTGGTCCGGGACTACTTCCCTCCCTGGGGCGAGTTCCAGAAACGCTTCAAGGCCACCTATCTGGTGATTGCCGAATTCGACGCCACCGAAGCGGGCAACCACAAGGATCAGCCCTATACCAGTGTGCGCTACCAAGCCACCCTGTCTGGCAGCTACTACCCTTCGCCCGAAGATTATCGCTCCTATGCCTGGGGGTTGGGGGTGGGCCTACTCGCGGCCCTGCTCAGTGGTGTGGCCACCTATCTCTACCGCCGCCGCCGGTTGAGGCCCTTTCAGGAGGTACGCCTCGATGAAAAGGCTTAAGGACGCCATCGACGGGGTCGACCTCAACCGCTTCCGCATCTGGTTCCAGTTGGCGATGTTTGTGCTGCTGGTCTATGGCGGCTACCTGGCCATCAACCTGGGCAATCACCTGCCGATGTTCGCCTGTGGTTTTAATCAGGAGGGGCGCGGAGGCATCTGTTATTTAATGCCGCTCCAGCATCAGTTGGCCCGGCCCTGGCCCCAGCTCTTCGGCATGGCGAGCCTCGGCGTCCTCACCGGCTTCGGCATTTTCTGGCTCTGGTTCATCTTTCTCAACAAGGGCTGGTGCGGCTACGTCTGCCCGCTGGGGACGATCCAGGACTGGATCACGGCGCTACGCCGTCGGCTCGGTGTGCGCTATGCCCGCTATACGCAGGATCAGTTCCGCCATCTCAGCCGGGTGAAGTATGTCCTGCTGGCATTGATGATCCTGATCCCGCTCGGCATCGGCGGCGGCTGGTTCTCCCGCGACATGGGCACGCCGTTCTGCCTGATCTGCCCTGCGCGCATGGTACTGCCCCTGTTCACGGGCGATCTGTCCCATCTGACGGTCGATTTCTCATCGAAGACCGCCGTGGCAATGACGGTGCTGGGCATGCTGATCACCGGCCTGTTCCTGACCGGGGCCTTCGTCAAAAAGCGCTTCTTCTGCTTCTTCTGCCCCATGAGCGCGCTGCATTACCTGATCTCCAGGCCCGCGCTGCTCAAGCTCAGGAAGGACGGAGACAAGTGCACACGCTGCGGGGACTGCTACCGGGCCTGTGACATGGAGATCAAGGCCATCGCCGACGATGTCAAGAATGCCGACATCATGGCCGACGACTGCATCCTCTGCCTCAAATGCGTCGCCGCCTGCCCGGAACCGGGCGCGCTCAAGGCGACTTTTGCCACCATCACCATTTTCGAGTCCACCGAGGCCGGATTCATCAAACGCTGTCAGAAGGGAATAGGCCTTGACCAACCCAAACGCTAAGACCGCCGCGCTCCCCTACAACCGTAGCCGCCAGGCGCGCGAGGCGGAGACCATGCTTGACCATATCACTGACGACTTCGACGACAACCCGCCGTCGATGGCCTATTTCTACGATCTGTTCCGCCGAGCCTATTGCCGGGGAGAGTCGATCGAACGGGAAGGTGTGCGGGTGGGGACCACCTGCATTCACGCCCCCGAGGAGCTGATCTACGCCTTCGGCGCTACGCCGGTGCGTCTGTGCAACGGCTCGTATCACTATGACCAGATCGGCGCCGATTTCATGCCGGCCAAGTCCTGTTCTCTGGTCAAGGCCACGCTGGGCATGTTGAGTTCGGAAAACGCCATCCCGAAGACCGGCAAATTGGATTTGATCGTCAACCCCACTACCTGCGATCAGAAGAAGAAGGCGAGTGCCATGATGGCGGGCATGGGGCATAGCGTCTATGAGCTGGAACTGCCCCCGGCCAAGGAAAGCGAACAGGCGCGGGTCTATTGGCAGCGCTCGGTGCGGGAGTTCGCCGTACGGCTGCGCCAGCTCACCGGCAAAAAACTGACCCGCAAGAATCTGATGGCGGCGATGGCCAAAACCAGCCGGGCACAGGTCGCCTTCCGTACCTTGCACAACTTCCGCCGCAAGGCACCGTCGCTGATCCTCGGCAAAGACGTATTTCTGGTGACCAACGCCTATTTTTTCGACGACATCGACCGCTGGACCGATGCGGTGGAAAGGCTCAACGCCGAACTGGCGCAACGCGAAAAGGACGGCTTTTGCGCCGCCCAGAAGAAGGCTCCGCGCATCCTGTTCACCGGTTCGCCGCCGGTCTTTCCCAACCTGAAACTGCCGCTGGTGATCGAACAGTCCGGCGGTGTCGTAGTGGCGGACGAAACCTGCTCCGCCAACCGCATGCTCTACGACATGACCTCAGTCGACGAATGGCTTCTCAACAATATGGTCGACAGTCTGGCGGACAAGTATCTCAAACCCTGCACCTGCCCGATCTTCCCCAACAACGACGACCGTATCCGGCGGCTGCTGGATCTTGCCAAAAGCTTTGCCGTCGATGGCGTGGTCTATCAAACCTTCGCCGGTTGCCAGGTCTACGAGATGGAGCAGCGAAGCGTCGCCGAAGCCCTCAACAAGGCGGGCATCGTCATGCTCGCCGTGGAAACCGACTACAGCCCGGACGATCTGGGTCAGTTGACCACCCGCATCGAGGCCTTCCTCGAATCCATCAAGACCAGAAAACGGAAGGCCACATGAACTATTTTGCCGGGCTGGATATAGGTTCAACCGCCATCAAGGTGGCCCTGGTCGATGAAGAGGGCGGTCTTGCCGGGGTGCATGTCTCCGATTCCGGCAGCTTGTTCCACAAGAATGCCAAGGCGGCATTGGGGCTGTTGCTGGAACGGCACGGCCTGGTGCGCGAACAGGTGAAATACCTGATCGCCACCGGCTACGGCCGCAAGCTGTTCAAGGAGGCCGACGACTCCATCAGCGAGATCACCGCCAATGCCATCGGGGCCTTTGAAGTTGGCAAGGCATTCGGCGGGGTGCGCACCATCATCAACATCGGCGGCCAGGATTCCAAGGCCATCCAGATCGACGCTACCGGCAGCGTCTCCAACTTCGCCATGAACGACAAGTGCGCCGCCGGCACGGGACGCTTTCTCGACGTGGCGGCCCGCAACCTGGACATCGACCTGGAAGAACTGGGCGACTACCACTTCAATGGCAAGGGCGTGCCGCTAACCATCAACAGCACCTGCACCGTCTTCGCCGAGTCCGAGATCATCGGGCTGCTGGCCAATGGCCATGGCAAGGAGGAGATCGTCGCCGGCATCCACTACTCCATCGCCAAACGCACCCTGCGGCTGGCCAAGCGGGTCGGCATCGAGGACCGAGTGTATTTCGACGGCGGCCCGGCGCTGAACAAGGGCCTGGTCGCGGCCATCCAGGATGAATTGCAACGGGAGCTGGTGGTTCCGGAACATCCGCAGACCACCACAGCCTTCGGCGCGGCGATCCTGGCGCGGAGCGAATTTTTGTCGGGGAACGCCTGATGACCGCCGTGCCGATGGAAACCCTGGTGGGCCTGCCCATGGCGCTGGCGCTTGGGCTGGCCTATGGCATGGGGCCTTGCCTCATCAGTTGCCTGCCGTACCTGGGGCCGGTGTTCCTGGCGCGGGATTTCAGCCTGCGCCGTTCCTGGCGCGTGGTGCTGCCGCTTTCCCTGGGGCGGCTTCTGGGTTACAGCGCCTTTGGCATGGCGGCGGGTCTGGCCGGACAAGTCGTCAAGGATGGAACGGCGGCGCCCACCCTAAGGCTTGTGGTGGGCACCGCTGCCCTGATGATGGGGCTGGCCTTGCTGTGGCGGCGCCCGGCCTGTGCCGCGGCAGTCTGCGATGCGTCGGCTTCGCACAGGATGGGCCTTCCCGCCGAACCACGGCTGCTCCTTCCCGGCGGTCTGTTCCTGATGGGCGCCGGCATGGCGCTCACACCCTGCGCACCGCTGGGCGTGGTGCTATTCTCCGCTGCCGCCAGCGCCAATGCCCTACAAGGCTGGACGTTGGGGTTGGCGTTCGGCCTGGGGGCCATCGTTGTGCCCAGCATCGTCTATGGCATCGGCGCGGCGTATCTGGGGCGTCGCCTCCGTGAGGAGCTGAAAGGCTGGCGGCCGGCGATGGAGCGACTCGCGGCCGGATTGCTGATTCTGGTTGGTCTTTCGAATATTCTAAAATGAAGCAATCCTCCCTATTCTCCGCCCGCCAGCAACCCGTCCAGGCGGTGCTGGACCGGCCTTCCGGCGCGATGACGAATACGCCCCCTTCTGTGGCAGAACCATGCAACTGACGCTCAATAAACATCGGACCCTCCTTGTTCTAGCAGCCTGTGCCGCCGCCGGCCTCGTCGTCTGGCGGCAGGCCGCTGGGCTGAATGCGGGCGAACCCTACAAGACCCAAACCATCGAGAAAGGACCGCTGACGCAGAACATTTCGGCCAACGGCACGCTCAATCCGGTCATCCTGGTCAATGTCGGCAGCCAGGTATCGGGCACGGTGAAAAGGCTCCATGTGGATTTCAATGACCGGGTGACGGGGGGGCAGGCGCTGGCGGATCTGGACGATGCCCTGTTGTCGGCCCAGGCGCGCTTGAGCGCGGCGGGCTTGCAAAGCGCGCTGGTCAGCCTTGATCTGGCCAATGCCAATGAGGCGCGTAGCCGCAGTCTGTTCGCCAAAAATTACGCTTCCCGCCAGGAATTGGATCAGGTGGTGCAGGCGAAGAGGGCCGCCACCGCCGCCGTCGACCTGGCCCGCGCCCAGGCGGACAAGGATCGCGTCACCCTTTCCTATACGGTGATCCGCTCGCCGGTGTCAGGCGTCGTGGTCGCCCGTAGCGTGGATGTGGGCCAGACTGTCGCCGCCAGCTTCCAGACGCCGACCCTGTTCCAGATCGCCCAGGATTTGTCGGCCATGCAGATCGACACGAGTTTTCCCGAGGCGGATATCGGCAATGTCAAGGTCGGCATGGATGCCCGTTTCACCGTCGATGCCTTCCCCGGCCGAGCCTTCAATGGCAAGGTGCGGCAGATTCGCCTCAACCCGGCTACCCAGCAGAACGTGGTCACCTACAACGTGGTGGTCGCGGTGGATAACCCCGATCAGGCGCTCATGCCGGGGATGACGGCCTATGTGAATATCGGGATCGCCCAGCGGGCGGAGGCGCTGCTGGTCCCCAATGCCGCGCTCCGGTTCAAGCCGGCCGGGACGCCAGCCCCGTCCGGCAAGGCGGGCGCCGATGGTAAATCCGCAAAGTCCAAGAAAGACAGTAGTTCCGGCACGGTCTATCTCCTTCAGGCTGGAGACTTTAAACCCCTGGCCGTCACATTGGGGATCACCGATAACAAGAACACGGAAATCGTCGCTGGCGATCTCAAGGCGGGTGATACGGTGATCGTCGGCGAAGCGGCGGCAGCATCCTCCCCTGGCGCCGCCAAGACCGTCGGCATGAGGATGTTCTGATGACCCGGTCAGCGCCGGTACCCGAAGCCCCGCTGATCCGTGTCGAGGGTCTATTCAAGTCCTACGCTACCCCCGCCGGTCCCTTTCCCGTGCTCAAGGACGTGAACCTGACCATCGAGTCCGGCGAATATGTGGCCGTGATGGGGCACTCCGGCTCGGGAAAATCGACCTTCATGAATATCCTTGGCTGCCTGGACCGGCCAACAGCCGGTCAGTACGCGCTCGATGGGCAACGGGTCGCCCAACTCGCAAAGGATCAATTGGCGCATCTGCGCGGCCGTACCATCGGCTTCGTCTTTCAGGGCTTCAATCTGCTGCCCCGGATGAATCTGGAGGATAACGTCGCCCTGCCGCTGGTCTATTGCGGCATCGGCAAGGAGGAGCGGCGCCGTCGCAGCCGGGAAATATTGGAAAAGGTGGGCCTGGGCAGTTACGCCAAATCGCTGCCTAACCGGATCTCCGGTGGCCAGCAACAGCGCGTGGCCATCGCCCGCGCTCTGGTAAACCGGCCGCGGCTGATCCTGGCCGATGAGCCGACCGGCAACCTGGACAGCCACACCGGCGAGGAGATCATGGCCCTGTTCGGCCAGTTGAACGCCGCTGGAATCACCATCGTCCTGGTGACGCACGAGCCGGACATCGCCGCCCACGCCCGGCGTCAGGTGCGTTTTCTGGACGGCCGCATACTGAGCGACCAGATCATTCGGCCGCGATTATGCTGAAGGCCATGCTGGAGGAGGCCTGGCAGGCCATGGGGGCCAACCGCCTGCGCACCTTTCTGACCATGCTGGGCATGGTCATCGGTGTCGGCGCGGTGGTTCTGATGATCTCGGTAGGCCAGGGCGCCCGTTACGCGGTCAACCAGACCATCAGCACCATGGGCAGCAACCTGTTCATCCTGGGTTCCGGACCGTCCGTCAGCGGCGGCGTCAAGGGAAGCACTCTCTTCACGCTGAAGATGGCCGATGCGGAAGCGATCGAGGAACTCGACCATGTGGAGGTGGTGGCCCCCTACCACCATCCCGCCCCGGCGCAGGTTCAATTCGGCGCCAACAATTGGAAGAGTTCGGTCGTGCCGACCGTGCCTGGATATCTGGATTGCCGCGTCTGGAACACGGTCGCCGGGCGGCCGTTCTCCGATTCCGACGTGCGTTCGGCCACCACGGTTGCCTTGCTGGGATGGACAGTGGCACAGAAGCTGTTCGGCGACATGGACCCGGTCGATAAGATCATTCGCATCCAGGGGGTGGCCTTTACCGTGCTCGGCGTGCTCGCGCCCAAGGGGCAGAGCCTGGATGGGCGGGATCAGGACGATACCCTCGTGATCCCCTTGACCACCTACCAGCGCAAGCTGTTCGGCGAATCCTTCCGTGGCTCGGTGCAACTGATGATGGTCAAGGCCGCTTCTTCAGAGGCCATGCCGGGCGTCGAGAAGTCCATCGCTGCCCTGCTGCGCCAACGCCACAGGCTGCGCGAGGGGGTTGCCGACGACTTCAGCATCCGCAACCTCACGGCCGTGGCGGAATCCGCGGCCGAGACCACCCGCATCATGTCCCTGCTGCTTGGCGCCATCGCCTCCATCTCGCTGCTGGTGGGCGGTATCGGCATCATGAACATCATGCTGGTCTCGGTCACCGAGCGGACGCGGGAAATCGGCATCCGGCTGGCGATCGGCGCCCGCGAACAGGACATCCTGCTCCAGTTCCTGCTTGAGGCGATCATCATCTCCGTGGCCGGCTGCTGCATCGGCGTCGTGCTCGGCATCGGCGGCGCGCTGCTGACCAATGCGCTCACCGGCACGGCGATCATCATCTCCGGCAGTTCCCTGTTGGTCTCTTTTCTCGTCGCGGCGGGCGTGGGGGTGTTTTTCGGCTACTACCCGGCGCGCAAGGCGGCGCGTCTCGACCCCATCGAATCGCTACGGTATCAGTGACCGCTCTTGGTGCGGCATTTTGTCGCATTTCTTTCCCGGCCCGGTCCGGCCACTATGAAAGATGATGTTTCCCCACGAAGGAGCAAGCCATGTTTCGATTGATAATCCCCCGGTACCTTACCACCCTGTTTGCCCCCCTTTTTCTCGCCATCGCCTTCAACGCCGTGGCGGACCCCGGCGGGCCGGAAAACGAATTCGACCGGGGCGCCATGGCTCACCGACAACGCGACTACCCTGCCGCGTTCAAGATCTGGCTGCCCTGGCCGAAAATGGCAATGTGGATGCGCAGTACAACATCGCCCGCATGCTGCAAGACGGCGACGGGGCAGCGAAAAACCCCAGTGAGGCGGCTGCGTGGTTCCGCAAGGCGGCGGAACAGGGCGACAAGGAGTCCCAATATTATCTGGGGCTGATGTATTTGCGCGGTGAAGGCGTGGCCGCCAACGAAGCAGAGGCCCACAAGTGGTTCGCCATGAACCGCCAGAGCCATTGCGCTTCGGGTGAATTCACGCAATCACCCGTGGCTAATCGCCCGGAAATATTGACGGTGCAGCCAATAGCCAGCAAGTGACCCAATTTCCGCGCGGCAGGCCGCCGCATGGCGGCGATAATCCGGGCCGGACAGGTTGTTGGACGACGTAGCGCCCATGTTTGCCCGATTATTGAATAGCAGCGGGACAGCGGCCGGGGAGACTTCCGTCCGCAACCGGTGTCGGCTCAATACCCTGCGCTGGTTCAGCGTCGCGGCCATGTGCCTGCTCGCCCTGCCCGGTCCAGGGTTACTCCATATCGACCTGCCTACCTTACCCCTCGTCGCGGTGGCGGCCGCCACGGCCGCCTTCAATCTGGCTTCTCTCAGTATGAGGGACGCCGGTACGCCCTGGGCGCCATTTCCCCTGGCCTTGGAGCTGGGCTTAGATATCCTGGCCTGGGGCCTGTTCATTGCCCTTTCCGGCGGCGCCACCAACCCGCTCATCTCCATTCTCCTCCCCCTGGTGGCCATTGGCGCCGCTGTGCTGCCCGTGCGCCAAGCCTGGGGGCTTGGCCTGCTGTCCGTCTTCGCCTATTCCTTGCTGTGGCAATTCTATTGGCCGCTCGTCGCCCTCGACGCCGAACTGGCTATACATCTGCACTTGGCGGGGATGTGGCTGACCTTTGCCGTCTCGGCTGGGGTCAGCGTATGGTTCATCACGCGCATGACGGCCGCCCTGCGCGATCGCGACCTGGCCCTGGCGATGGCACGGGAGGAGGCCCTGCGCAACAACTGGGTCGTCTCCCTGGGGAGCCTGGCGGCCGGTGCCGCACATGAATTGAGCACCCCGCTGGGCACCATCGGGACATTGGTGGAGGAGTTGCTGGCCACGCCAGCTTTGGCACCCGGCCTGCGCGGGGATCTTGAATTGATGCAGACCCAGATCGAGGCCTGCAAACACTCGCTGACCCTGCTCACAGCCCGCGCCGGTCATGTTCGCGCCGGGCAGCGCCATGTCTGTACGGCCGAAGAGTGGCTGCGAGGACTCGCCCAAGCCTGGCGGGCGCTGCATCCCGCCGCCCATATCGGTCTGGCCCTGGCGCCGGAGTTAGCCGAGGTGCGGCTCGCACCCGACGCCTCCCTGGAGCAGGCCTTGCGCTGTCTGGTGGATAACGCCATCTCGGCCGACCCCAAAGGGACCCGATTGTCGGCAACCCGCCAGGAAGGACACCTGGAGATCCGCGTCTCCGACCAAGGTCCAGGCATCGCCATCGGCATCCTCGTGGGGCTCGATCAACGAGCCCCGTTGCATTCGGCCAATGGTCTCGGTATCGGCCTCGCCCTCAGCAAGGGGGCCATCGAACGCTATGCCGGCAGCATCGGCTTCAGTCAGCGCCCGCAAGGCGGTACCGAGGCGGTGGTCCGGCTGCCACTGGCGCGCATCGAGATACCATGAATCCGGGCGCGCCTTGCTGGCTGGTGGTCGATGACGATGTGAGCTACAACCATGTGCTTTCCCGTGCACTGGCGCGGCGCGGCTTTGCCGTTCACAGCGCCCATACCCCGGACGAGGCGCTGGTATTCGCCAGACTCCAGGCACCCGATTACGTGGTGTTAGATCTCAACCTGGCCGGCGAATCGGGGCTCGACCTCATCAAGCCCCTGCTGGAGCAGTGCCCCAGGGCCAATATCCTGGTCCTGACCGGCTACGCCAGCATCCCCACCACAGTGGGCGCCATCAAACTCGGCGCCAAGCAGTATCTGACAAAGCCAGCCTCGGTAGATGGGGTGATCAAGGCGTTGATGGATGAGGCGGAGGATATTTCCCAACCTGACACCGCCGGCTCGCTTATGTCGGTGCAACGTCTGGAGTGGGAATATATTCAGCGGGTTCTAACCGATCACGGCGGCAACATCAGCACCGCCGCAAGCGCCCTCAAGATGCATCGGCGCACCCTGCAACGAAAGCTGGCCAAACGGCCGCCAGCAAATTAAGGGAGCGGGAAACTACAAACAGACCCATTTGGTTGTAGGGTGGCTTTGGAGGTCAGTATAGAGCCAATACCATTAACGCATGGCCTTTAGCCCCGGCAGGCTCTGCTATGCTGTAGCTGTTCGAAATAACCTTTCAACACCCGAGAGAGCTGTCATGAAGCCCTTCCCGTCCCCCGCTCTGCCCCCGATTCTGCGCCTTTCCCTGTTTCTTCTGCTGTTGCTCCCGGTCCTGGCCCAGGCGGGGGATGATCCGGCCGGGCTTCTGGCCAAGGCCTATCCCGGTTTTATCAAGGGTCAGCAGGGGAATGATCTGGTTTGGGGCGATGGGACCAAGATGCCCATCGAGGATGGCCGGACCAAGAGCTTCGATCAGTTGCTGGACGAGCCGGACATCCAGGATCAATTTACCTGGCGCTATCCCACCGGTTCCGCCTCCTACGCCCCGCCCGCCTTTAATTACGACCCCGGCCGGGTGCGTTACGAGCCGCTGTTCAAGAAGATGTATGGCACCGACGCGGGGGCGGTCCAGCGCAACCTGGTCCCTGTGAAGTGGCTGCCCAAGACGGTCAACGCCAGGGTGATGATCAGCCGCGTCAACGACGTGGACAAGCGGCTGGCTGCGGTGTCGAAGGAACTGGACGAGCTGCCGCCGGAGCTGAAGAAGTACGCCTACCCCACCGCTGGCACCTTCAACTGGCGGCCCATTGCGGGCACCCAGCGCCTGAGTACCCACTCCTTCGGCACCGCCATCGACCTGAACACCCAGTACACCGACTATTGGAAGTGGGACAAGAAGATGGCCTATAAGAACCAGATACCCAAAGAGATCGTGGAGATCTTCGAGAAGCACGGCTTCATCTGGGGCGGCAAGTGGTATCACTACGACACCATGCATTTCGAGTACCGGCCCGAGCTGCTGGGCCAGAAGGGGCAATAGAGGAGAGAAACGATGAAGAGACTGACACAGCTTCTCGGGATGGTTGCCGGGCTCTGTCTGCCGTTACTGGCGGTGGCCGCCTCCTATCCGGAGGTGAGTTTCATCCTCGACGCCTCCGGCAGCATGCTGGGCATGGCCGGGGACAAGACCAAGATGGCGGCGGCCAAGGAGGTCATGGCCCAGGTCGTGCCGGGGCTGGCGCCGGAGGCACGGGTAGGACTGGTGGCCTATGGCCATCGGCGCAAGGGTGACTGCACCGATATCGAGGTGCTGATCCCCGCCGGCAGCGCGGACCGCGCCGGCCTGATGGACAGGGTCAACGCCCTGCAACCCATGGGCAAGACCCCCATCACCGCCGCCGTCGGCTCGGTGGTGGAGCAGCTCAAGACCAGGGAGAACGAGACCACCATCGTGCTGGTGAGCGACGGCATCGAGACCTGCGCCGCCGATCCCTGCAAGATGGTGGGGGACCTCATGGCCAGCGGCATCAAGTTCGTCATGCATGTGGTCGGGTTCGGCGTGGCCGGCCAGGGGGCGGAACAACTGAGCTGCATCGCCAAGGCTGGCGGCGGGCAATACCTGGCGGCCAGCGACGCCCCTACCCTGCTCAACGCCCTGACCCAGGTCACCCAGGAAGTGACGAAAAAGGTCGAGGTGGAGAAGGCCAGAACCACCCAGGTCCAGGCCAAGACCGGCCTGGGCAAGATCAAGCTCAATCTGCCGGAAAGCGCCACCAAGGGAATCGCCGGGCTGACCCTCACGCGGGACGGCAAGGTGGTCAAGACCACCGAGGGCCTGACGGCGGAAAGCCTCCATCCGCTGATGCCCGGTGAATATGAGGCCGATCTGCGCATCGCCACCCCCAACTACGGCGAACCGACCATCACCCGGCTGGGCAAGGTCCGCGTCTCCCCCGGAGAGACCAGCGGGATCGCCCTGGGCGCCATCGTCTTCAATCTGCCCGATTCGCTGAAGGAGGGACCGGCCGTCGAAAGGCCGCTGGTCGGCCAGGTCATCGTCGCCGACGCCGCCTCCGGCAATCCCGTCGTCACCGTGAAAGACAACGGCAACGGTTATTACAACTTCGTGCCCAAGGCGGTCCTGGCCGGGAAATACGACATCCTGATCCAGTACGCCAACAGCCCCAAGCCCGCGATTGCCGCCAGGGACGTATCGGTCCAGGCCGGCGGGGAGACGGCTGTCACCCTGGATTCGGGCCTGCGGTTTGCGAAGGTGAAGGACAGCGGCATCATTGGATGGGATCTTGTTCCGCTCGCCGCCGCCCGGAGGGCGGACAGCGAAGAGGATGGGGACCAGGCCGCCGCAGTCGAACCCCTGCTTCAGGCCAGACCGGGATCGGGCAACAAGGATGCCCTCTGGGCGCCCTACCTGGTCCCCCCCGGCAAGTACCGCCTGATCGCCCATGTCCAAGGCATGCCGGAACCCCTGCCGGTGGCCGAGGAGCTGGAGATCAAGGCCGGGGAGCTGTTGAGCTTCAATTCGGGGTTATAGCCGCATCTCGACCGTAGAAGAATGATTCATATGAGAGTCAAACCATGACCAAACGCGCAATCCTGGCCGTCGCCGCCATTTTCATCGCCTGGTCCCTGCTGGATTTCCTCCTGCACGGACTGTTGCTGCAATCCACCTACGCGGCCACCGCCCATCTCTGGCGCCCCATGGACGCCATGAACATGCCGCTGATGTACCTGGTCACCCTGCTGGTCGCGGCGGCCTTTGTGGCCATCTATCTCTGGCTGGTCGAGCCAAAATCACTGGGAACCGGCATCCGCCTGGGCCTCCTGTTCGGCCTCGCCACGGGCATCTCCATGGGCTTCGGTTCCTACAGCTACATGCCCATACCGGTATCGCTGGCCTGGAGCTGGTTCCTGGGGACACTGGTGGAATGCGCCGTGGCGGGGGCCATTGCCGGATGGCTGATCAGGCGCTGAGCATTCAGCTCCCGCCTTCCGGAGACAACAGCGTTATTTGCCCTTGAAGAACCGGGCTATCTTCCCTTGCAGCTTCAGCCAGGCTTGGTGTTCGACCAGGGGAAAGCCGGCGTAGTGTCTGCGGCCTTCAAGCGATTTCGTCACTACGCCACGCCCATAGATGATTGCGAATTCGCCGATCTCCAGATGGCCTATGGTGGCGCTCTGTCCGCCCATGACGACGTTCCGCCCGAGGGTGGTGGAGCCGGATATCCCGACCTGCGAGACCAGGATGGCGTGTTCGCCGATGACGCTGTTGTGGCCGATCTGGACCAGGTTGTCGATCTTGCAGCCTTCCTTGATGAGGGTGGAGCCGAAGGCGGCCCGGTCTATGGTGGTGTTGGCGCCGATCTCCACATCATCGCCGATGACGACGTTGCCGAGCTGGTGGATCTTGATGTGACGCCCCTCACGGGTAGTGGCGAATCCGAAGCCGTCGCTGCCGATGACGGCACCCGCCTGGAGGATGCAACGCGAGCCGATGATGGAGTCCGGGTAGACGACGACATTGGGATGGAGCAGGCAGCCGTCGCCGATATGGACATTGTCGCCGATGCAGACGCCGCTCATGAGGGTGACGTTGCCGCCGATCACCACATCCCGGCCCAGGCTGACGTTGGGGGCAAGGAGACAACCGGCGCCCAGGATGGGGTCTGCCCCCTCCGGCCGCAGGGGGGGCCTGGCGAAGTGCTTGCTGGCCAGGGCCAGTTTCACGTAAGGCTCATCGGTGATCAGGGGAATGGTCCCCGCCGGCAGCAGCGGGACCATCCGCTCTTCCACCAGCACGGCCGCCGCCTGGGTGGTTTCCAGCTCCCTGGCGTATTTGGCGTTGTGGAAGAAACTGAGTTCATCGCCCCTGGCATCGGTCAGGGTATTGATTCCCCTGATCTCCGGGCCATCGCCGGCACAATCGACACCGATCTCTTTCGCCAACTCGCTCAGTTTCACCCTGCTTCACTCCCGTCATCGGAGGCGGCTATTTGAACTTGCCGGGTGGATAAGCGATAGCCTATCCACCCGGCATCTCCAGTTTTGGCCCAGTATATACCATGAGAAGACAGGGGCCGCACCGTAGCCGCAGCCCCTGAAAATGTCACTGGGCGTGACGCCATGCACTACTCTAGGAAAATGGGGAACGTAGAATTCCGGTATTCGATCATGGAGACCCAGCCTTTGCGCAAGATGTCGATTGGTAAACCGGGGTGGGCCGCGCTCTGCCTGCTGGGCGTCTGTCTTGCCGCCGCCCGCCCGGTCATGGCTGGGGCGCCGGTCCGGGACGAGCCCATCCAGCCCCTGCCCAGCCGGCACGAGCAGGACGAACGCAAGGTCGCCCTGGGTCGCATGCTGTTTCACGACAAGCGTCTCTCCAAGGACGATTCGCTCAGTTGCGCCGGTTGTCACCCGCTCGCCAAGGGGGGCATGGACGGAAAGGCCCGTAGCGCCGGCGTCGGCGGCGCCGAGGGAACCATCAACGCGCCCACGGTTTACAACGCCGGTCTCCTGCTGGCCCAGTTCTGGGACGGGCGGGCCCAGGACCTGGAGGAGCAGATCAACGGCCCCATCAAGAACCCCCTGGAGATGGCTACCACCTGGGAGGCGATCATCCCCAAGCTGGAGCTTGACCCGGAATATGTCCGCCGGTTCGGCGAGCTGTACGCTTCCCGCGTGACCGCCGAGGCCGCGCGGGACGCCATCGCCTGCTTCGAGCGTTCGCTGATTACCGCCGATTCCCCCTTCGACCGCTGGCTGCGTGGCGATGAAACCGCCCTGGGCGCGGCGGAGAAGGAGGGCTACGCCCTCTTCAAGTCCTACGGCTGCGTGGCCTGCCATCAGGGAGCCAACGCCGGAGGCAACATGTTCCAGCGCATGGGGGCCATGGGCGATTACTTCGCCGACCGCAAGACCGGGCTCACTCCGGCCGACCAGGGCCGCTTCAACTTCACCGGGCGGGAGGAAGACCGGTATTACTTCAAGGTCCCGAGCCTGCGGCTGGCGGCACTGACGGCCCCCTATTTCCACGACGCCAGCGTCGATAACCTGCCCGACGCGATCCGCGTGATGGCCCGCTACCAACTGGGGCGAGAGATCAATGACGCCCATGTGGAAAAGATCGCCGCCTTCCTGAAGGCCCTTCCGGGCAAGCACCAGGAGCTTTCCCAATGAAGTTCCGGTTCGCGGGCTGGATGCAATATCTGTTGCTGGCGGCGACGGTGCTCGTCGTCATGCTTTTCTTCCAGAACCGCGCCATCGACGTGGAGCAACACAACCGGCGGCTGGACCTGCTTCTTCATCTGACGGAGTCGGAAGGGGCGCTGGACCGTCTGGTCCTGCTGACCACCTTTTTCCGCCTCAACCAATACGACCCCTTCGTGGACAAGACGCAGAGGGTCCGGCAACTCTTCGCCGAGATCGAGAAGACCGGCGCGGAGCTGAAGGGCGAGGTAGGCATCCGCTTCCGCGCCGACCTGGCGGAGTATCTGGACGCCATGCGGGAAAAACTGCGCCTGCTGGAGCAGATCAAGTCGAAGACGGCGCTGGTGCGCAACGGCCTCCATTACCTGCCCCTGGCGGTGAAGGAGACGGACGCCCTCTCCCCCCTCCTGAACGAACTGCTCTATTGCACCCTCTTCCCGACCGACGCGAATCTGCACAACCTCCACAACCTGATCGACAAGGCCAAGCCGCCAGCCGCCACCACCGGGACCGGCCTTGACGCCTTCAACAACGCCCTGTTCCACATGCGGGCCAACCTCCGGCTCATGGGCGAGCTGGCGGAATTGCGCGACAGCTACACGGCGGTGCCCAGCCGGGAGCGTTTCAATAGCCTGCAACACGCCTATGCCGGGGCCTACGCCCACCTGACCCAGCGTTCGGAACTTTACAGCCTGCTCCTGCTGGCGCTGACGGTGGCCCTGTTCACCGGCCTGGGTCTGGCCTTGCGCAAGAACGCCCGGTCCAGGGCGGCGGCCGAGCACTCCTGGGAACAGTTGCATGACGCCGTCGAAAGCCTGTCGGAGGCCTTCGCCCTCTTTTCGTCCGAGGGCCGGATGGTGCTGTGCAACAAACGTTACCTGGAGTTCTACCCCTGGCTGTCCGAGCTGCTGCAAGGGGACGCCACCCTCGACGAGATCTTCCGCCAGAACACCCTCTTCGCCCGGCTGCGCCTGACCGGCTACGAAGGCTCCAAGCTCCCCGTCTATTTTCCGGAGCTGGCCAAGGGCGGCACCCAGACCTACCTGGAGCAGTACGAAGACAACCGCTGGTATCTGGCCAGCGATACCCGCACCTCGTCCGGCGAGATCGCCTGCGTCCGGTTCGACATCAGCCAAGGCAAGAAGACCGAACAGGAGTTGCGCAAGCTCTACCGGGCGGTGGAGCAGAGCCCGGCCTCGGTAGTGATTACGGACACCCAGGGCCGGATCGAATACGTCAACCCCAAGTTCGAGGAGACCACCGGCTACGCCGCCGAGGAGGTCCTGGGCCAGAACCCCCGCCTGCTCAAATCCGGCGACAAATCCGAAAAGGAATACCAGGAACTCTGGAGCACCATCACCTCGGGCAAGGTCTGGCGCGGTCAGTTCCACAACAGGCGCAAGGACGGCACCATCTACTGGGAATCGGCCTCCATCTCCCCGGTGCGCGACTACGACGGCGTCATCACCCATTTCATCGCGGTGAAGGAGGACATCACGGCGCAAAAGCGGGCCGAGGATCAGTTACGCCTGAACGCCACGGTATTCGACACCACCACGGAAGGGATCATGGTGACCGACGCGGACAACCGCATCAAATCGGTCAACCCCTCCTTCACGCGAATCACCGGCTACTTGGCGGAAGAGGTCATCGGCCGCAGTCCGAGGATGCTCAGCTCGGGGCGCCAAGACACCCAGTTCTATGAGGAGCTGTGGCGGCAGCTCTACAAGCGGGGCTACTGGAGCGGCGAGATCTGGAACCGCCGCAAGGACGGGGCCGTCTATCCCGAATGGCTCTCCCTGGCCCTGATCCTCGACGAGAAGGGCAACGTGACCGAGCATGTGGGGGTCTTTTCAGACATCACCCAGCGCAAGGCCGACGAGGAACAGATCCGCTACCAGGCCAATTACGATGCCCTCACCGGCCTGCCCAACCGCTCCCTGCTGGAGGACCGGCTCGACCGCGCTGTGGCCGGCGCCCGTCGCGAGAGGTCCAAGCTGGCCCTGCTGTTCGTGGATCTGGATCATTTCAAGACGGTTAATGACACCCTGGGCCATGTGGTAGGGGACGAGCTGCTCCAGCAGGCCACCGGACGGATGAGGGTCTGTCTGCGCGAGGCCGATACCCTGGCCCGCTTCGGCGGGGACGAGTTCGTGATTCTGCTGGATGATGTCCGGCAGGCCGAGGATGCAGCGGAGGTCGCCAAAAAAATCATCGACGCCATGTCGAAGCCCTTTGTGCTGGGCGGACGGGAACTTTTCGTCGGCGCCAGTATCGGTATCTCCCTCTATCCCGAGGACACCCAGGAGACCGCCGTGCTGCTGCGCAACGCCGACATGGCCATGTACCGGGCCAAGGAGACCGGCAGAAACCGTTACCAGTTCTTCACCTTCGCCATGAACGAGCAGGTCTACCAACGGATGGAGATGGAGCGGAATCTGCGCACGGCGGTGGACCGGGATGAACTCTTCCTTTGCTACCAGCCCATCGTCGATCTACAAAACGAGCGGGTGGTCTCGGTCGAGGCCCTGCTGCGGTGGCGGCATCCAGATGAGGGGGTGATCGACCCCGACCGGTTCATCTCTCTGGCGGAAGAGACCGGGGTCATCGCCGGCATCGGGCTTTGGGTCCTGCGCCAGGCCTGCGCCCAAGCGGCCGGCTGGCGCCGCCAGGGGATCGAGCTTGCCATCAGCGTCAACGTCTCGCCCCGGCAGCTCACGGCCGGCCTGAGGGTCGATCAGATCAAAGAGATTCTGGCGGAGACCGGGCTTCCCGCCGCCGCGCTCAAGCTGGAAATCACCGAAAGCCTGATGCTGCAAGCGGATACCACCCTGGATTGGGTCGATGACCTCCGGGAACTGGGCGTGGGTCTCTCCCTGGACGACTTCGGCACGGGCTACTCCTCCCTGAGCTACCTCAAGCGATTCCAGATGGATATCCTCAAGATCGACCGCTCCTTCGTCTCCGGCCTCTCCAGGCATCAGGGAGACAACTCCCTGGTGCAGACCATCATGGCCATGGCCGCCAGCCTGGGCCTGGAGGTCATCGCCGAAGGAGTCGAGACCCAGGAACAACTCGGGGTACTGCGCCAACTGGGGTGCCGCTACATCCAGGGCTTTCTCTTCAGCGAACCCGTTGTCCAGGAAAGTCTTTTGGAACGGGTGGGCGCGATTCAGGCCGATTTCCACAGGGGATTCCTGTCCTCTGATAGTGGATAATCCCCCGCGACGCCCCTATCCCCGAAGGTCTATAGATTGAACAACTTCACCGCCCTCTTTCTGCTTTTCCTTACCCTGGCCTTTTGGGTGCAGTTGTGGCTTTCCCTGCGCAATGCCCGCCATGTGGCCCGCCATCGCGGGGCGGTCCCGGCCGATTTCGCCGACCGGATTCCCCTGGAGGCCCACCAGAAGGCGGCGGACTACAGCCTGGCGAAGGGCCGGATCGGGCGGCTGGAGCTGGTCTGGGGCACGGCCCTGCTGCTGCTCTGGACCCTGGGCGGCGGGCTGGATCTGCTGGACCGCTTCTGGCGCGGCTGGGACTGGTCGCCCGAGTGGACCGGGGCGGCGGTCTTTTTCAGCTTCATGCTGCTCGGCGCCCTGCTGGACCTGCCCTTCGAGCTGCATCGCACCTTCGTGCTGGAGGCGCGTTTCGGTTTCAATCGCACCACGCCCCGGACCTGGCTGCTGGACAAGCTCAAGGGGATGCTGTTGCTGGCCGCCCTGGGCCTGCCGCTGTTGTGGGTGGTACTGACGCTGATGGAAAACGCCGGGGCCAACTGGTGGCTCTATGTCTGGCTGGTCTGGTCCGGCTTTCTGTTGTTGATGATGTGGGCCTTTCCGGCCTTCATCGCGCCCCTGTTCAACAAGTTCACCCCGCTGGAGGATGCCGCCCTGCGCGAGCGGATCGAGGCCCTGCTCCACCGCTGCGGCTTCGCCAGCAAGGGGCTGTTCGTGATGGACGGCTCCCGCCGCTCCAGCCACGGCAACGCCTACTTCACCGGCTTCGGCAACAACAAGCGCATCGTCTTCTTCGACACCTTGCTGCAAGGGCTCAGCATCGACGAGGTGGAAGCGGTGCTGGCCCACGAGCTGGGCCATTTCCGCCACCGCCATATCCGCGTGCGGCTGGCCCTTTCCCTGAGCATCTCCCTGGCGGGCCTCGCCCTGCTGGGCTGGCTGATGGCGCAACCGGCCTTCTACAGCGGCCTGGGGGTGACGGCTCCCTCGACCTACATGGCCCTGCTGCTCTTCATGCTGGCGGGGCCGGTCTTCAGCTTCCTGCTCGGCCCCCTCATGGCCGCCCTGTCGCGCCGCCACGAGTTCCAGGCGGACGCCTACGCCGCCCAACAGGCCGAGGCCAAGGCCCTGATCCGGGCGCTGGTCAACATGTACCGGGACAACGCCGCTACATTGACGCCAGACCCGCTCTACTCGGCCTTCTACGATTCGCACCCCCCGGCGCCGATCCGCATCGCCCATTTACGGTCGTTGGGCTAAGGGCTCGTAAAGGAACAACTTGAACATCTTGCATCTCGTCTTCGGGCCATCTTCGGATGCGCCTCAATCGCAAAATCCTCAGCGTAGCGCTGCTACGCCTGCGGTTTTGCTCAATCGCCGCATCCAAATCTGACCCAAATCCGAGCGCAATATTGCCCAAGTTATTCCTTTACGAGCCCTAACCCCTTTTCCATCCATCTGTTAATTCGCCCCACCCCATCATGAACAACCGATTTCCGCTCCTACTCCTTGCTTGCTCCCTTTTGCTGCCTGCCGCCGCTGTGGAGGCATCCGGCAAGACGGCCCAGATCCATGCCGACACGCCCCAGCCGCGCCGGTTCGTCGTCCAGGAGACCCGGCTCCTGGACAATGCCAGCGGCAAGCCGGTCTTCTTCCGTGGCATGGGCTATTCGCCCTATCTGAAGGGCGAGACCCCGCAGCAGGGGGCGGGGCCGGGCAACGACGGGCGTTATCCGGGGCATCTCGACCTGCTCAAAGGGATGGGGGTGAATTACCTTCATGTCTTCCCCCTGCGCATGCCGGCCAATTTCTTCGCCGCCCTCGACGGCACGGACCTGGTCTATGGCCAGGACATCTGGATCGATCCCTTCAGCCCCGACATCCTGGACGAGAAGTACCAGTCCGACACCCTCGCCAGCATCAAGCAGGTCATCGACCATACCTACGCAACGGGCCGCCCCGGTCGTCTGGTGCTCTTCTCCGTCGGTGACGAATTGCAGGCCGCCACGGTGGAGAACACCAACAAGCGCCACCCGGAGGTCCGCGACTACCGGGGCAAGCACCTCTCCGTGACGGGACGCACCGCCAGCGAGGTCGCCCTTGCCCGCCTCATCGACGAGGCCATGGACTACGAGCTGACCCGCTACGGCCAGCGCCACCTCTATTGCCACACCAGTTGGACCCATATCGGCCCCCTGGCCGACCGCCCCGACCTGGATATCCCGCGCGAGCATGTCCTGGTGCCGGATATGGGCGATCTCTACTGCATGAACATCTACACCTATGCCCACGGCGTCATGAGTTCGCCGCCGGGATCGGTCACAGGGACTCCCTTCCAGGGCTATCTTGAAGAGCTGGCCGCCGGCTCGGCCAAGCCCATCCTGGTGACCCAGGTGGGGCTCTCCACCTCGCCCATCATGCCCAAGCCCGAGGTGGTCGATTACGGCGGCCGGGACGTGGCGAAGATACCGGCGGTGTTCGAATCGGTCTGGCGGGACATCCGCACGGCGAGGGACCGGGAGCGCTTCGGCGGCTTGGTCTTCTTCGAGTTCCAGGACGAGTGGTGGAAGATCGGCTGGGTACCAGGCGACGAGAACCAGCACGAACCAGCCGACCCCGAGGAGTGGTTCGGCATCTACGAAATCGGCGAGGATAACCGGCTGATTCCCAAGGGGGAGATCCCGGCGACCCTGCGGAACCTTTTCGGCGAGCCTTGATCCTACCTTGCGCATTGAGCGGAATAGTTACAACGCAATCGAACCGATAACGTCCCAGACTCGACTGAGCCGATGAATTACCGATGAGTGGCAAGGGTGTTTTTTCCGATCTGACCTGTAAGCGCTGGGGCCGATTCTGGTTATGGGCGATCCTGACCAGCCTGGTTGCGCTGTCCTTGGGCATCGGTTTCATCCAGGTGCTGATGGTCACCCCCCGCCTCGCCCTCCTTGACCAACGCACCAATCCTGAACGGGCACTGCACGCCCTCATCGCCACCGAGCAGTCGCATCCGGGCATGAGCCCACCATCCTGGCTGGAAAAATCCCGTCGCACCCTGCGCCCTACCCTGCCCAACGGTGGCATGGATGTGCGTGCCGCCTTCTATGTGGGCCAAGATCCCAACAGCCTGCACTCTCTCAAGGAAAATGCTACCCGGTTGAGCCATGTGATCCCTGAAGCCTTTTACCTGGGTGACATGCCCCCGCGACTTGTTACCGCCCCTCAGAACCCCGATCTGATCGAAGTGGTAAAGGCCAGTGGTCTGAAATCCATCGCCTTGCTCAACAACAATATGGAAGGCGTCTGGCAACCGGAAGCGGTAGAGACGCTGCTGCGCGAGAAACCCGAGGGACAACGGAGCTTCGCGGAGGATCTGGCCAATCGTCTGAGCAATGGAGATTACTCGGGCGTTTTGATCGACTGGCAACAGGTGGACCCGGTCTACCGGCCGCAATATTCCACCCTGATGGCCATGCTTGCCTCCGTTCTGCACGCACACAAGCTGGAGCTTTGGCTGGCGGTTCCGGTTGGGCTGGACGTGAAGCTCCTCGATCTCGATACCCTGGCGGAGACGGTGGACCACTTCCTCGCCATGCTCTATGACGAAAACGGCGAGGACGACCCGCCCGGCCCTCTGGCCTCCCAGCCCTGGTTCAACCAATGGCTCGAAGTGCTGCTGGGCTACGGCGACCCCAAGCAATGGGTGATCGGCATCGGCAGTTACGGCTACGACTGGCCGGAAAAGGGTACGCCCGAGACCATCGGTTTCCTCGACGCCATGGCCCGGGCCCAGAATCAACCGGGGACAGCGGTCTTTACCCGCGCCCCGAGCTACAGCCCCCACTTCTCTTATAACGACCGGGGCAAGAACCATCAGGTCTGGTTCCTCGACGCCATCAGCTTCCGCAACCAGGTCGAGCTGGCTCGCCAGTACGGCGTTGCCGGCATTGCCCTCTACCGGCTGGGTACCGAGGACCCCAAGGCCCTCGGGGCACTGGCCCCGAACCAGACCCCGCAGACGTTATCGGTACTGGAGAGCCCAGACCGTTTCACGCATATCGGCGAGGGTGATTTTCTACGGGTGGAAAATGCCCACAGCCCCGGCCGGCGCAAGGTGCAGGCCGATGACGGGGAGCTGTGGAGCACCGAGTATGAGCAATTTCCGGTCCTCCCCACCGTCTATCACGCCGGGGCCGGTGATCCCGACGCAGTGGCCATCAGTTTCGATGATGGCCCCGATCCCCAGTGGACCCCGGACATCCTGGATGTCCTCAAGGAAAAGGGGGTCAAGGCGAGCTTCTTCGTGATCGGCTCCCAGGCCGCCCTCTACCCCGACCTGGTGCGGCGCATCGTCGATGAGGGCCACGAGCTGGGGGTGCACCTACACCCATCCCAATCTCTCGCTGGTGTCGCGCCGGCGCCTGAATCTGGAGCTGAACGCGACCCAGCACCTGCTGGAGGGGCTGGTGGGCCGGTCAACGGTGCTGTTCCGGCCACCCTACAACGTGGACAGCCAACCCAGCACCATCGCGGAGGTGGAGCCGCTGCTGAGCGTCCAGGAATTGGGTTACGTCACCGTTACCCAAAGCATCGACACCACCGACTGGGACAGGCCCGGCGTGGATGAGATCGTGCAGCGGGTGAAGTCCAGCCGCTCCGAGTCCCAGGGGGGCAATGTCATCCTCATGCATGACAGCGGCGGCGACCGTACCCAGACCATCAAGGCACTGCCTCGGCTCATCGATTACCTCCAGGATCGTGGCGACCACGTCGTCAGCCTGGCGCAACTGGTGGGTGCCGACCGCAACGCCCTGATGCCGGTGGTCTCGGTCGAGAAACAGTGGGTGACCCGCGCCGGCTTCGATGTCATCCGCTTCCTGGAACGCTTCTTCTGGGCCTTCATGATACTCGCCACGATCCTGGTGCTCCTGCGCACCCTGGTGGTGCTCTGGCTGGCGATTCGCCACGAGCGGCGGCTGCGGCGCCATCCGCCGCCGCTGTTGGATGAAGCGCCGCCGGTGTCGGTGCTGATCGCCGCCTACAACGAGACCAAGGTGATCGAGGCCACCCTGCGCTCGGTCCTGAACACCCGCTACAAGGGTGAGGTGGAGGTGGTGGTAGTGGACGATGGCTCGCGCGATCACACTGCCGATATCGTCGATGCCGTGGCCGCCGCCGACCCGCGTGTGCGGTTGATCCGCCAGCCCAATCAGGGCAAGGCCAAGGCCCTGCAAAACGCCCTCCAGGCGTCCCATCACGAAATCCTGGTGATGCTGGACGCCGACACCCAGTTCCAGCCGGACACAATCCAGGAACTGGTGCGCTATCTGGTTCCGCCGGGTGTGGGCGCCGTGTCGGGTCACGTCAAGGTGGGCAATCGCCGCGGCTGGCTGGGACGCTTCCAGTCCCTGGAATACACCTGCGGCTTCAACCTGGACCGCCGCGCCTACGACGAGTGGAACTGCGTCACCGTGGTACCGGGTGCGGCCTGTGCCATGTCAAGAAGCGCCATCGGCGCGGTCGGCGGCATCTCCGACGATACCCTGGCGGAGGATACCGATCTGACCCTAGCCCTGCACCGGGCCGGTTACCGGGTGCGCTACAACCCGGAGGCCGTGGCCTGGACCGAGGCCCCGGACAGCGTCACCGCCCTGGCGAAGCAACGGGTGCGCTGGTCCTTCGGCACCCTGCAATGCCTGTGGAAACACCGCGACATGGTCTTCAACCCCAAATATGGCGCCTTGGCGTTCTTCAGCTTGCCCAGCATCGCCCTGTTCCAGATGTTCCTGGTGGCGGTCATCCCGCTGGTGGATGCCCTGCTGATTCTTTCCTTGATCTGGGGCTTCGGCCTGGCCATCGTCAACTACGCGGTGATCTTCCTGCTGGTGGATCTGGTCCTGGCGGTTCTGGCCTGCGTCATGGAGAAAGAATCGGTCTGGCAGGCGGGCTATATCCTGCTGATGCGATTGGTCTATCGGCCGCTGTTGGCCTACGCGGTATGGCGTTCCATCTTCCGCACCCTGCGCGGCAAATGGGGCGGCTGGAGCAAGTTGGAACGACGGGGCACGGTATTGATCGGCAAGGGGCGGGAATCCGCATGAGTCCATTGAACCTAATTTCCTCGTTTAACCGCAAAGAACGCGAAGGAACGCGAAGGAACGCGAAGGAATTCATTGGCTTGTCTAGGTTTTGCCCCTGACCAGGAAGGTGAGCGCACAGACAAAAAACCGTCGGGAGCGGATTTTCGCGCCAGCCCCGGAGGGGTGAGGCGCAGGGATGCGCCGAACAAAAAACCGCCGGGAGCGGATTTTCGCGCCAGCCCCGGAGGGGTGAGGCGCAGGGATGCGCCGAACAAAAAACCGCCGGGAGCGGATTTTCGCGCCAGCCCCGGAGGGGTGAGGCGCAGGGATGCGCCGAACAAAAATCCGTCGGGAGCGGGTTTTCGCGCCAGCCCCGAAGGGGTGAGGCGCAGGGATGCGCCGAACAAATGCATCGGATGGGTTTCCTTAGCGTTCTTAGCGTTCTTGGCGTCCTTTGCGGTTTAAAAGAGGTTTATAGGTTGAAACATTGGCGCATCCTTGGACTGGCCGGCCTGATCGGTCTCCTCTCCCTCCCGGCGGGGGCTGCGGAAACGGACCGCGCGCCGCGTCTGGCGGTGCCGGCGCAAGGGGCCTATACGGGGGCCTATCTGGGCGCGGGCGATGCCGAGGATCAGTTGTCCTTCGATGCCATGGAGGCCTTCGGGGAGATGGTGGGCAAGCACCAGGCCCTCGTCGCCTTCTCCAATTTCTGGGGCGAGGGCCATTTCCCCACACGGCAACTCAAGATCATCCAGGCCTATGGGGCCGCTCCCCTGATCTACTGGTCCCCCTGGGAGCCGCCCTACTACCTGAACATGGGTGGCCGTTTCACGCTCGATAAAATTCTCGACGGCCAGGCCGATGGCTATATCGACGACTGGGCGAGGGAGGCCAAGGCGTGGGGACGGCCGCTGCTGGTGTCCTGGGGCATGGAGATGAACGGTAACTGGTTCCCTTGGTCTGGCCTATTCTTCGGCGCCGGCACCCCGGTGCCCGGTTCCGATCCGCCGCTCTACCAGGGACCCGAGACCTACAAGCGCGCCTACCGCTATGTGGTGGACAGGGTGCGGCAGCAGGGGGCCTTCAATGTCGAGTGGGTGTTTCACGGCAACAATGGGTCGGAACCGGCAGGACCGGGCGATGCCTGGAACGATGTCACCCAATATTATCCGGGCGACGACTACGTGGATTGGGTCGGCATCTCGGCCTATGGAAAACAGTTCCCCCAGCAAAGCTGGTATAACTTCGAATCAATCTTTGACGATGCCTACGCCAAGCTGACAAAGCTGGCCCCCGCCAAACCCTTCATCCTGGCGGAGTGGGGTGTGGGCGAGTTTCCCGATGACGGCGACAAGGGAGCCTTCATCGCCGAGGGGTTTCAGCGGATGGCGCAAAGCTACCCGCGCCTGAAGGCGGCGGTCTATTGGCAGGAACGCTGGCAGAACGCCGACCTCAGTTACAGCAACATCCGCGTGCAATCCTCCATGGGTTCCCTCAATGCCTACCGGAACGCTGTCGCCAGCCCATTCTGGATTGCCCGCCCGCAGGGGCTGGAGTAGCTGCTTAAAATCCAGCCAACTCTCTCTGGAATCCATCTTCAATCCTCGGAAAACTGCCGTGACCCGCTCTCTGGGAACAGGAAAGGTTTGATGTCGTTGAAATGGGTTCGAAGAAACAACCACTCTTCTTCTCCCGAGGTTTAACAGGGTGCCCACAGTTGACTCAACCGTTTCGCTCACTTTGAGAATCCGGGGACTTAAACAGAAAATCGCCCTCGCCTCCCTTGGCGCCTTGGCCTTGACCCCGATGCTCTGGCGCCTTGCCCAGAGGGGCGGCGGGGAGCCCATCGGTTTGCTCTCCGATGGCGGAGCCGGGCTCCTGCTGCTGCTCCTGCTCCTTTACAGCCCCCATTGGCTGCGCATGATCCTGGCCCTCTCCTGGGCCGCCTTTCAGACCGGCGCCAGCGAACTTTTGGCGGCGATGCAGCGGCTGCCTTCCTGGGAGGACCTTCACTATCTGGCCGATCCCGCCTTTGTAAGAAACAGCACGGCCAGCTTCAATGTCTCTTCACCGGGCCTGGTCTGGTCGTTATTGCTGTCGGCGGGGCTGGTCTGCCTGTTGCCCGCCGCCAGGCCCAGGGTGAAATATCTGCTTCCAGCCGGGCTGGCGGCCGGGGCCGCTCTTCTGTCGGTCCAGGGCTATCTGAGCATCAACCATGACGATCAGAGCGTGGCCTCGCGCCACAACGCCCTTCATTGGTTCATCCTGGATGCCATCGTCTCGCCGCCGCGCTGGTCTCCGGAGGCACTGGCCAACTTCACCTTGCCCCAGGGTCTGAACCGGCTGGATCTGGACGGCAGTGCCATCCTGCCCAAGGGGGCGGCCAAGAATGTCCTCATCATCACCCTGGAGGGCATGCCGGGCCTCTATCATCCCGAGATCCGCAAGGCCATGGGGGTCGATTATCCGGATGTCTCCATGACCAAGCTGGCGGCGGTCACGCAGGATGCCATGCTGATCCCCGACTTCGTGGACCATAGCCACCAGACCATCCGCGGGCTCTACTCCCTGCTGTGCGGCGATTTCGACAAACTCTCCTGGGACACACCCAAGGCCATCGAGCTACAGAGTCTCCCGGAGCGCGCCGCGAATTGCCTCCCCGCCCAGATGGCCAAGAACGGCTGGGACACCCATTTTCTGCAAGGGGCCGGTCTGGGCTTCATGGGCAAGGACCGTTTCATGCCCCTGGTCGGATTCCAGAAGGTTCACGGCACCGAATGGTTTAAGGAAGCCAATCCCTATCCCTTTGAATGGGGGGTGATCGACTCGGTCTTCTTTCGCGGCGCGCGCAACTACATCGCGGGTCTGCGCAAGAAGCACCGTCCCTGGATGCTGACCCTGCTGACCGTGGGTACGCACCAGCCCTACGCGGTGCCCGGCGAGATCGCCGCCAAGTATCCCGACCGAAGGGCCGCGACCGTGGACCTGCTGGACCAGGCGGTGGCCAGGTTCATTACGGATCTGCGCAAGGATGGGGTGCTGAAGGACACCCTGGTCATCATCACCTCGGACGAGTCCCACGGCTCCGACAAGGCCGATTGGGTCAGCAGTTGGGGGATGGGGGTCGTCCTGGCCCCGGAGGCCAGGCAGCTCCCCCGGCTCAAGGGTGGCGGCTATGGTCTGGTGGATATGGAGGCATCCATCCTGGATTACCTGGGTCTGCCGATGCCGCCCTCCCTGATCGGCAGAAGCTTCTTCCGCGACTACGGCGAACCCCGCGAGATGGTCTCCTACACCACTTCCAAACGCCGTTGGCACACGGCGCAAAACCTCCGTTATGAATGCTCCGACGACGGCCGTTGCCGGGTAGGCAAGTCCGGCAGCCTCATAGGCCCGCCCCCGGCCGATTTCGCCCGCGACAAGGAAGGCGGCGGCGCCCAGGTCTTCCTCGTCACGGCGAAACTGGACCAGAAACTCACCCCGCAACGGGGGCTGAAGGTATTGAAATTTGCCAATGGGGAGATCCGCAAGCTACCGGAAAAGATCACCAACGAATGGTCCGACAACCTGGTGGGCGCCCAGTACCTCGACTTCCCGGCCCGCTCCAGGGTGAGCGTGTCGATCAAGGTAAAGGTGATAAAGGCGCCGACGGAGGGGGTACAGCTCAAGCTGGCGATCAAGCAGTGGGAAGGCGCCATCGACGAGATCCAACACGACAACTTCCCCATCCTCCACGCCATGGAAGAGGGCCGGCTCGAATTCGCCTTCGACAATCCCAGACCCAGGCAATACCTCTCGTTCCATCTCCTGGGCGAGGGCAAGGATGCCGCTGTGCAACTGGAAGAGTTCAACGTCACGGTCGATAACCGCGAGGGATAGAAAAAAGACCGGATGGAACGGCTTTACCCGTTCCATCCAGTCTATTTCCCGAGAGGCGTTTCCCTGTGCCTCAGGAAGCACCGGGGACCGGTGCTTCCAAACAGCAGAGCCTTACAGGGGAGTCACGTTCTCAGCCTGGGGACCCTTCTTGCCTTGGGTTTCGGTAAACTCGACCCGCTGACCGTCCGCGAGAGTGCGATGGCCCTCGCCAACAATGGAACGGAAATGGACGAAAAGATCCTTACCGCCCTCGCGCTGTATGAATCCATAGCCTTTGCCGTTATCGAACCACTTCACGGTTCCAGTTTGTCTATCAGACATCTATATCAACCTCGAAAAATGACTTACACCAGTCCGTCAAACGGACCAACACTGCGAATCCAGGGCGAGAACTACGAAGATCGATTCAGATGTCACTGGAGGGAAACAACGAAAAGAGGCGATAGAAACAGGTCAAGGAAATTGCAGCGAGGTCACAGTATCTCGTTGCCCAAGGAAACGCAATGGAAATATCTGTAAATCCTTGCCGGGGCGGTTATTTCACCCCAATAGCGCCACGCTTTTCACCTGGGCATAGAGATGCATCCCCTCGCGCAGACCCAGGGCCACGCCCGAGCGGCGGGTGATGCGGGCCAGCAGGGTCTGGCCGTCGAGCATTCGCAGGCGCACCAGGAGCTGGGTGGGATTGATCTCCTGGGTGTCGATGATCTCCACCGGGACGATGTTGAGGATGCTGGTGTCGTGATGGCTGGAGAGGGAGAGGCTGACATCGCGGGCATGGATCTGAACCCGTGCATGGCGGCCGGCCGGCAGGTCCTCGCGGGGGACGGCGAAGCGGCCGCCGCCGGTGCCGATCCAGGTCAGGTGATAGGTCTCGTCGTGGGCGCTGACCCGGCCTTCGAGCACCGCAGAGGCGCCGTCGAAGGCCGCCAAGGGCAGGTCGAGGCGGGTCATCAGATCGGCCGCCTCCCCCGCCGCGATCACCCGCCCCTGCTCCAGGACCACCATATGGTCGGCCAGCCGGGCCACCTCACCGGGGTCGTGGGAGACATAGAGCGAGGGGATCGCCATCTCGTCATGCAGCCGTTCCAGGTAAGGGAGGATGGTCTGTTTGGCGCCATGATCCAGTGCCGAGAGGGGTTCGTCCATCAGCAGCAACCTCGGACTGGTGAGCAGTGCCCGGCCGATGGCCACCCGCTGGCGTTCGCCCCCGGAGAGCAGGCGCGGGTCCCGTTGAAGCAGCGGCGCCAGCCCCAGCAGTCCGGCGGCTTCGTCGAGGCCGATCCGGCGGTCCGCCGGGGCGATCCGCCGCAGGCCGTACTCCAGATTGCGCCGGACCGAGAGGTGGGGAAAGAGGCTCGCCTCCTGGAAGACATAGCCGATGGGCCGCTGGTGGACGGGGACGAACCGGCCCTCGTCCTGCCAGGTATCGCCGTTCAACTGCACCAGGCCCAGCTCCGCCCGCGCCAGTCCGGCGACGGCGCGCAGGACGCTGGTCTTGCCCGAGCCGGAACGGCCGAAAAGGGCCGTCACCCCTGTCGCCGGGGCGGTGAAGGCGACATCCAGCTCGAAGCCGCCCAGGCGCGTTTTAAGCTCCACCCGCAGACCGCTCAAGACCCAACCCTCCGTAGACGGCGTTCCAGCAGATACATGGCCAACACCACGGCGAAAGAAAAGAGCACCATGCCGCCTGCGTACCAGTGAGCCTGGGGCCACTCCAGCGCCTCCACATGATCGTAGATGGCTACCGACAATACCTTGGTCTCGCCCGGAATATTGCCGCCGATCATCAGCACTACGCCGAACTCGCCGACGGTGTGGGCAAAGCCCAGCACCGCGCCGGTCAGAAAACCCGGCCGGGCCAGGGGCAAAGCGACGCCGAGAAAACGGTCCAGGGGACCGGCGCGGAGGGTGGCTGCCACCTCCAGGGGGCGTTCACCCATGGCCTCGAAGGCGTTGCGGATCGGTTGCACCACAAAGGGAAGCGAGTAGACCACGGAGCCCACCACCAGCCCGGCGAAGGTAAAGGGCAGCGTTCCCAGCCCCAGGGCCTGGCTCAAGCGCCCGCCGGGGCCTTCCGGGCCGAGCAGCAGCAGAAGATAGAAACCGAGCACGGTGGGCGGCAATACCAAGGGCAGCGCCACCAGACTCCCCACCGCCTCCTTCCACCAGGCGCGGGAGCGGGCCAGCCACCAGGCCAGAGGCGTGCCGAGCAGCAGCAGGACCAGGGTGGTGACCGTGGCCAATTTCAGGGTCAGCCAGACCGGTTGCCAGTCAAAGGGCATCAATCCCCCTGGAGTCGTCGTAGCCATAGGCCCGGATCACCTGGCGTGCCGTCTCGCCCTTGAGGAATTGGAGAAAGGCCGCCGCTGCGGGATTGGCCTCGCCCTTCTTGAGCAGCACAGCCGCCTGTTCGATGGGGGCATGGAATTCAGCCGGGACCTCCCAGACGCTGCCGGGAGTCCCCTTCCAGGCCCTGACCTGGGACAGGGCGATCAAGCCTGCCTCGGCATTGCCGGTGGCGGCGAACTGGAAGGCCTGGGCGATGGATTCGCCCTGCACCAGCTTGCCTTGCAGGGGCTGCCAAAACCCCAGCCTTTCGAGCGTCTGTTGCGCCGCCAGGCCATAGGGGGCGGTCTTGGGATTGGCGATGGCCAGGTGGTTGAAGGCGGCGGCGCGGAGATAGGCCTTCCCGTCCCCGAACAGGCCGGGCTTGGCGCTCCAAAGTGCCAGCCGTCCCTTGGCATAGACGAAGCGGCTGCCCGCCACCGCCAGGCCGGACGCCTCCACCTTGGCCGGAATACGGGTATCGGCCGAAAGCAGGACCTCGAAAGGGGCACCGTTTTCGATCTGGGAATAGAGCTTGCCGGAGGAACCGGAGCTAATCAGAAGGTTGTGTCCAGTCTCCTTCACAAACAGGGGCACCAGTTCGCGCACCACATCGGTGAAATTGGAGGCCACCGCCAACCGCAGCACCCCCGCGTCCACCAGCGGCGCCGACAGCAAAGAGATCAGGGCCACCAGAAGCCGGGAAAGGCGTCTCATCTTTGTCTCCTTTCGTACAACAGGATATGGGGAATTAACCCTATCCAATCCCCGTGCCAGTTCCTTGACCCAGATCTGGATATTGTAGTCCGGCCTTCAGACCGACAGCAGCGGGCTTGAAGGCCGGCCTGCCCACGACAGCAGGACCAGCCCTAAGATGCCGATGACTGGCCAATTTCCGTACCTGGCATAGGGGGTAATACCTTTGAGGGGAATGACCCGGCGGGTGAGCACATATTCCTTGAGCAGAGGCGAGCGTTCCAGGACCCGGCCATCCGGGCCGATAACCGCCGAGATGCCGGTGTTGGTCGATTTCAGCAGGGTGCGGCCTGTCTCAAGCGCCCGCATGCGGGCGATCTCCAGGTGTTGATGGGGGGCGATGGAGTCGCCGAACCAGCCGTCGTTGCTGGCGTTGATGAGAAAGGCGGCCTCGGGCAGGGCCTGGATCAGTTCCGCGCCGAAGGCGTCCTCGTAGCAGATGGAGATCCCGGCCAGATGGCCGGCCACCTTGAGCAGAGGCTTCGCGGCGCTACCCGATATGAAATCCGACATGGGGATGCCCAGGGAATCGACCAGGGGCTTCAGGACGGAACGGAAGGGGGCATATTCGCCGATAGGGACCAGGTGTCGCTTGTAATAGGTCCCCACCTCCTTGCCCAGGCTGAGCATGGCGTTGTAATAGCGATCACTCTTGAAATCCATGATGGGGACGCCCAGCAGCACTTCGCTGCCGTGTTCCCGCGCGTCCGACTCCAGGGGGTCCAGCAGAAAGGGGCGGACCGTATGCTCGAAGGCGCTTACCGCCGTCTCGGGCCAGATGATCAGGTCGCTGTCCCAATGGGCACTGGTCAGCTCCAGGTGCTTCTTCATGGAGAGCCCGAACTGTTCCGGGTTCCACTTGAACTCCTGGGCGATATTGGCCTGCACCAGGCTGACCCGGATCGCCTCCCCGGCGGGCTCGCTCCAGCTCAGGGATTGAAGCGCCCAGCCCCCCAGGAAGATGAGCGCGGCCATCGCCGCCAAGGCCGCGCGAAGGGCAAGAGATGCAGAGACCGTCAGGGCCAGCGCCCCGGCCAGCAGGGCCGCCAGCCAGCCGAGGCCATAGACCCCGGCCAGCGGCGCGTAGCCCCCCAGGGGGGTATCAAGACCGGCATAACCCAATTCCAGCCAGGGAAAACCAGTCAGCAGCCAGCCCCGCAGCCACTCCACCAGGACCCAGACCGCCGGGGCAACCAGCAATAGATCAAAGGCCCGCCGTCCTCCCGCCATCCGGGCAATCAGCCCGCCAGCCAGGCCGAAGTAGAGGGCCATGAAGGCGACAAACCCCAGGGTGAAGAGAATCGAGGCCAGAAAGCCGACCCCGGCGAACAGCTCCAGGCTGATTTGCAGCCAGGAGACCCCCGCCCCCATCAGGCCCAGCCCAAAGGCATAACCCGCGAAGAAACCGGCGCGGGGCTTCATTTGGACGAGGTGGAAAAAGAGATAGGCCAGCCCCAGGGGCAGCAGGGTCCGCCATTCGAAGGGGGCGAAGGAAAGCACCCCCAGGGCGCCGCAGAGCAGGAAGGACAGGTATCGGAGAGGGGAGCTTGTGAAAGGCCGGATCATCGAGGGTAATCAGGGTCTGTCTGGGAATAACATGGACATACTGCGCTCAGATTTGGGTCAGGTTTGGATGCGGCGACTGAGCAAAACCGCAGGCGTAGCAGGGCTACGTCGAGGATTTTGCGATGGAGCTGCATTCAAAAATGGCCCGAAGATGAGATGCAAGATGTTCATGTTATTCACGGACAGGCCCTCAGTCACCGCCATCGTCCCTTCCCGTCTGTTCCCCGGCATCGACACGCACGTCCAGCAGATGGGTGCGGCGGCTGTCGGAACGCAGCACCTTGAAGTGAAACCGGCCACGCCTCACCGACTCGCCGCGCTTGGGCAGATGGCCCATGGTGTTGATCACCAAGCCGCCGATGGTATCGAAATCCCCGTCGGGGAAATCGGCGCCGAAGTAGTCGTTGAAATCCTCGATGCTGGTGTGGGCCTTGACGGTGTAGGCGTTTTCACTGCGCTTGAGGATGGAGGCGCCTTCGTCGAAATCGTATTCGTCCTCGATCTCTCCGACGATCTGCTCCAGCACGTCCTCGATGGTCACAAGACCTGCTGCGTCGCCGTATTCGTCCACCACAATGGCCATATGGTTGTGGCTGGCGCGGAATTCCTTGAGCAATACGTTCAGGCGTTTACTTTCGGGCACGAAGACGGCGGAACGCAGCAGATCCCGCATATTGAAGCGGGGCGCGCTCAGGCCGCAGTATTTCAGGAGGTCCTTGGCCAGCAGGATGCCGACCACCTCGCCCTTGTCGTCGCCGATGACGGGGAAACGGGAGTGGGCGGACTCGACCGCCACCGGCAGGATCTCCTCCAGGGGGTCGTCCCGGCTCACCACCACCATCTGGGCGCGAGGGATCATGATGTCGCGGACCTGAAGCTCCGCGACCTCCAACACCCCCTCGATCATGCTGAGGGCGTCGGTATCGAGCAGGGACCGCCGCTTGGCGTCGCGAAGCAGCCCGAGCAACTGCTCCCTATCTTTGGGTTCGGCGCCGAAGGCCAGGAACAAACGCTCCAACCAGCCTATCGGCGCCTGGCTACTACTGGGGTCATCAGTCATTGGGTCATGATTTCCTGATAAGGGTCTGGAAAACCGAGCCGGGCCAGTATCCTGACTTCGAGGCCCTCCATCTCATCGGCTTCGGCATCATTTTGATGGTCATACCCCAGCAAATGCAAGACGCCGTGGACCAGCATGTGGGCCCAGTGGGCCTCGGGGGACTTGCCCTGCTCCAGGGCCTCGCTCGCCACCACCGGGGCGCAGATCGCCAGATCGCCCAGGTGATGGCAGGGAAAACCGGGAGGGGCCTCGAAGGGGAAGGAGAGGACATTGGTCGGCCTGTCCTTGCCGCGGTATTGGCGGTTCAGTTCCCGGCTCTCCGCCTCATCGACGATGCGGATGACCAGCTCGGCGGCGTCCATTCCGGCCAGGGGGGTGGCCATGGCCCAGGCGGTCAATTGCCCGTCCGAGGGCTGAGAGGGAGCTTCCGAAGCGCGCTGTATCTCGATATCCACTACTTCTTCCCCTCTTGCTTGCCGGTCGCTCCCGGCCTCCTGCCTCCCGCGACATCCGACCCTCCCTGCTCATCAAACGCCTCATAGGCATTGACCACCCGCTGCACCAGGGGGTGACGCACCACGTCGCGGGCGTTGAAGAAGGTGAAGGCGATCCCCTCCACCTCGCGCAGGACCTCGATGGCCTGGCGCAGGCCCGACTGCTGGCCGCGCGGCAGGTCGATCTGGGTCACGTCGCCGGTGATGACGGCAGTGGCGCCGAAACCCAGCCGGGTGAGGAACATCTTCATCTGTTCCGGCGTGGTGTTCTGGGCCTCGTCCAGGATGATGAAGGACTCGTTCAGGGTGCGGCCGCGCATGTAGGCCAGGGGCGCCACCTCGATCACACTGCGCTCGATGAGCTTGGCCACCCGCTCGAAACCCAGCATCTCGTAGAGGGCGTCGTAAAGCGGGCGCAGATAGGGATCGATCTTCTGGGCCAGGTCGCCGGGCAGGAAACCAAGCCGCTCCCCCGCCTCCACCGCCGGCCGCACCAGGATGATGCGGCGCACCAGATCCCGTTCCAGGGCATCCACCGCGCAGGCGACGGCCAAATAGGTCTTGCCGGTCCCCGCCGGGCCGACGCCGAAATTGATGTCGTGGGTCAGGATGCGATGCAGGTACTCGCGCTGATTGGGACCACGCGGCTTGACCAGCCCCCGGCGGGTCTTGATGCTGACATCCTGAACCTCGGGCGCCACCTCCTCCTGGGCCGCGTCCAGGCCTGAATCCTGTAGAAACAGGTGCACCCGCGCCGGGGTCAGAACCTCCGCCCCCGTCTCGCCGTAAAGCTCGCTCAATACCCTCTCCCCGGTGCGCACCCCCGCCTCGTCGCCGATCAGTTGAAAGCGCCCGCCCCGGTTATTGATCTCGATCCCCAGCCGCCGCTCGACCAGACGCAGATGCTCGTCCAGCCGGCCGCACAGATTCGCCAGCCGGGCGTTGTCGAAGGGGTCCAGTTCCAGTTCAAGGCTGATGGGTTGGTCGGTCATGGGGTATGTTTATTTGCAAGGGGGTAGGGAGATCAACCCGGAGGGTATCTCCTCGCCGAGTGGATGAGGTTCAAAATAGAAACCGACTCCTCGCCGATCTCCACCACCGCAATGTAGGGCAAGCGGTGGATGACATATTCCTTGGTGCCGGGAACTCGCCCCGGACGGCACCGCTCTGGAAACAGGGCCAACGAGCCGACATGGGCCATGATCCTGGCGCAGACAGCTTCGGCAACCCGCGATCCTCCTTGATCAAGGTAGTAAGCCAAGATGCTTTCCAGGTCCCGCTCTGCCTCATTCGTCCATCTGAGTTCGAACATGGGCGAGGGTCAGAGGGCATCCGGTTTCAGTTGCAGTTTTTGCCGCAGGCGCTCCATAACCTCATCGTGGGAAGAGGTGGCTGTCTTGCCACTATGCAAGGCATCAAGGGTGCTCGCCACCTTGGCCTGAAACCAGGCGTCGTAGCCCTCTTCCTTTTCCATGAACATTTCCGGGATCAGGGTATCGGCGGCGTCTTCGATGGAAATCATGATGCCGACGGGGCGATTGTTCTTGGTCACGAGCACGGGTTCACGCTGCATCGTATCTAGGAACTCGCCGAAATGGATCTTTGCATCACGGGCCGTCATTGTTTTCATGCACTGGCCTTGAACGAAGGGATTGATGTGTTCATTGTAGTCACAATAGTCACTCCTACAAACCCGGACTGACGCTGATCGCCCCCCGCAGGGAATTGGGCAGGGCCTCAAGGATGCGGACATCGACAAACTGGCCGATCAGGGCCGGGGCGCCATCGAAGTTAACCACCCGGTTGTTTTCGGTGCGGCCGGAGAGCTGGCTTGAATCCCTGCGGGCGAATCGGTCCACCAATACCCGTTGCACCGTCCCCACCATCTGACGGCTGATACGCTGGGCGTTGCCGTTGATGGCCTGTTGCAGGCGCTGGAGCCGCTGCTGCTTGACCTCCAGGAGAACATCGTCTGGGTACTCGGCGGCCGGGGTGCCGGGGCGGCGGCTGTAGATGAAGCTGAAGGAGTGGTCGAAGCCGATCTCCTCGATCAACCCCATCGTATATTCGAAGTCCTGCTCCGTCTCGCCGGGAAAGCCGATGATGAAGTCCGACGACAGGCTGATGTCGGGCCGGATCTCGCGCAATCGCCGGACCTTGGCCTTGTATTCGTAGGCGCTGTGGCCGCGCTTCATCAGCATCAACATGCGGTCGGAACCGCTCTGCACCGGCAGATGGAGGTGGCTGACCAGGGCCGGGACCTCCCGGTAGACCTCGATCAGGCTGTCGCTGAATTCCAGGGGGTGGGAGGTGGTGAAGCGGATGCGGCCGATGCCCTCGATGGCCGCCAGGGTGCGGATCAGGCTGGCCAGATCGGCGGTGCCGCCCTCATGGGTCAGGCCGCGATAGGCGTTGACGTTCTGCCCCAGCAGGTTGACCTCGCGCACCCCCTGCCCCGCCAGGCTCGCCACCTCGGCGATCACGTCATCGAAGGGGCGGCTGATCTCCTCCCCGCGCGTGAAGGGGACGATGCAATAGGTACAGTACTTGGAACAGCCCTCCATCACCGAGACGAAGGCGCTCGGCCCCTCCGCGCGGGGCTCCGGCAGGGCGTCGAACTTCTCGATCTCGGGGAAGGAGACATCCACCACCGGCCGTCGTTCGGCCCGCGCCTGGTCGATCATCTGGGGCAGGCGGTGCAGGGTCTGGGGACCGAACACCAGATCGACGAAGGGCGCGCGCTCCAGGATCATCCCGCCCTCCTGGCTCGCCACGCAACCGCCGACACCGATGATCAGGTTGGGATTGCGCTTCTTCCAGGGCCGCCAGCGCCCCAGTTGGGAAAAGACCTTCTCCTGCGCCCGCTCCCGCACCGAGCAGGTATTCAGCAGCAGCACCTCCGCCTCCTCGGCGTTCTCCGTCGGCTCCAACCCGTGGGACTCCCGCAGCAGATCCAGCATCTTGGCGGAATCGTACTCGTTCATCTGGCAACCGAAGGTCTTGATATACAGCTTGGGGGGCATTCGAGCGGGGGTCTTGAAGAGGGAATCGGGGCGAATTTTACACCAATTTACCCGTCCAACATTTCATATTCCAGGATGGCGCCGCCCCCCATGTCCGCTAGAATGACCGGCCTCAACCCAATGCCCCGAGACCAACTCCATGCGACACATCAAGAAGGCGCTTTCCTACTCCATCGCCGGCAGCCTTGGACTGACGGTCATCGCCGCCTTGAACGGCTGCGGCAAGCCGAGCCAGCCGCCCCAGGGCTCCATCGCGGAGCTGAATGCCGAGCAGCAACAACAGAACCTCTTTCTGGTCATAAAGCAGACCGGCGCCTCGCCGGACACCTACGAATTGGTGGAGAAGCACCCCACCGAAGGCCCCACCCGCGCCATCCTGCGGGACATGAACGGCACCGAGCGCTTCCTGACCCAGGAAGAGCTGAAGAAGATCGCCGAACAGGAGGCTGCCAAGGTCGAGGCCGGTTCCTCGCGCCTGACCCAGAACCCTTCCATGCACTCCGGCGGCCTATCCCTGGGCGAGACCATCCTGGCTGCGGCGGCCGGTTCCCTGATCGGCGGCATGCTGGCCAATAAGCTGATGGGCAACCCCAACTACCAGCAGAACCAGCAGCGCTACGGCGGCGGCCGTCCCGCTTCCACCATTTCCCGCCCCGCCAGCGGCGCCGCGACCGGCGCCAGCAAGCCCCGCACGGGCTTCTTCGGCGGCAGTTCCCCCGACCGGTCCTCCAGCGCCGGCAGCAGTTCTTTCGGAGGCTGAGGCCATGATCGAGACACTTGCCGTCAAACCCCTGACCAAGGCCCTCATGGAGGAGATCGGCATGGCCTGGCATACGGACAAGGACGGCACAGATTACATCGTCCCCGAGCTGATTCAGGTCAGCGAGGACGAGGCGGAGGCCTACTACGACGCGGCCAACCGCCTCTACGACATGTACCTGGAGGCCGCCGACCATGTCATCGACAACCGGCTCTATTACGAGCTGGGCATCCCCTCCAACCTGGTCAATCTGATCGAACAGAGCTGGAAGGAAGAGCACCTCCACCTCTACGGCCGTTTCGACCTGGCCGGCGGCTTGGACGGACTGCCCATCAAGCTGATCGAATTCAACGCCGACACCCCCACCGGCCTGTTCGAGACCTCCATCATCCAGTGGGCGCTGCTCAAGGCCAACGGCATGGACGAGACCCATCAGTTCAACAATCTGCACGAGATGCTGATGGACAACTTCCGCCGTCTGATCACGGACGCGGACTACGGGGCCGATTTCAAGTCCCGCTATGCCGGGGAGAAGATGCTCTTCTCCAGCGTCCGCGACCTGCCGGAAGAGGAGCGGACGGTGCGCTATCTGGAGAACATCGCCCATGAGGCCGGTTTCTTCAGCGATTTCTGCTACCTGGACGAGGCGGGATTCCTGGAGCAGGAGGGGGTCTTCAACAAGGACCAGCAGCGGGCGGACTTCTGGTTCAAGCTCTATCCCTGGGAAGACATCGCCGCCGATGAGTTGGAACTCACCCGCATCCTGGAACAGATCGCCAAAAACAAGATGACTCGCTTCCTCAACCCCGCCTATACCCTGCTCTTCCAGAGCAAAGGCATGCTGAAGATCCTTTGGGACCTGTTCCCCGATTCACCCTATCTGCTGAGAACCGATTTCAAACCCCTGCCGGGCCTGGCCCAGGCCGAAAAGAAACTCTTCGGCCGCGAAGGGGCCAACATGGCCCTGCGCGATGCCAGCGGCCGGGTCATCCAAAGCACCGATGGCCCCTACCAGCACCACAAATCCGTCTACCAGGAACTCGCGTCCTTCCCCCAGGACGCGGCCGGGCGCAACTATCAGGCCGGGGTCTTCTACGTCTGGGAGGCCTGCGGCCTCGGCTTCCGCCGTGGCGGCGCCATCCTGGACAACGGCAGCAAGTTCGTGGGGCACCGGGTGGTTTAATCGATTCGATCCGGATAGGCAAAGCGAAGCCTGCCTATCATCGACGCTATTCAGCGCAACAACAGGGCCATCCCCGAGCCGGCGAGGGTGAAGGCAATAGCGCGGCGGAAGCTTTCCTGGCTGATGTTGGTATGGATGTGGCCGCCCGCGTAGAGCGAGACCGCCATGACGGGCAGGGCCGCTCCCGCCAGCATCAAGGTGTCGCGGCTGTAGAAGCCCGACAGGAAGTAGCCGAGGATGCGACTCGCCCCGTCGAGCAGGAAGATGGTCGCCACCGTGGCGCGGAAGGGGGTCTTGGTCAGGCCGCGAAGGTGGAGATAGATGACGTAGAAAGGGCCGCCGGTGCCGAAGAGGGTGCCGACCAGCCCGCCGAGCCCCCCGGCGGGGATCGCCCAGCGGCGTGTGCCGCCGCCCTCGGGCTCCCGTCCGAAGAGGGAGTAGAGGGCATAGAGCAGGACGAAGCCGCCCAGAAACCGAAGCAGCAGCTCCGCATGGATTGTCTTGAAGAGATAGAGCGCCGTGACCACCCCGACCAGGGTGAAGGGCATGAGCGGCAGGATCTCGCGCCAAGCGATGGCCTCCCGGTGCTTGACCCCATGGGAAGCGGCGGCGAAGTAATCGAGCAGCCCGACCATGGGCACCACCAGCGATAGGGGCAGCATCTGCGCCAGCAAGGGGATGGCGATCAACCCGGAGCCGAAGCCGGTGATGCCCCGGACTAGATAGGCCAGGATCAGCACCAGCGCCATCAGGACGAGTTGCAAAAGGGAGAGGGATTCGAGCATGGGGGAAAGCTTGGGCTTTAGTTCGACTTCGTTATATTTCTTTTTGTCATGACTCAGGGGGCCACTTTAATTTTTTTGTTCATGATTCCTTTTTTCCCAGCGGCTTGATGTTTTTGGGTGGGGTGAAGCTGGGCCAAAGCGCGTTGTCGGTGTCGAGGAAGGCCAGTTCCATTTCCCGCAGACGGTGCAAATCGCGGCTCCGTGTCTTGTCGTTGCGTTTGAGGTAGAGACTGGTATACCAGGGCGCCCGGCGGACCTCGTCGAGGGGCAGCGGTCGCCCCCGGTCGAGCAGTTGGGAAAGGATGGTGTACTGCCGGGCATTGATCCGCTTTTCATCCAGGGCACGGCGGATGTTGCTCTCGTAAAGCAGCATGGCGACCAGGCGATTGACGCGATCTTGCAGGCCGTTGATCGTCAGGCGCATGCCTTCGAGGTGGAAGGCGATAAACGCCTGGTTGGGCGCAGGTTGCCCTTTTTCGGCGGCCTTGCGGCAGGTGTTGAAGAGACTGAAGTAGGCGTCGATGTTCGTCAGGTAATAGCGGGCCAGCGCAAAGGGCGCGTAGCGGTATCCGGCAGCCTGGAGCAACGTGGCCTCGATGACGCGACCAACGCGGCCGTTGCCGTCCCAGAAGGGATGGATCTGCTCGTAGTAGAGATGCACGAGCGGCGCGCGAATCGTGGCCGGGATGCCGGCCGTCGCCAATTCCCCGTGCCAGGCGACCAGGGCATCCAGCAGGCGCTCGATGTCCCTGCCATATTGCGGCGGTTTATAGCGCCCGCCATGGGCCTCGTCGCCGACGAAGGTAATGCGTGTTTTGGGGTTGTCACGTAACTGGCCGGGCCGGTTGTCGGGATGGGGAAGTTTCTGGGTGATCAGTCGATGCAGTTCGACGATGAACGACGTGTTCAGGGTCCAGCCGGGCGTAACGGCCAGGGTTTGCGACAGATCGTAGGCCGCCTTGATGTTGATGGCACGTTGCTGCTCGACCCCTTGCACCGTGGCCGGGTCAAGGGCCAGGGCACTGGCGGTCTCGTCCTCGGTCAGTGTGCCGCCCTCGATGGTGTTGGTGCCGAACACGCTGCCGACCACCACTTCCTGCTCCAGGCGGTTAGCCACCTGGGAGAGTGGCGAAGCGACGAAGCGTTCGTGGGCATCCTCGACCCGCTGTAGCGCCATCCCGATCTCCGCCCCCATAATGCCAGGCTGGAAGACGAAAGGACCGAAGCGGTCGGTTTCGATCCGTAGCCTCAGGTCAGAGATGGATGCGAGCGCCATTTGTCCTGAAAAATGTCCTTGCTATGACTTGAATAACATTGTGATTTCCAACCATTTAATCACGGAATACGGCGGTTCATGTCCTAAAAAATGTCCGCCGATTTGAGGACGCCGCGCGAGACTTGAGCGACACCGTGATGTGCATAGCATCGAAGGTCGTGATCTTGATGGACCTCTGCTCCTCACCGGTGAGATTGGAGAGGCTATTGGCAAAGGTATAGGCGATCATAAACCGCCTCACTGCTGTCCGGTTAAATTGAAAAACGCCCATTTCTGCTACGTAACACATTGATCTATAAGGGCCCGTGTTCCGCGCGTGAATTCAAATCGACGCCACCGCTGAACGCCTTGAATCCCTTGCCAGATCAGGCTTTCAGCGATTCGCCCTTTCATTTAACCGGACAGTAGTGAAACCGCCTATGTATTCTCTTTATCCAGCATGAGCTGCACAGTACTTATCTACATCGCTGTTCAATACTTCGAACGCGTGCAGCTGATGCAAAGGAGCGAAGTCCTGAATGTAGTCAACAAGACGATGAACACCGACTTGTGGTTTGAATTTTTTTAGTGCACGTCCACTCAGCCCACTGGCGGAATTCAACAGTTCATAGAGAACATCTTTAGGATCGGGCAGGTTCTCCACACTCTTCAAAGCGGGTAACTGCAGGTCCATCGTCCCATTTGGATTTGATGCGGCATATTTAATGGCGTCGATGTCGAACAATAGCCATGCCTCCGACATGCGCACGGGAATTACGCAAATATGATGAGGCATGGGATCTTTAACCGACTTTTTAGCTAATGCCTTTTGTGCTCCCTCGATAGCCTCATCGATCTCCTGTATGCGCTGCTCCCTTGTCATCCTGTCGGCATCTCTATGGACAAAAAGCAGGTCGCAAGGATAAAGCTGTATCCCTTTGGCGATCTTCTCCGCTAACGAGCGCGGTGGGGAAGGTAATCTTGCCAGATCGGCCCATTCGCCATCTATCGGCAAGTCCTCATTGTGCTGACTCAATAACCAGCGCAAGATGGGCAGCAGCACCCTATCGGAACTACCCTCCGTGACCAAAGTAAAACGCAGTCGATTCATTCTGGGAACTCCAAATCGATTTGCTCTGCAACGTACTCTTTAACTAGACGAGGCTTTGCTGGCATCGATTTTAAATCTGATTTCTCATCCGCTGCGGGATTAAGATAGGAGAGTAGTTTACCCAGGCTCACTTCTCTAAAATTCGAAGGACTGTTTGTTCTCCATGTGCCTGAAAGAGCACTGAACCGTGTGTGCTGAAACCGTATTTTTGTAACTGGGTCGACACCCTCTTGTAAGTCTGCTACTACCAAGCTATCAGTAGGCACAAGGGAGACAACTCCGGGTGAGTGAGTATTGATAATCACCTGCCGCAACGGGTTATCAATACTCACCTTTTCTGTCGTGTCAACCGCAATATCCTGCAATAATTCCAATATTGCAGTGATACGTTGTGGATGAATTCCGTTTTCAGGCTCTTCAAAACAGAGCACACCAGGGATATGTTCAAGCTCCAGCACAGCTAAAGCTAAAAAACGCAGTGTTCCATCAGACAGCGAACGTGCCGGATGGAATGTCCCGTCCCGGCCTGCTACCTCCAGTGTCAGGAGCTCCCGCTTTTCATCTCGATCAACCCTTACGGTCCGAACATCGTCGAGCAGTTGGCTTAGGCGATTCGTGATCTGAGAGTAAACTTTATTACTGTTAGCTCCAATCTGAGTGCCTTCGTGAATAGTATCTGCGTTTGCTTGGGTGTAGAGCGATTTCGCCAGATGGGCGCCATCCACGCCAAGTCGGTTAGGGGCATTGAATCCATCGGGCTTCCTCAATGCCGTTGGTTCCAATTGCAATAGCCGCCATGAGCGCATCTCCAGTCGTGCAAGAAGGGCTGTTGGACTCTCTGAAGCGTTAGTATCCGATAACACGGTACGGGGCAAACTATCCGCGAGCAACAATCGAGCCCTCCCACCTCCCTTGTCATCTTGTCGATCTTGGTGCAGCTTTATTCTCCTCTTACCACCCTCGACGTCCGTGGAAATAAAAGGCGATGTACGCTTACCAAACCCCAACGAATCACGCCAAGTCTTTACAACATGCTTGAATAGGAGATGTTGATGCGCCTCCCCTTTCTTGTAGTAGTCCAACGATTCATGCACCAATTTTAAAGTGCCTCTCGTACTGGATGCACCATCCGGCTGATACGCCAATTCCAACTTATAGCGTAGAAACGTAGTAGTAGCCTCGGCAGGCTGCCCAAGATTATCCTGCCCTTGGCGAGGCACGATCATCTCGGCCTCGAATGTCATCGGGTCAGGTGCAGCATCACCGATGCGATGGAAAAGGCCACGAATATCACCCGACAGCCCTTCCTCATCTCGAACGATTTGTGCAGCCGCCAGGAACGGCATATCGGCAAGAGCACTAAGAAATCGAATAGCGTCGAACAGGTTAGATTTACCAACCCCGTTGGCGCCTGCGATACATGTGAATGGCCCGAAACGGATATCCACATCCGCAAGATTCTTGAAACCATTGATTTTTAGGCGCGTCAGCATGGCACTCTCCCCCTATAACTCTACAGAATATCAGGCCGATCTCTTCGCTAATCACAACCTAAACACCTTCATCACCTCATCCCCAAGATGATTGATAACCTTCACCGCGATCCGCCCGGACTTCGGTTTGTCGAATGGCCGTGAGGTGTCGCTGTTGAGCGTGGCCCAGGCTTCTTCGTTGATCTCGGCTTTCGGCGTGGTCTTCGGCGCCTTGTAGGGATCGTTGGTGCCGAGGAAGCAGGCTTGGCGCACGGAGAAAGATTCGGTTGCGGTAGGGGGCGGGGGGTAGTGACCCCTGTCCCTACCGCGACCAGATCAATCCACCCAATCCGCCGGGCGCATCTGATCGGCCTTGAGTTTGGCGGTGAAGTAGTCGTCGGCGAGGTCCAGGTCAACATCATTGCCGTCTTTGTCCAGCAGGGGTTGATCGTAGTCCTTCCAGCCGCGCAGGCCGGTCTGCATGGAAACCACGTCCTTGAAGCCGAGCACCTGTAACGAATGGGCCGCCAGGATGCTGCGGTAGCCGGAACGGCAGACGACGATGATCTCCCGCTCGCGGGCGCGGACCAGTTCCGGTTCGGTCTCTTCGTATTCCCATTCGCAGGCCGATTCGAGGATGCCGCGCGGGACGTTGAGCGATCCCGCGATGTGCATGGCATCGAATTCCGCCGGCTCGCGCACGTCGAGGATCATCAGGCCGGGATTGGCCCGGATACGCTCTTCCACATCCCAGGGCATCAGTTCGCGGACATCCGACAGGTTATGCCTGATCAATTCCAGAAATCTGTTCATCTCTCTCCCAAATCCTCAATTCTCAATTTTCAATCCAGCGGCCCGGTTCAGCGCTGGGCCGCCCACAGAGGTTTCTCTCCACGGCGATCACCGCTGCCTCGACGCGGGAATGGACATTCAATTTGCGCAGAATGGCCTTCACATGCAATTTCACCGTCCCGTCTGAAATCCCCAGGTTGCGGGCGATGACCTTGTTGCTCTGGCCCTCGGCCAGGTGGCAGAGGATCTCCCGTTCGCGGGGGGTGAGTTCCGAGAAGATGGCATCCCCGGCCTCTATCGTTTCTTCCTTCTCACCGCCCTGCACCGCTCTGGCCAGCACGGCCGTAAGCTCGCTCGCCACCAGGGTCTCGCCCTTGCCGACGATGCGATTGAGGGCGTCGATCAGCTCGGCCGGTTCCATGTCCTTGAGCAGGTAGCCTTGGGCGCCCTTTTGCAGGCTGTCGATGACATCCCGCTCCTCGCGGCTGGTGGTGAGCATGACGATGGGCATGCGGGGATGGGCCGCCCGCAGGCGTATCAGCACATCCAAGCCGTTCAGGCCCGGCATGCGCATGTCGAGCAGCACCACGTCCGGCTGGCGTTGGGCCACCAGGGCGATGCCTTCCTCGCCATCGCCGACGGCATCGACCACCTCGATTTCCCGCCGCTCCAGCAGTTCGCGGAGCCCCATTCGAAACAGGGCATGATCGTCAATCAAGAGTACACGCAAGTGCGCTATTCCTCGTCGCTCGGCCGGGTCGGCCGCTGGGTTGGAAGATCAGCTCGACGCGCGTCCCTTCGCCAGGTTCGCTTTCGATCTTGATCGAACCATTGAGGCGTCGCGCCCGTTCTTCAAGTATGGAGAGTCCGATGTGCTCGCCCGGTTTGCCGAGGCGGGCGGCATTCTCGAAGCCGATCCCGTCGTCCTCCACCAGCAGAATATAACCCTTGGGGCTGGCGCAGCGCAGTAAAACGCGAACTGTATGGGCTTTGGCATGCTTGCGGATATTGGCCAGGGACTCCTGCACGATGCGCAGTAACTGCATCTCCTCGTTGCCGGAAAAAGGGGGAGGGCGGCATTCCAACTGCAAGAAGACCGGGGTGCCTGTCTCCTCGCGGAAGCGTTCGATCATGTGCAGCAGCGCCGGCATCAGGCCACGCTGGTCCAGCGGGGCACGGAAGCTGTTGAGCAGCTCGCGCAGCTCGGTGTGGGCCTCCTCCACGCTGTTCTGTATCCGGCGCGATTCCTGGCGGGCCTGGTCGCAGGTCCCCGCCTCTTCCAGGGTTTCGCTCAGCATCCGTATCTGGAAGCGAAGGCTGGCGATGGTTTGGGCCAGGGAATCATGAAGTTCGTGGGCCAGGGCGGTCCGTTCCTCGATGATGGAGAGGCGCCGGGCCTCCTCGTCGGAACGCTGCTTGGCCACCGCCATGCCCAGGTGGCGGCCGACCGTGAGCAGCATCTCCATCAGCTCCTCGCGTTCGGCGGTCACACTCTTGGGGGCATAGAGCCGGTAGAGGCCCATTATCTCTTCGTGATAACGGAGAGGGACCTCGATCACCTCGATCTCATCGGTGCCGAACATCCGCCGCCCCTGCAACAGGGAGCAGTGTTCGGGGTCGTGCTCGCAGAGGATGTCGCCAGGGGTCAGGGCGATCCCGCACCGGCAGAGGCGGATCGGCAGGATCTCGGCGCCCCGCGTGACCTGGTTGTCCAGGCCCAGGCAGGCAACGGCGCGCATCCGGCCCTCCGGCATGGTCAGTTGCACCGTGGCGGCCAGGCCGCCGACCATCTCCTTCAATACCCGCAGGAATCGGGTCAGCAGCTCGTCCAGACTACGCGCCTCGTTGATGCTGTTGGCCACATCGTAGAGGATGTGCAGCGAGGCCGTCTTTTGTGCCAGGCGCCGGGTCTGGCTGGCTACCCGGTTGTCCATGTCGTCGTAGAGATCGGCCAGTTCCTCGATCAGGCTATTAATATCCTTGGCCATGCCATCAAGGACGCCGACCCGGCCATCCCCCACGCGCACCCCCGGCTCCCCCTGGTTGAAGTGGTAGAGGGCGTTCTGCATGGAAATCAGGGGCCGGAACAGATAGCGGTGGAGACGGTTGAGGGTGACCGCCAGACCCAGGGTCATCAAGATCCAGGCGGAGAAATGGAGCCAGGAGGGAAAGAAATGGCCGCCGGCACCGGCGGTCCAGGCAGCCAGGAGGCCGAGGACCAGGGCCAGGAGCGGAATCCCCAGCCGCGCCGATCGTAACAGTTGGGTTAGGGTAGTGTTCTGTTCGTCGTCGATCCGCGTCAAGGGAGGTTCCGGGGGAGGTAAAACGGGGATTCTCGCCTCTGGGGGATATAATGCCAACAGGGTCGCCATGAAAATCGCGGATTCGGCGGTTCTCGTTGGCTTATTTAGGGACAGGATTTAGCGAATATAGCGAATCGGACGTTGCTGGGTAGGTCGGCCTTCAGGCCGACTGCGGCGCTGATGGACGGCCTGAAGGCCGACCTACCTCTTTTTCATCGTTCCGGGACGGGTTGTCTCGCCCCATGGGCGGTTAGGGTAATAAACCATGAAGATCTACCTCGTCGGCGGCGCCGTGCGTGACGAACTCCTGGGCCGTCCGGTCAAGGAGCGCGACTGGGTGGTGGTGGGCGCCACGCCGGAGGCGATGCAGGCCCAGGGCTTCAAACAGGTGGGCAAGGACTTTCCCGTTTTTCTCCACCCGCGAACGGGCGAGGAATACGCCCTGGCCCGCACCGAACGCAAGACCTCACCGGGCTACCGGGGTTTCGCGGTCCATGCGGCGCCCGATGTCAGCCTGGAACAGGACCTGCTGCGCCGCGACCTGACCATCAATGCCCTGGCCAGGGACGACACAGGCCATATCATCGACCCCTACGGCGGGCTGCAAGACCTGGAAAACCGCCTGCTGCGCCATGTCTCGAACGCCTTCGCCGAAGACCCGGTCCGCATCCTGCGCACGGCCCGCTTTGCCGCCCGCTATACCCACCTCGGCTTCCGCATCGCTCCGGAGACCAACGCCCTGATGCAGGCCATGGCCGCCGCCGGCGAGGTGGATGCCCTGGTGCCGGAGCGGGTCTGGCAGGAGCTGGTCAAGGCCCTGGCCGAAGAGACTCCCTCCCGCTTCTTTGAGGCCCTGCGCGACTGCAATGCCCTGGGGATTATTTTCCCCGAGATCGGCCGCCTCTTCGGCGTACCCCAGCCCGAGGTCCACCACCCGGAGATCGACACCGGCGTCCACAGCCTCATGGTACTGGACCAGGCCGCGCGGCTCAGCCCAGACCCCAGGGTCCGTTTTGCCGCCCTGACCCACGACCTGGGCAAGGGCCTGACCTCGGCGGAGATCCTGCCCTCCCACCACGGCCACGAGGATCGGGGTGCGGTCCTGGCCGAACAACTCTGCCGGCGGCTGAAGGCCCCCAACGACTACCGCGACCTGGCCCTGCTCACCGCCCGTTACCACGGCCATATCCACCGGGCCGGACAGCTCCGGCCGGAAACCGCCCTCAAGGTCCTGGAAGCCTGCGACGCCTTCCGCCGCCCGGAACGATTCGAACATCTACTGATTGCCTGCGAGGCCGATGCCCGTGGCCGCAAGGGCTTCGAGGAACGCCCCTATCCCCAGGCCGGGTTGTTCCGCCGCTGCCTCAGCGCCACCCGCACCTTCGACCCGGCCGGTCCGGTCCGGGAAGGGCTCAAGGGCGAGGCGCTGAGGGACGCCATCCGCAAGGGAAGGCTAGGGGCAATCAAGATGGGGCTGACGGCGTTACCCTGAAGGTCGAGCCGCCAGGATTCTCTATCAGCCAATTTTCCCGGGAGGGGTCTTCCGCCCCATGATCGTTATAAAATAGGCGTCATCGCTTTCCAGGAGCCACCCATGTCCGAATCGAACAAGCTACAGTTTCTCCCCGTCTCCTTCTTCTCCATGGTGATGGGGCTGGCCGGCCTGACCATCGCTTGGCGCAAGATGCAGGACATTCTGCAAGTGGATTGGGGCCTGGACGCCGTGCTGGGCATCCTCTCCGGCGGGGTCTTTCTGACCCTGTCCCTGCTCTATCTGATCAAGATCGGCCAGCACCGGGCCGCCGTCCTGGCCGAGCTGCGCCATCCGGTGAAGCTGAATTTCTTCCCCACCATCTCCATCAGCCTGATCCTGCTCTCCGTAATCGCCTTCCAGTTCAGCTTTGCCCTGGCAAATTTTCTGTGGACTCTGGGCGTCATCCTGCACCTGTTGCTGACGCACTATGTGATGTATTCCTGGCTGCACCACGAGCACTATGAAATTCATCACATCAACCCGGCCTGGTTCATCCCCGTGGTGGGCAACGCCATGGTCCCTATCGTCGGCGTTCCCCTGGGCTATGGGGAGATCTCCTGGTTCTTCTTCAGCATCGGCATCGTCTTCTGGCTGGTGCTGTTCGTCATCATCTTCTACCGGGTCCTGTTCCATAACCCGCTTTCCGACAAATTGATGCCGACCTTCTTTATCCTGATCGCGCCGCCGGCGGTGGGCTTCATCGCCTACGAAAAGCTCAACGGCGACATCGATAACTTCGCCCGTGTGCTGTACTACAGCGGCCTCTTCCTGACCCTGCTGCTCCTCGCCCAGGCGCCGCGCTTCCTGAAGCTGCCCTTTTCCCTGACCTGGTGGGCCTATTCCTTCCCCATCGCCGCCATCACCATCGCCACTTTCGTCATGTTCCAGGATACCGGCATCGTGCTTTTCCAAACTATCGGCATGGGCCTCTTGACGCTATTGAGCCTAATGGTGGCCTATTTGCTCTACCGCACCATCCAGGCCGCACGAAAAGGCTTGATCTGCCAGCCCGATTGAGCGACAAATCAGATAATATTTGCGCGAGACCGATCCATTTCCAGGAACGGGAGGACCCATGAGCCAGCTTCGTTACTTCTGCATTTCACTGTTACTGCTATTCGGCGCATCACAGGCCTTTGCACAGCCCATCACCCTGGTGACCCTGGGTGACAGCCTGACCAAGGGCGATGGGGATGCCGAGGGCGGAGGCGGCTATCCGGCACGGCTCCAGAAGAAGCTGGAGGCGGCCTATCCGAGCACCAGACTGATGAATCTGGCGCAGTCGGGCATGACCACGGACGACCTGATCGACGCCCAACTGGAACCGGCGCTGGAACAGCTTGGCAAGGCCCCCCCAGGGAACGCCAAGGTGGCCCTGGTCTGGATCGGCAGCAACGATCTCTTCGGCCTCTACAACTTCGTCTGCGACGAGCAGTATCCCAACGACTATGAGAGCTGCGAGCGCGAGTCGTCGGCCATCTTCTCCGACAACATCAACACCATCCTGGCGTCCCTTCAGAGCGGCGGGGCGAGCGTCTACATCGCACTGCTGGACGACCAGTCGAAACGCCCGGTCATGACCGACCAACTCCTCCGGCAAAGCAGCTTCGACCGCTTCACCGCCGAAGAGGTGCCGAGGATGGCGGCGCAGATCGCCAAATACAACGACATCATCCGCAAGACCGCCGCCCGTCTGGGCGTGACCCTTGTCGATTTCTCCACCACGACCTTGCTCCAGAACCGGGCCACCCTCGACCGTGACGGCAACCACCCCAACGGGGCCGGCTATGACCAGATCGCCGATATCTGGCACCAGGCCGTCGCCAGCGCCACCCCCAACACGCCTGCCCCAACCACGCCCCCCGCGATTCGCGATCCCGTCCCCGACGCCGACGTCGATCCCGAAGACGCCCCCGGCAAGGCAAACGACGCAGCCACCGATATCACGCCGGAGCCGTCCCTGGAACCCGTACCCCCCGAAGGGGCAAAGGGACCCGCCTCGCATCCACCCGCGCAATAATCGCAGGCAACCTGCGCCGCTGAGCGGTTGTGAAGTATCCCCCTCTCCCCTGCTCAGGGGAGAGGGGGTGTCTTTTCACGGCCGCTGACCTTTACCCCTACAAGACGGCAACCGAGAACGTTCCAACAGGATGTCAGGAAATCATTCACCCCCTATCAATCCCCCATCGGCCGCACACAACACCGGCAGGGCGTTTCTGTGGCTATGGAGCAGAATGCCGCTGTGGTGGCTGCACGTCTTGGGTTATTTGCTCGGAAAATCGGCCTGGTATCTCGTAAAACGGAAGCGTGAACGGGTCATTGCCTTGATGCGCTCCCTCGGCATCGACAACCCGGAGGCGCAATTCCGGCGCTACCTGGTCGTTATTTCGCGCGTCGTTCTGGATTATCCCTGGTGGTGGCTGAACAGAGATTCTGTCGTCTCCCGCCATGTCAGCGTTGAATCAGGGCAAGAGATTCTCGACGGCCTCGGCCGGAATCCAACCCTCTTCGTCGGCGGGCATTTGAGTTCGCCGGAACCGTTGGTTCGTTGCATCGGGCGCCATGCCCCCCTCTGTTACATCTATCAAAACTCAAAAAGCCGGATTGCCTCTTTCATCCTGTCGCTACGCCACCAGCCCCCTCGCTTCACGGCCCTGCCATCCAGCGATCCGGGTTCGATCCGCTTCCTGCTCGACACACTCAAAAATAATGGCGCCGCCTTGATGTACACCGACATGAGGCCGCCCAGGGGCTCGGGAGACTGGTTGGATTTCTTCGGAAGAAAGTCCTACACCATGACCCTGGCCGCGCGATTGAGCCTGCGCCCCCGTGTTCGAGTCATATTTTTCGAATGTTACCAGGGGTTCAACAGGTACAGGGTCCGGTTGACGGACATAACGGAACAGCTCCCGGCGGATTTATTGCCGCGGGCGCAGGCCATCAACGACCACATCGAGAGGGTGGCACGGACCAGTCCCGATCAGTACCTCTGGTTCACCAATCGTTTCCGGGCGCCGTAGCAAAGACAGGGGTTTTCAGGAACAGAAATGCAGCTCGCCGCCGGTCAGTTCCAGGCGGGCCTGCCCATTCAGCAGGGCCTGGAGCTGGCGTCCGGCCACGGCGGCACGCCAGCCGTGCAGCAGTTCCGATTTGGGGTCCCCGGCGACCAGGCGTTCGATCTCCTTGCGGCCGGCGATGGCGGCGGGGGTGAGTTTTCGCTCGCTGGCGATCAGGCGCAGGGCGGCGGAGAGGACATCGGTCAGTGCCTCCTGCTGGGGCGATAGCTTGGGCGGGATATGCTCGCGCGGCCAGATCTCCCTGGGCATCTGGCGTCCCTCCTCGATCAGGGCCAGCCACTGTCTACCCCAGCGCCGGGCATCGCGCTCGTCCATGCCGCGCAGGCGTTCGATCTGCTCCTGCCCTTGGGGCATGCGACGCGCCAGATCGACCATGAGTTCGTCGCTGAGCAGCCTCCGGCGCGGACGGTCATTGGTGACGGCCTCACGCTCGCGCCATTCCGCCAGCCGTTGCAGCACGGCGTATTGCACCCCGCGCAGGACCTGCCGTCCCTTGACCTTCTTCCAGGCCTCGGGCGGTTCGACGATATAGGTGGCGGGGTCAGCCAACTCGGCGAAATCGCTCTCCAGCCAGTCCAGGCGGCCGAGATGATTCAGCGCGGCATGCAGTTTCAGGTAGACATCTCCCAGATGGATCACGTCGTTATAGGCGTACTCCAGTTGCTGGGGATCGAGCGGGCGCCGGGTCCAATCGGTGCGGGCATGGCCCTTCTCCAATTTGATGTCCAGCAGATGTTCCACCAGGGCGCCGTAGCCCACCTGATCGCCGATGCCCATGAGGGCTGCGGCCGGCTGGGTGTCGAACAGGGGCGTGGGGATACGCCCCCAGCGGTGCAGGAAGATCTCCAGATCCTGCCGGGCGGCGTGGAAGACCTTGACGATCGACGGTTCGTGCAGCAGCTCCAGCAGGGGCGAGAGGTCATCCAGGGCCAGGGGATCGACGCAGGCGGCCAGCTCGTCGCTGGCCAGTTGCAGCAGACAGAGCTTGGGGTAATAGGTCGTCTCGCGCAGGAATTCGGTGTCCAGGGCGAGCCAGGGCTTGCCCTGGAGACGGCGGCAGAGGCCGGTGAGCTTGGCCGGGGTATCGATGTAGAGGGTTTCCATGGGGAAGGGAGGATAACAGGAATGGGCACTGAGTACCTTTTTCACCATCAGGGGCGGCTTGAATCGCCATGATTGGTTAAGATGCACCCTGATTTTATCGGGAAGCCGGGTGAAACGTCTTTTTAGCTACTTCATCAACCTCTGCCTGCTCCGGGCCGGACCGCAGGATCTGCCGGGGGTCTGGTTGCTGTTCTGGCTGCTCCTGCCACTGAGCCTGACGGTCAGCACCCTGCTGGTGCGTTCCGATGTGGGCGGTCTGGACAAGGGTTTCGTCGCAGCCTTGCTGGATCTGGTCCTGATGCTCTCCTGGGTCTGGCTGCTGCTGTCGTTCAAAGGCCGCCCGGCCCGTTTCCTCCAGACCACCACGGCCCTGCTGGGTTGCGGCGCCCTGCTGGGGACTTTGGGTCTGCCCCTACAAATGGCGGCGGCGGGCGGCGGTGCTCCCCTGGCCGCGTTATCGCTGTTTTTCGTGCTGGTCTGGTCGGTCGTGGTGGTGGCCCATATCCTGCGCAACGCCTTGGAGGTGGGTATGGGACTGGCCATGGGCCTGGCGCTGACTTATTCGATTCTTATCTCCTTTGTCATCAACTTCTTTTTCCCCAAAATCGGAGGGGGATAATGCACATTCATATCTTAGGAGTCTGCGGCACCTTCATGGGTGGCATCGCTCAACTGGCGAAGGCCATGGGGCATCGGGTCTCCGGCTCGGACGCCAACGTCTATCCGCCCATGAGCACCCAACTGGAGCAGGCGGGCATCGAGGTGATGCAGGGCTTCTCGCCCGATCACCTGCAACCCGCCCCCGACTGGGTGGTGATCGGCAACGCCATGAGCCGGGGCAATCCGGCGGTGGAATATGTCCTGGACCAGGGCCTGCGCTACACCTCGGGGCCTCAGTGGCTGGCCGAACATGTGCTGCACGGCCGCTGGGTGCTGGGCGTGGCCGGGACCCACGGCAAGACCACCACCTCCAGCATGCTGGCCTGGATTCTGGAGGACGCGGGACTGAACCCCGGTTTCCTCATCGGCGGCGTGCCGGAGAACTTCGGCTGCTCCGCCCGCCTGGGGGCCGAGCCCTTCTTCGTGGTGGAGGCGGACGAGTACGACACCGCCTTTTTCGACAAACGTTCCAAGTTCGTCCACTACCAGCCGCGCACCCTGGTCATGAACAACCTGGAATTCGACCACGCCGACATCTTCGACGACCTGGCCGCCATCCAGCGCCAGTTCCACCATTTGGTGCGGACCATCCCCGGCACCGGCCTGATCGTCGCGCCGGGCAGGGACGGCAACCTGCGGCAGGTGCTCGACAAAGGCTGCTGGACCCCGGTGGAGTGGTTCGATCTGGAAACGGAGGGCGGCTGGCGCGTGGCCCATATGACCCCGGACGGGGGCCAATTCGATGTGTGTTTCGGGGACGAGGCCCTTGGCCGGGTCGAGTGGGAATTGGGTGGCCGCCACAACGTCAGCAATGCCCTGGCCGCCATCGCCGCCGCCCGTCATGCCGGGGTGCCGCCCGCCGTGGCGGTCGAGGCCCTGGGCCGCTTCAAGAACGTCAAGCGCCGCATGGAGCTGCGGGGCGAGGTAAAGGGGGTCAAGGTCTACGACGACTTCGCCCACCATCCCACCGCCATCGAGACCACCCTCCACGGGCTGCGGGCGAAGATGCAAACAGGCCGGCTGATCGCCATCCTGGAACCCCGCTCCAACACCATGCGCATGGGCGTCCACGCCGAGCAGTTGCCCGGTTCCCTCAAGCTGGCCGACCGGGTGCTGGTCCATACCCCCGCCAATCTGGGCTGGGACGCGAGCCAGGTCTTCAGCCCCCTGGGCGGCAAGGCGGCCCTCTTCGGCCAGGTCGAGGCCATCGTCCAACAGGTCAAGGCCGAGGCCCGGCCGGGGGACTGCGTCCTGGTCATGAGCAACGGCGGCTTCGAAGGGATACACCAGCGGCTGCTGAATGCCCTGGGGAGTTAGGTCGATGAACCCCATCGCCCTCGCCATTACCGGCGCCTCCGGCAGCATCTACGGCCTGCGGCTGTTGCAATGGCTGGTGCAATCAGGACGGCCGGTCTATTTGATGGTCTCCCAGGCCGGACAGATTGTTTTGCGCATGGAGCAGGGGATCGAGGTCCCCGCCACCCCCGAGGCGGCGACCCGCTGGTTCAGCGAACGCTACGACGCAGTGCCGGGACAGATCCGCGTCTTCGGCCGCCAGCAGTGGACCGCCCCCGTGGCCAGCGGCTCCAACCCGCCCGAGGCCATGGTGGTCTGCCCCTGCACCACCGGCACCCTGGCCAGCATCGCCGCCGGGATCAGCAACGACCTCATCGACCGCGCCGCCGACGTGGCCCTCAAGGAACGGCGCAAGCTCATCTTGGTAGTGCGCGAGACCCCCTTCTCCGAGATCCACCTGGAGAATATGCTCAAACTGACCCGCATGGGGGCCGTCGTCATGCCCGCCAACCCCGGCTTCTACCACCATCCCCAGACCCTCGACGACCTAGCCGATTTCATGGTCGCCCGTGTGCTGGACCACCTGGGGATCGGGCACGAACTCATGCCAAGGTGGGGAAACGAGGCGATTGCCGGAAATTAAGGGCTTCGGCAAAAATAAATCGCCCCGTATTGCGCCGGATTGTTGTCCGGATTCAAGGCGCGGCAAGCGGCGCATAGCGGGCCTATGTAACGCTTGCCGCAACACAGAAGCCGGACAACAGGACAAGCAAGACGGGGCGATTTATTTTTGCCGGAGCCCTAACATCCCGGATTGAAGCATGCGTAACAGAGCCACCCCGCGAGGGTCCCAGATCAACGCCCCTTTTACGGAGAATCCCATGCCGCGAGGCGGAAAGCGGCCCGGCGCCGGACGGCCGCCGGGCCAAGGCAAATTTGGCGAACCGACCCAGCCGTTACGAGTCCCGGTCAGCCGGATCGAGGCCGTGCGCGGCTTTCTCGAAAACCGCAGCCAGGCCCTGCCGCTTTATGCAAGCAGGGTCTCCGCCGGTTTCCCCTCCCCCGCCGACGACTACCTGGAAGGGACGCTGGACCTGAACGAGCACCTGGTGAAGCACCCGGCCGCCACCTTCTTCGTGCGGGTCTCGGGCGATTCCATGCTCAACGCCGGCATCCACCCCGGCGACATCCTGGTGGTGGACCGCAGTCTGACGCCCGTCTCCGGCCGCATCGTCATCGCCGCCCTCGACGGCGAACTGACCGTGAAACGCTTCGACCAGCGCAACGGCCGCACCCGGCTGCTGGCGGAGAATCCGGCCTACGCCCCCATCGAGATCCAGGACGGCAACGAGCTGCATATCTGGGGCGTGGTCACCAACGTCATCCATCCGGTATGACCGCCCCCCTCTTCGCCCTGGCGGACTGCAACAACTTCTACGCCTCCTGCGAGCGGCTGTTCAACCCTGCCCTCATCGGCCGGCCGCTGATCGTGCTCTCCAACAACGACGGCTGCGTGGTGGCCCGTTCCAACGAGGCCAAGGCGCTGGGCATCGGCATGGGCGTCCCTTTCTTCCAGGTGCGCGAGCTGGCCCGGCGCCATGGCGTGGCGGTTTTCTCCTCCAACTACAGCCTCTACGGCGACCTGTCGCAGCGGGTGATGGCGGTGCTGGCCGGCTTCTCGCCCGATATGGAGATCTACTCCATTGACGAGGCCTTCCTGCGCCTGGACCGCCTGCCGCAACCGCCCCTGGAATTGGCGCGTGAGATGCGCGACCGGGTGCGGCAATGGACCGGCATCCCCCTCTCCGTCGGCCTGGGGCCGACCAAGACCCTGGCCAAGCTGGCCAACCTGATCGCCAAAAAGAGCGGCGAGGGCGTCTACCAGATCGAACGCCCGGAACAGCTTCGTGGCCTCCTGGCGCGGCTGCCGGCGCGCGAGGTCTGGGGCATCGGCCGCCGCTCGGCGGACCGGTTGAGGTCCCTCGGCATCGAGACTGTGGAGCAGTTGCGCCGTGCCGATCCGAAGCTGATCCGGAGCCATCTCTCGGTGGTGGGCGAACGCATCGTCCGCGAGCTGAACGGCACCCCCTGCCTCGGCCTGGAAGAGACCCAGCCCAACCAGCAGATCCTCTGCTCCAAGTCCTTCGGTCAGCGCGTCACCACGCTGCCCCCCATCCTTGAAGCGGTCAGCAACTACGCCGCCCGCGCCGGCGAACGACTGCGCCGGCAAGGACTCTGCTGCCGCCACATCCACGTCTTCCTCCAGACCGGCCGCCACGACGCCAAGGTCTACAGCAACGCCCTCTCCGCCGGGTTTCCCGCCCCCACCGCCGACAGCCGCCCGCTCATCCAGACCGCCAAGGCCCTGGCGCAACGGCTGTTCATCGAGGGCTACCGCTACCAGAAGGTGGGCGTAATCCTGCTGGACCTGATCGACACCCAGCGCATTCAAGACGACCTCTTCATCCCCAAGACCGACAACCCCCGCCTGATGCAGGCCCTCGACACCATCAACGCCCGCCTGGGCACCGGCGAGATCTTCTTCGCCGCCCAAGGCGTCCAACGGCCCTGGCGCACGCAAAACGAGTACCGCTCGCCGCGCTATACGACTTGCTGGAGTGAGTTGGCCGGGGTTTCGTAAAAACAGTGGGTTATGTGCCTGACCGAAGAACAGCGTCAATCGATCAAGACTGATGCCACAGCTACGCAGCCCTGACCTCGTTGAGCAGATCGGGATGGCGGTCGAGCAATTTGAGCAGCCTCACCAGCGACAGGGGCGGCTTGGTCTTGCCGTTTTCGTATCGCGAAAACGCATTGACACCACCGCCGAAAATCTCGCCCGCCTCGCGTTGATCGAGCGCGAGCTTCTTGCGAACGCTGGCAATGAAGTTGGGATCGACAATCGAGGCGTTCACCTGCTTGATGAAGTCGCCTACATATTCGCCAAAACGGCGTGATTCCGCCATGTCCAGGACGGATTCAGCGCAGGCGGGGCAGAAATCACCCGTCACGGAGGGAATGATCGTAGTTTCCCCTTTGTAGTTAAATGGCACATCGCGGCTGTCATGGATCCGTTCCGACGCACCGCAAACAGGACATTTCATGTTCATAGCTCCTTGAAGGAGACGATCAGCGCATCATCGATGACCATGAGTTTCAGAGACGGATTCCCAACCGCCGTGTTTGGGCGGTACACGTCTTGCCAAACCCGATGATCGGCATAGGTGGTCATCGACTTGTTGATCTGGCAAGCCTATTCCGGACACAAAATCACGCGGCATGTTGAACACTTTGCTCGAATCTTGCGGGTGACTGATAACCGATGGTGGAATGTCGTC